>Ga0335069_10002779_pt1 | contig 26762 bp, 24 predicted proteins | sample Lox_Sample_11_FD_206714 | JGI IMG/M metagenome (GOLD analysis project Ga0335069, IMG submission 206714) | Soil microbial communities from Loxahatchee National Wildlife Refuge, Florida, United States - Lox_Sample_1.1 | ecosystem: Environmental > Terrestrial > Soil > Wetlands | place: USA...
CCACAACCTCGTCATCTGACTGCAATCCTTCGGTGATCACCCACATCGTCCCTACCTTCTCCCCCGCCTTGACGGGGCGAATGCTTACCTTTTTGTCGGCACCCACAACTGCAACTTGATATCCGCCCTGTATTTCCTTGACCGCACTCTGTGGCACCAGCAGCGCGTTTTTTTGGGCACTGGTCTGGATGCGGACACGTCCGTATAGGCCTGGGCGCAAGATATTGCCGGGGTTGGGAAATGCGGCTACGAGGCGGATTGTGCCGGTGCTCGTGTCGACTTGCCGGTCTGTCCACAGAATCTTTCCCTTGTGCGGATACACCGTGCCATCCGCCAGGATCAATTCAGGTTCGTTGGTGAAGAGTTGCAGTGGCTGTCCGTTGGAGCTAACGTGTTTCGCCCGCAAATACTCCTGTTCACTGACGGGGAAGTACACCTTGATCGGGTCCACCTGCGAAACGGAAGTGAGGCGGACGGTCGGGCCTACTAGATTGCCCATCTGGACTTCGGCAATGCCCGCGACGCCATCTACAAGCGAAGTGACCTTCGTCCAGCCGAGGTCGAGTTCGGCGCGTTCCACTGCGGCCTCGCCCGACTGCACCATGGCCTCAGCCGCAAGTTTGGCCTGGATCTCGTTGTCCAACTTTTCTTTTGGAACGGCCTTTTGTGCGGCCAGCGGCGTGTCGCGCTCCACGTCAATCGCGCTTTTTCCGAGTTGCGCCTTAGCTTGCGAGAGTTCCCCCTTGGCTCCGTCCAGAGTCGCCTGGAACGGTCGGGGATCAATTTCGAACAGGATCTGACCTTTGCGGACAACGTCGCCTTCGCGATAGTTTTGGCTGATGATGTATCCGGAAACGTGGGGGCGAATCTCGGCGTTGACGTACCCGTCGAGTGTGGCCACCCACTCGTTGTGCACGGCCACGTCTCGCTGAACCGGAAGCGCAATGAGTACTTCCGTGTCCGGCAGCTTGAATGGGGCCTTTTTGCAGCCAACAATGCCAGCCGATGCCGCAATGGCCAAAATCACAAGCGCGATCGGACGTGCAAGCGCAGGTTTGGTGAAGACCAGCGAAAAATGATTGAATCTCAAGTTACATCTCCGTTTCTTGAGGCCGGCCTTGTTGCAAGGCCTCCAAAAGTCCTTTTCACTACTTGTTGTGCGAGACGCCCGATGGGCAGGCGCTTGACGTTTGCCAGACCGTCGATAGCAAGCATGGTCAGGCCGTGAACCACGGCCCAGGTGTAGAGAGTCGCGGCCTGGAGTTCCGGATTCCGGCTGAGGGTGGAATCAAAAACTCCGATGCGGGCTCCTCGGCGAAGAATATTCTCTAGAACGACCCGCGCGGTCACCCACTCACCCGCCAGGATTTCTTCTGGGCGCCAGTTCGGACCGCTCAGTGCCACACTGAACATCAAGCGGTAAAGAACAGGATTCCGAGTCCCAAAGGTCACGTACGCAGCACCCAATTTTGACAAGGCTGCACGCGGATCGGTGACATTGGCGACTGCAGCTGTCAGTTCGCTGCGCAACAGGTCGTGGCCAGCCGCAGCGGCCGCGTCCAACAGATCTCGCTTGTGGGCAAAATGGTTGTACGGCGCGTTATGACTTACACCAGCTCTCCGCGCGACTTCCCGCAAGGAGAAGTTCCAATCCTTCTCTTGCGCCGCCAGTTCTAGCGCGGCCTCAATGAGCGTTCTGCGCAAATCCCCGTGGTGGTAAGTGTCGGTTTGGCGCTTCCGCGTCTTTATGTTGTCTCTTTCCCTAATCACTGTGGGACTTCGCCTCTTAATCTTGGACATTGTCAATATTTGATGTTGGCGATATCCACATGCCAGCTTCCGGATTGTGAGTAATGCAGATGACATGCCAATTTCCGGCCGCTGCAAGTCGTTGAATCTAGATGAGTGACAAAGATTTTGGCCCTGCCGCGCTGCCCGTATGCGGTCAATGCCCGTAGCTGGACACAAGGGAGAAACTACTTTTCTCCAGACGGAAATCCTTGAGGTTACGGGTGGATGATGAGCGTCAGTCCGCGAACAACTGAGAAGGCTTTCTTGAGATCTGCGTGTGGCATGGTGCCGGTAAACACGGACCTTTCCCGGGCAGTGTCACCATTAGGGCAAAGTCCCAGGACGCGACAAACGGGCGATGTCTATGCGAACTATAGAGTTGCCGAATTTAAATGTTTGGCAAGGCACCTGCACTCATTGATAGATGCGGCTAGCGACCAAGTGGTGTGGCGAACATCGCTGCAGCCATGCTAACGCATATCCACCGAACAAGGGGCCAGGAGTCAGCCTCCCAATCGGATGCATTAAAGATTATGAAGACAGTAATCGCGCACCAGCACATCCAGGCGTCCATTGCCCAAGCTATGGTCCCGAGAACGAAGAGCAAACACAACTTCATTCTCAATGTGGCGAGCTCCGGGAAATTCTCAAGCGACCGCACCATTGCTGAATACGCCCAGGAGATCTGGAAGGTCGAACCATGCCCAATACCTTAGGATGAACTGGGTCGGCGATCAGCGCCACTTGTGAGGTCAGAATGCGTCCGCCGTTTTCGCCCGAATACCGAAGTTCCGGGATACTACTGCACGTCACGTCTCTGCCGTCACCTTATGGGATCGGCGATCTCGGTCCATCCGCATACTCCTGGATCGACCGCCTTCATGATGCTGGACAAGGGTGGTGGCAGGCATTGCCGCTCGGCCCAACCGGTTATGGGAATTCACCATACCAGTCGCTGTCCTCGTTTGCGGGCAATGGTATGCTTCTCAGCCCCGAGCTCCTGATTTCAGACGGACTGCTCACGCCAAGTGATTGCGCGTCACACTTCCCATCCGATCGAGTCGACTACGCTTCTGTTATCCCTTTCAAAGAGAAGCTGCTCGAAAAGGTGTGGACTAACTTCCATGCGGGCAGAAGAGACCTCCGCACGGCTTTTCAGGAATTCTGCGCAACGCAGGGAACCTGGCTGGAGGACTATGCGCTTTTCCGGGCGCTAAAGAACAAATTTAACCGCACTTATTACCTCGAGTGGCCGGCGGAGTTGGTCCAGAGGAAGCCCGCCGCTTTAGCCGCGGCTCGGCACGAACTTGTCAATGAAGTGGAGCAGGTTTGCCTTGCACAATTTCTGCTGTGGCGGCAAGCAGAGCAGCTCAAGGAATACGCCCATGCCAAGGGCGTGAGTCTAATTGGCGATCTTCCATTCTTTGTTTCCCCGGACTCCAGCGATGTCTGGGCGAATCCGGAGTTTTTTCTCCTGGATGAGCAGCGACGGCCACGTTTTGCCGCCGGGGTGCCTCCCGATTACTTCAGCGCCGACGGACAACTCTGGGGTAATCCGGTTTACAACTGGGATGCACTTCGTTCCACAGGTTACCAGTGGTGCATCGAGAGGATTCGCACTCTCCTGGGTCACGTCGACGCGATTCGCTTGGATCACTTCCGGGGCTTTGCGGCTGCTTGGCACGTGCCCGCCGGCGCTAAAACAGCACGGACGGGCGAGTGGGTGCCAGGGCCAGGAACCAGTTATTTTCAGGCGGCTCAAAGAGAACTGGGGGGCTTGCCATTTATCGCTGAGGATCTCGGAACCATCACTGCAGACGTGTCATCCCTTCGCGATCAGTTTCAGGTGCCAGGCACACGCGTGCTGCAGTTCGCATTCGACGGTCACGCAGATAATCCTTATCTTCCGTCCAACTTCGTCCATAACACGGTTGCGTATACGGGCACGCATGACAATCCGCCAAGTCGGGAATGGTATGAACAACTGCCCGATTCGCAGAAGCAAACCTTCTCGAGCTACCTCGGCCGCCCACTCGCAAGCAGCGCGGAAGCCGCACCAGTGTTAATGGCACTCGCATGGTCATCGGCGGCGGCTTTGACGATCGCGCCGTTACAAGACGTCCTTGATCTGGGCGCTGGAAGTCGGATGAATGTACCTGGCCGTTTGGGTGGAAACTGGCAATGGCGCTTTACCGAGGGGACATTATCAACGACCGCTTTCCAATGGCTACGCGAATTGACGGAAAGATCAGAGCGTCGCGCGAACGTGCGACCAACGGCCGCCGGGGCGAAGCCTGAGATTGGCAAATCTGTATGAGCCAAGCACATGGATCGGAAACGCCACGGCATAAACGCCGCACATGGGCCCAGGCCGAAGGGCTTCCATTGCCGCTCGGGGCTACCTGGATTCCGGAGGAGCAGGCATTCAATTTTGCAGTCTACGCCCAAAACGCTGAGAGCGTGACTCTGCTGATCTATTCTGCTGACGATCGGGCAAAACCCATCTTAAAGTTCCCATTCGATTACCTCCGTAATAAATCGGGGCGTATCTGGCACTGCAGGATCCCGCTCAATCAAGTGCCTGACGCTCGTTATTATGCTTATTCGGTTTCAGGACAAAATGCTCCTGGGTTTCCCGGCTTCGACCCCGACAAGATTCTCGTGGACCCCTACGCTAAATGCGTTTTTTTCCCGCCGGGATTTGACCGCAAGCTGGCTATGGGGCCAGGTTCCAATGCAGGAAAGGCGCCGCTGGGAGTACTGACTGGATATCGCATTTTCTTCGACTGGACAGGAGATGTTCCACCCAGGCCTGAATCGGACGCGATTATCTATGAACTTCACGTAAAGGGATTCACGAAGAATCCGAATTCCGGAGTACATCCGTCGCGCGCCGGCACCTACTCCGGCCTGATCGAGAAGATCCCCTATCTGCAAGAGCTTGGGATAAACGTCGTCGAACTGATGCCCATATTTCAGCGCGATCCCCAGGAAGGCGACTATTGGGGTTACATGCCACTCAATTTCTTCGCACCTTATGGTCAATATGCTGCAACCCGGTATGTGGCTGAGCAGCATATTGAATTCAAGGAGATGGTCAAGGCGTTTCACAAAGCAGGAATTGCCGTGGTGCTCGACGTCGTCTATAACCATACTTGCGAAGGTGACCAGCGCGGCCCTACCTATAGCCTTAAGGCTTTTGATCCCGAGGGCTATTACATGCTTTCCACTGATCTGGCTAACCCATTCGTGAATTACTCGGGCACCGGCAATACCTTAAATTTCGGCCGAGCGCACGTGCGAAAGATGGTCATGGACAGCCTGCGGTATTGGAAAGACGAGATGCACATCGATGGATTCCGCTTCGACCTGGCGTCGGTGTTCAGCCGCAATGCCGACGGGTCGCTCAATTGGGGGGATGCTCCCATTTTCAATGAAATCGCCGCCGACCCCGAGTTGGGCCGAATGGCATTGGTCGCGGAACCTTGGGATACCGGCGCTTATCAGCTCGGATGCGGATTTCCGGGCACGACATGGCTTCAATGGAATGCACGGTTTCGTGATGACATGCGTCGTTTTCTCAAAGGCGACCCGGGCATGGTGCCAGACCTGATGCGGCGCATCTATGGCAGCGATGATTTGTTTCCGGACAGCCGCGCCGATGCTTATCACTCCTTCCAGAGCGTGAACTATATCGATTCGCATGACGGCTTCACGCTGTACGACTTGGTTGCCTACAACCAAAAAAACAATTGGAAGAACGGCCATAACAATCAGGACGGCATGGACCAGAATTTCAGTTGGAACTGTGGCCACGAAGGGGACGTGGGTGCTCCAGCGGAAGTTCTGGCACTGCGCCGGAAACAGGTTAAGAATTTCTGCTGCCTGCTTCTGCTGTCTAACGGCGTTCCGATGTTCCGGGCTGGCGATGAATTTCTAAACACGCAATTTGGCAACAACAATCCCTATAACCAGGACAATGAGATCGGCTGGCTGGATTGGAGCCAGTTCCCGGCGAATCAGGACATTTTCCGTTTCTTCAAAAGGATGATCGCGTTCCGGAAAGCGCATCCTTCTCTTTGTCGTAGCCGGTTCTGGCGGAAGGATGTCTCCTGGTACGGCACTGGTTCTGCGGTTGATTTGTCTTCGGATTCGCACACACTGGCGTTCTGCCTGCACGGTGTGTCGCAAGCCGATGACGACATCTACGTGATGATCAATGCGTATTGGGATGAGCTGCAGTTCCAAATTCAGGAAGGCGCACCACAGGATTGGCTGAGAGTTGTGGATACAAGCCTTCCGAGTCCTGAAGATTTTTCGGAGCACGCCTTACCGCTCCGATATTCGACATATAACATGGCCCCCCGATCGATTGTGGTTTTGCTTCGAGCCTCGATTGACCAGAATCACTGAGCCGTAGCAAAGATGCTGCGAGTCAGGAGCCATGCATGCCAACAAAGCGCATCGGTATCCTCACGGGAGGCGGCGATGTCCCCGGACTGAAAGCCGTGATCAAAGCGGTGGTCTACCGCGCGGCCGAACTTGGATGTGAAGCGGTTGGTATCCGCCGTGGCTGGGAGGGATTGACTCACGTCAATCTGATTGACCCGGCGAGCAAGGCACATTACATCCTGCCCCTAAACCGCGAGAACACACGCACCATCGATCGCACGGGGGGAACCTTCTTGCACAGTTCACGGACAAATCCCAAGAAGATGAAGATTCTGCCTCCCATTCTGCAATCGCAGAAGTTCGAAGCCAAAGAATCGACCGAGAAGGGTGTGACTAGCACTGCGTTCGATGTGACACCGGCCGTGCTGAACAATATCGATAGGCTGGCTCTGGACTACCTGATCCCGATTGGTGGTGATGACACGCTGAGCTATGCGTCCGAACTCGATCGCAAATGCGTAAAGGTGATCGCCATGCCGAAGACGTAATATTCGGTCCAAACAGCAACAAACGCCGCTGCCCATCCCGCCCCCGTAGTCATGCTTTTCATCGTCATTGTGGTTAGTTCTCTATATGCAGCTGCACGACTGTGTTCCGCCACTTCTGTACCGGAGCGTAATTGTGCCCATGAATTCTCCGCACTGTTTTCCGGGGCGGCACTTGCTCTCTCTCTGCTTCATTCCGCTTCTGCGCGATCCAGGACATGGCTCGGCAATTTGCAGCGAGCACGGTATCAACCGACAACATAAGCGGTAATGCGCAGTCCAGAATCGATGCCCGTGAGGTCGTTCGCAGCACAGCGACCGCCCTGGCTAGCGGGTCGAGTTCGCCGATGACCATCGCGGGATTGAGATGGACTAGAAAATCATGGAACTGCTGCAGCTTTGAATTGCCATGAAGAAGATGCTCGGCATGCGTGCAAGTTCGGTTGGAATATCTCGGCTCGTAACATCTAATTTCATAGAGGCTGTCCGCTACCGCGGCCTTAATCGTCACCCACCTAACCCATTTCGTGAGCTGCTCGGGCCGCGCGAGGGGAATCGCCCAATTGGCCATCAGTTCGCGTGCCTTGCTGACCGCTCCTTCTGCATTTCTTGTGTTCCCCGTAATTAAGAAGGCAAGGGCCACGAGGACTTCGTGTTCGTTCCGGAACCGTTCCAGTGTTTCGAGAGATGACACGCGGTTAACTGCGGCTGTTTTTAAGTTCGCAGGATGGATGCAAGACATATTAGCTATCCCCCGAGGAGGTCATGCCCGCGCGATTCAGGGGAAAGATCTTGGAAGAGAAAGTTTCGCGCGAGTAGTCACCAGGTGAAATGTTTAGTCTGCGCATCTTGTTCAAGAGCGTGGTACGCTTCACGGCCAAACGCTCGGCGGCGCCCCCTTTGCCTGCGACTCGGCCCGACGCGGCTTTTAGTGCGTCAATGATAATAGTGCGCTGCGCCTCTTCAAACGTTGATGGCGAAGCGATCCGAGGCAAAGAGCACGCCTTCAACTCCCCAACAGGTACTTCCAACTGTTCACCTTGCGAGAGGATTACGGCGCGTTCGATGAAGTTCTCCAATTCCCGTACATTTCCTCTCCAAGGATGATTCGTCAATGCCTCCATCGTGCGAGTAGGAATCATCTTGATCTGCCTTCCCATTTCCCGGGATAGCTTCGAAACAAAGTAGTTGACCAGTGGCGGTATGTCTTCGCGCCGTTCCCGAAGCGCCGGGATTGTAATCGGGAAGACGTTGAGGCGGTAGAACAGATCCTCACGAAACTTTCCCTCTTGGATCAAGGCGGGAAGGTCGCGGTGCGTCGCAGCAACCATCCGCACATTAACGCGGATCGTGTTGGCGCTTCCCAACCGTTCAAACTCCTGCTCTTGAACCGCGCGCAACAATTTTGGCTGCAGTTCCAGTGGGATGTCTCCAATCTCGTCCAGAAAGAGCGAACCGCCATCCGCGAGTTCGAATCTCCCCTTTTTCTGCATCAGCGCTCCGGTAAACGCTCCCCTCTCGTGTCCGAACAGTTCGCTCTCCAGCAACCCGCCCGGAATCGCCGCGCAATTCACCTTCACCAGATTGCGGTTGTGCCGAGGACTGAGTTCGTGAATCGCCCGGGCAATGAGCTCTTTACCGGTCCCGGTTTCGCCGGAGATCAGCACGGTTGCGTTGGTGGGTGCCACGATCTCCACTTGCGAGAGGACCGCGCGCAAGCCGCCGTGCCGGCCCACAAGCGTGTCCAGAAATGACGCCCGCGCCAGTTCTGGTTCGTCTGCCACTGAGGCGCCGCCAATTGGAAATACGGCTGGATATCTATTGAATTGAGTGAAACTTGGTGCTGCTGCGCTCATCTCTTACCCCCCTCAACGACTACAAAACTCAAAACCCTGAACTGCTATTGGTTGGATCTTCGTTGCTGTGGCCGCTCGCTAGCGCGCCAGCCAAAGTGCGCCCCGCACGGCCTGGAAAAGCGTAAACCGATGGCGTTTGCGCAAAATCTGGTACCACTGATATAGCGTGGGCGTTTTCATGACTGCTACCTCCTAGGCTGCGATTCGTTCTTTCGCTATGTAATCCAGGTATTTCCAGTCCGGCTGAGAATCCGGCTTGGGAAACTCTTTGACTTCGCCGTTGCGTTGCGCGGATGATCGCTCGCGGCACGCATGCATTAAGGCCTTCATCTTGTCGTGATCCATAACTACGCTCCACTCAGTGAACCCGGTCAGCCTGCCCGATGAACTTCGGTCGTCTTTTGCTGGACCACTCGAATCTCTACGCGGGAGTGTGCTCGCAGTGCCGCTTGCGGGCAACCCTACAACGATAGTTCTGCGACACTACATTGGCTTGCGGTGGGCACTATGGCGGGGGAGTGTGGGACCCCTTTTTGTGAAGGGAACCTAATCGAAAGGGGGTGGGCGTTAACTCTTTCGGGCCGGAAGCTCGACGCGCTTCCATCCAAACAGGTGCGCGTCAAGCGACCAGGCCCCGGGTCCCAGGAGCGCTAGGGCAGCACCAACAGTCCCTAATAGCATGCAGTTACAAGGATCGGCGGGATGTAGGAAGGCGCTTGAGGACGCAAGAATTGCCAGAGCGGTTCCCGCCACAGGGGTCCAGAGACCGAGAAGTAAAAATATTCCTACAAATCCGGTTAGCACATTCAATATGGTTGGTCCCAACGGGGGGTCGCCGCGGAGTGCCATGGCGGCGTGAAAAACCACGGCGGCAGCCGCAGCCACTCGCAGCAGGAGAAGACCCAGCCCGGGCGCACCGTGGGCGAAAGTTGAGAAAAGTCTGCGCACGACATATCGAGATTACGAACTCAGGGACACAGACGTAACCCCCAAAAGACTCGAACGAGGGACTCTTTTGAGCAAATTACAATTCGATGATGCCGCGTTTCACCCCAATCATGGCGGCTTGCGTACGGTCTTTCGCGCCCAGTTTGGAGAGGATGTTTCGGACCTGGCCTTTCACCGTCTCTTCGCTTACGCACAACTGCTCGGCTATCTCTTTGTTTGCGTTCCCTGCGGCAATCAGCCGCAAAACCCGTACTTCTGCCGGCGTGAGCGCGTCGTCAGTGGCATGCTCGGCAATTTCGTAGGAAGCCTCAGAGGAAACTGTTTTTTTACCTGCATGAACGGCTCGGATGCTCTTCAGCAGTTCCTCATGCAGCGAACTCTTCAGCAGGTAGCCCCGGGCGCCCGCTTTGATTGCCCGCAGCACCTGGGCATCTCCAGCATACGTAGTCAGCATGATGATCCGCGCTTCTGGAGCTTCGTCGCGAATGGCGATCAGCGCGTCCAGACCGCTCATTACTGGCATCTGGATGTCCATCAGCGTAATTTCCGGACGCTGCGCGCGGAACTGCTGGATTGCTTCACGACCGTTCGAAGCCTCGCCAACCACCTGCATGTCCGACTGCCCCCCGACGAGCGCGGCAACGCCTTCCCGGACGACGGGGTGGTCGTCAACAACCAGAATTCGAATCAGGCTCGCTTCGTCGTTCATGATTTCTTTGCTGTGCTTCGGCCAGATAGCTTAGCAAGAATCTTGTCACTCAACCGCATTGGCTGTCCCTCGGAAGGCGGCGTGTATGCGCGTGCCGCAGGAATGCTTAGTTCCACTTCCACGCCAGCGTCCAGTTCGCTCCAAACGGTCAGCTTGCCACCTATGAGCTTGGCTCTTTCCCGCATGCCGCGCAAGCCAAAGTGTCCTTCGCGCCCGTCATCGCTTAGTAGCTTCGGGTCGATGCCCTTGCCGTCGTCGCGTATTCGCACTCGCAGTTGCCGGTCGTCGTAGTGGATTTCCACTTCGATCTGCTTCGCCTCCGCGTGGCGGAAGGCGTTGCGTATCCCCTCCCCGGTTATCCGGTAGACTTCGTCGCGAAGAATCGGATGCAGATCGCGCGGCGCGCCTTCCACATGCACTTGGAAAGCAACAGAGTTCGCGCCGGCCGAAAGCTCTTCCCCAAGCGTCCTCATGGCCAAGGCAAGGTCGTTGGTCTCCACGACCGAAGAGCGCAACCCCTGTATGGCTTCCCGCCCTTCAACGATCGCATGCTTCGCTTGAAGTATTGCTTTCTCGAGCGTCTTCCTGGCTTCGGCGGTCCGCGCCTCGCCGGGATGTTCCGGCAGTTGGTTGATGCCAGCCTGAAAATGCAGCAGAATCCCATGAAAGCTTTGCAACAGGGTATCATGCAGGTCGCGAGCGATACGCGTTCGCTCGCCGACGCGTTCTTGCATCCGCATATTGAACTGCCGCGCCAGTTGCCGCAGCCGCAGCCGATACATTGCCCACAGCAGTGCCAGGAAAGTGATGCCACAGAGTGCGCGAAACCAGTTCGCCTGGTAATACGCAGGAGCGACGGAGAAATCCAGCTTGGCGGCGCTCTCGTTCCAGACACCATCACTATTGCATGCCATGACGCGAAACGAGTACTTACCGGGGGGCAGATCGGTGTAGAACGCCTGCCGCCGCGCGCCGACGTCGTGCCATTCACTTTCATAACCCTCAAGGTGATAGCGAAATTTGACCTTCTGTGGAATCAGAAAGGTGGGCGAAGTGTAGTTAATCTGCACATCGTGTGGGTGCGGCGCAAACGTAAGGTCGGCAGTTACAGGGAGTTCCTTTCGGTCCACTATTACAGATTCAACGTACGTCGAGGCGGGAAGCGCCCTTTGCAGTAATCTGGATGGGTCTAACATCTCAATCACAAATCCCGTCGCAAACCACACGCGCCCATCCGAAGTGTATGCCGCAGGATTAAATGATGGCCCACCTGTCGGCCGTGCTCCATCCAAAACGTCATAGACGCGGGTTCGAACAATTGTTTCCGGATTGTCCCGCCAACGCTGTAGTTCGGAATCTGGGAACTCCACGACGCCACAGCCGGTGTGCAGCCACCAGCGATTCTCTTGGTCCTTAATGAATGAAATCACTGAGTTACAGGGTAGGCCGTTCTTTGTCGTCATGCGGTGGACTTTAGCCGCTCGCCATTCGACGAGTCCGTTCTCGGAACCAGCAAGAACAGAACCATCTATCATCGGCATGATTTCACGATTGTACGAACTGCCCCCCGGATTAAGCGCAAACTTCGTTTCCAGAACGCCATTACGGAAAAGTGCGATGTCTCCTTTGAGAGTACCTACCCAAATTCCTCCACGAGGGTCCGAAGCCAGGCTATGTCCCGGGGGGATTTGCGATGCCGGAAACTCTTCGCGGATCTGGAAGTCGCGGATACGCACAAGTTTCCTCGGGTTGCCCATACATTCTGCCCAAACATTCCCATCGATGTCTTCGGTAAGCGCCACAATCATTCCAAGGGGGTGGTTATTCGGTTCCGGAAGACGCCGGAAACGCCCATTCTCGAATAAATACAACCCGTCATCCACTCCCACCCACAGTTCGCCGGCGCGGTCTTCGAGCATGGAAGCTACCTGATGGCCCGGAAGGCCATCCGCTGAGCGAATGGAGGAGACTGTCCCATCCTTGATGTGATTAAGTGATCCCGCGTTTGCAACCCAGACCGTACCATCTCTACTGGCCAAAACGCCTGCTGCTGCATCTGTGCCCAAGCCTTCCCGGGCTGAGAAAACGGTGACGCTCGGGGCGCGAAAACTGTCGATTCCATTCGTGGTTACCGCCCATATGAGCCCTTCCCGGTCTTCAAAAAGATCAAGTACGGTATCGCCAGACAACCCGTCCGTTCGCTGGTATTGGTCTACCACATTGTCATGGATTCGAAGGATCCCTTTGCCCGCGGTGCCGGCCCAAAGATTCCCATCGCGATCGAGGATCATAGCGGAGACGACAACCTTGCTCCCATCAAAAGTGGGCGTCACGAATGGCGTAACGGCTCCGCCCTTAAATTGAGCAAGTCCCAGCCCAGGCCCTTCCGCAAGAATGCCGACCCAGAGAGCCCCATCAGGCCCCAGCGATAAGCCCACTATTCCTTGTTGTCCGGCATTGGATTTGAGTGCTTTGATTGGATATGTCTTAGAGATGCCGTCATGCCAATGGACGAGCGCAGTTTGCCCGCCAAGCCAAAAGCCTCCTTTTCCATCAGCTAACATCGAATTGATTTTTGAAATTGGCACTCCATCAGATTTTCCGAAACATTTGAATGCGTTCTCGCTTATATGGCAAAGGGGTGCCTCAGAGTCAGCAGTTGCGCCTCGCACTACCCACAACGACCCATCGGGGTCCTCGCTTATGTGTTGAAACTGCTCAAACCCATCCAAGTTGAAATGAGAGGTTACTGCGCCTTTTTTCACATGAATGATCTTGCGCTCACCTAATACCCAAAGCCCACCAGCGTGATCGCCGTAGACGTTCACAATGGTGTCGATGGTTTCGCCGTCAACGGAGAACGCCCACGGAAGGAACCGAACGCCGTCAAATCTGAACAACCCTTGGCTGTCAGACGCTAACCAAAGATAGCCATCCGAAGTCTGCGTGATTGCAGATATGCCGGCCGGTGCGGAGCCATCCTGTATTCCCCGGAAATCATGCAGGTACTGGGTGATGCGCAGGTTTGGATCGAGGGCGTGAACTGGAGTCGCCTGAACCACAAGGTAGAAGAGACAGCTGCCCAACACAGCCATAACCGTCTTGCGCGGCCAGGCAAAACGAACGAGAAGCAGTCCGAAAGAAGCTATTTTCCCCATGTTCGTAGCCGAACAGCGATGTGTTTTGGTACCGATGCGTTAGAGATCAGAATCCGAATGGGACTCGCCTCGTCGCTCATGACTCTTTTGCTGTGCCTCGTCCAGATAGCTTTGCAAGAATTTTGTCAGTCAATCTCTCGGAAGGTGCCGTATATGCACGTGCCCCAGAAATTCTTAATTCCACTTCTGTGCCGGCGCCCAGTTCGCTCCAAACGGTGAACTTGCCCCCCATCAGCTTGGCTCTTTCCCGCATGCCGCGCAAGCCAAAGTGTCCTTCGCACCCGTCATCGCTAAGCAGCTTCGGGTCGATGCCTTTGCCGTCGTCGCGTACGCGTACCCGTAGCTGGCGTTCATCATAATGAATCTCCACCTCGATCTGCTTCGCCTCCGCGTGACGGAACGCGTTGCGTATCCCCTCTCCGGTTATCCGGTAGACTTCGTCGCGAAGAATCGGATGTAGATCGCGCGGCGCGCCTTCCACATGCACTTGAAAGGCAATGGAGTTCGCGTCAGCCGCAAGCTCTTCCCCGAGTGTCCGCATCGCCAGCGCAAGGTCGTTGGTTTCAGCCACGGACGAGCGCAACCCCTGTATCGCTTCCCGGCCCTCGACGATCGCATGCTTGGCCTGAAGTATCGCTTTCTCCAGTGTCTTCCTGGCTTCGGCGGTCCGCACCTCGCCGGGATCTTCCGGTAGTTGGTTGATGCCAGTTTGGAAATGCAGCAAGATTCCGTGGAAACTTTGCAACAAGGTGTCGTGCAGATCGCGGGCGATACGCGTACGCTCGCCGACCCGCGCCTCCAGCGTCATATCGAAATGCTTTTGCAACTGCCGGACACGCAACAGATAGGTGGCCCACAGAAATATGAGGAGGGCAGCCAGACACAGCCAACGAAACCAATTGGTCTGGTAGTACGCTGGGGCCAGTGAGAACTTCAGCGTATCGCCTTGCTCGTTCCATACCCCGCTGTTATTGCTGGCGGTCACGCGAAAACGGTAGGAGCCTGCTGCAAGGTTCGTGTACAGGGCATGGCGTTCGTTGATACTCTCTCTCCAGTCACTATCCTGGCCCTCCAGTTTGTACCTGAAATGGATTTTCTCCGGCGCGACAAGGCTTAACGCAGTGAAGTCGATCTCTAAATCGCGAGTCAGTGCCGGCAGTTGTACGTTCCCGACTGGCACGCCCGGTGAGTTTTGCCAATAAGTCTTCCTATCGGCGATAACTTGTTCAATGTGGACGGGCGGCTGGAGTTTGTTGACAGGCAGATGGTGGGGATCGACGACTTGAATTCCTTCTCCAGTTACGAACCACAGCTTGCCATCGGTGGACTTGGCGACGCGAGGGCTGTATTCACTGGCCGCCGACGAACGGAGCCGGACACCGTCCGCCACATCCCAAACCGTCATTGCAATGTTTCGCTCAGGGTCCGCGATCCACGTATCCAGCTCTGTCCTCTTGATGCGCACGAGGCCGCAGGCGCTGTACAACCAGAGCGACCGATCGTCATCCTCTATCGTCCCGTTAATTGTGTCGCAGGGCAGGCCATTCCTGGTGGTAAGGGTTGCGATTCGGCCATCTTTAATTCTGCTGAGACCCCCGTACTCGGTCGCAGCCCAGAGAGCCCGATCCAGATCGAGTCGGAGATCTGGCACCGGTCCCCGGCCAAGACCATCAGCGGTTGTGTACGCCGCTCGGACTTGACCGTCTCTAAAATAGGACACACCTCCGCCAACCCAGAATCCAAGCCACACCCCACCCCATTCAGGGTCCGAGAGCACGACGTTTGCTTGTTGCTGCCGCCCAAGTGCTGACCACGGGATCTGCTCAACCAAACGTCCGTCTCGTAAATGTAAGAGGGCCTTCTCCGTTGAAAGCCAGAGATTCCCCGCCTTGTCTCCCGACATGCAGTACACTTTGCCGCTACGTAGCGCCGCGGTAGTAACAAACCGGTCGCCTTTCAAATATGCGAGTTCGTCCCGCATGGATAACCAAACTCGCCCTGAGGCGTCTTGAAATAGTGACTCAGGTTGGTTATCCGTCACTCCAGTCGTCTTATCAAATATGGTGGCTCTTCCGTTCTGCAACAGGGTCAAGCCCTCATGTGACGCAACCCAAACGCTTCCGTCCGTGGCCGCGAGTACGGCCTGAGTAGCATCACTGGATAAACCTTGCTTCACAGAGACAGTAGCAACGGAGAGCTCGTGGAACCGATCAAGTCCGCCCGTGGTGGAGACCCAGATGTTTCCTTCCCGATCCTCAAAGAGACTGAGGACCACGTCACCGGAGAGGCCATCGGCTTTCTTGAATACATCTGTCCTTCCGTGATGCACATGGATCAGCCCGCGCTCGACGGATCCGATCCACAGACCTCCATCGCGGTCCTGAAGAAAACGATTTGCGTCCACATCGCGATCCCTTCGAAATACCGTTGAATTGAGCGGGCCGCGCACTGGATACGATTCGAGTTTCTCCCCGACGAGCTGAAGAAGCCCAGCGCCATGGATGGCAACCAATAGCTGCCCCTTGTCCGTTTTGCTAATTCCAATGAGCTCCGTCGATGTCGGATATCGTTTTTGAGGGCCAGGCTTGATTCGCCAGAGCCCGGACTCCGCAGCGGCCCAGAGTGCGCTGGAGCTGTCCTCATAAAAGGCCCAAACGGCTCTTCCAAATGCGTTATCGTCGCCATAACATTGCGTGCCAGTTTTTCGAATTGCGCAGAGTCGGCCGGACGGGGTGCCCAGCAATCCTGCCCACACCGTTCCCTCACTGTCTTCAAACAGTGATGCCACAAACTCTTTTGCGAGTTCGTGCTCCGGTCGCGGAATCAGCTTGCCTTCCCTCAAGGTCACAAGGCCGGCAAACGTCCCAATCCAAAGAGTGCCGTCGCGCGTGACCAGGAGAGCGTTAATGTTCCTGTCAGGGAGCTGCTGACCTGCCGGAGGTTGCCAGGAGACACTGCGAACGCCATCGAATCGAACCAAACCGAATTCCCCGCCGAGCCACAGATACCCATCTGAGGTTTGGGCTATGGCATAGATGTTGCCGAGGGAAAAACCGTCCCGGACGGTCCACGCCGTATGCGCGTACTGGCTGATGTTCAGTGATGGATCCAGAGGAAAAACCGGGCGTGCGCCCAGCGGCATCACAGCTGCAAAGGCCACAATCAACAGGAGCCGGCGTATACGCGAGGAACGCATGGAAGAGGATATCTTGTTCCTAATAGTTTCACTCCTGGGTAAGGTCTCCCTTCCCGACTGATGAACGGCCCTCCTCCCGGATTGTAGCGTAGGCGCGGGATCCCGGAATGCGCAGCTCCAATTCCGTGCCGGCGTTCAGTCCCGGCGGCAGATTCGCCAGCGTGTATTCGGCGTCGCCATTGGTCGCGGCCTTATAACGGAAATTCGTGCCGTTGTTGACCGCCGCGACCTTCGCGCTGGGAATGGGGGCCTCCGAGGTGTCCGTCTCCCGGCCAGTAGTCGAACCTTTCGTGGTTTGCACCCGCAGCGCGCAAGAATAAAAAGACAGGAGGAGAACAAGCACAAGAGCGGGGATTTTGTACATAATGCCAACCTGGACAACCGCAGATCGCCATCATCCTGCCACTCCAGTCTCGTTTCTGCAACCATCGGGGAGTTCACCATTTGCAGCTGGGCATGCAAGCGGCACAAGGAGTGGCTGAACGGGACCGGCCAGTTCAGGCCACTTTTCTCAGAAACCGAGCCGGACCGACAAGGGATAGTGATCTGAGCCTGACACGGAATGGTGGACCTGCGGTGAGCTGGAGATCTGAGTGCCTCGCGAAAAAATCCAGTCGATCACTCTGCCCTCCGCAAAAAACGTATTGGGTGTCGTCGGAACGTGATGATCGGTAAAGACATCTTGAAAATCGGCGCGCCTAATCGCTTGTGCGACATCACCGGTTGACACATCCATATTGAGGTCGCCGGCCAGCAGGACCACGGTGTGTGCGTTGTACCGTTGCGCATCCTGAAGAGCCTCCTTCATTTGAGCACACCGAAGTTGGTCGTCGCCGCGACTTTCGAGGTGCAGGTTGTAGGTAATCATTGTCTTGCCTCCAACATTCGCATCGGCAACAAGTGCCAGCCGACCTCCGAGCCTCTCTTGAAATGGCTCGATCTCCGGCAGAAACCAATGTGGCTGCCAGAATTTGGATTGCTGTTCGAAGCGGAGGATACGCGCATTCGACAGCGGCCAACGGGACAACGTCGCCTGGCCATGGTAAGCCGGGGAAGCGCGTGTACCCTGCGTCAATTCCTGAAACTCACGCCCAAAAATGTAGTTGAGTTGCAGCTTCTGTGCTATTTCTCGCGCAATATTCAGGTGGTGCGTGCGCCGGGCATTTAGGTCCGCCTCTTGCAAGAGCAGGATGTCCGCCTGGCTGCGACCCAGAAACTCGATGATCCGCGGCAACTGCAATCCGCGATTAATGTTCCAGCACACAACCTTGACCGAACTTGGCGGGCAAAAAACATATCGCGGAATGGCGAAGCTGCCTGTTTCGATCTCTGGTATGGGAGTCACGATATCTCTTTTTCCCGTAGTTTGTTATGTGGCATGCCTCGAGATTTGTTAATACGGATGATGCTCACAATCGCGTTCACGGCCCGCAGTCGCCAGGCGCGAGCCCACAGCCCGAAATCCGGAAGGAGCCTCGGTTAACTCCGGGACAAAGGGACCCGTTTCAATGTGGTTCATGACCCATGGTCGAAGACCCCGCCGGTCACGATTTGACGCCTGTCGCTATTTCCAGTCGGTGATGCTGCGAGGGATGACGGCCTAGCAAGCTTATGGTACGAATACAAAGCAATCATCCAGACTATATTGGCGCCAACTGCGCTGCCAATGAAGAAGAAACGAGTCAAATTCAAAACGGCGAACACCAGTAACGCATACGGCAGAAAACAACGGCGGATAATGAATTCCGTGTTTCGCGCCAGGTACATCAGTGGGTTTGTTGTTAGCTTGTCCGCTTTCTTCTGCCATAGGTTCAGAAACTTTTCAGGTTGGCTTGATGCAAACCGGTGACGCGCTGAGCCAACCGCCAGAAAACTGGCCACGGCTCCAAAAAGCAGGAAGCCTCCCCAGACGAGGTAAGCTTCTGTGCCACGGCTTTTGGTCAGCCCTAGGCTCATTCCCGCAAAAATGAACAGATAATAGAGGTAGTCGCAAATCGTCTCTAACCAACATCCGAATTTGCTTGCTTGCAGCTTCAGACGTGCGACTTCGCCGTCACACCCATCGAGAATGCTTGCCCAAATGGATAGGAGCGCACCCAACAGGTTGTTCCAGTAGCCACCCAGTGCGAAGAATACGCCTGCAAGAAAGCTCACGCCGAGCGTGAATATCGTGACCATGTTGGGCGTAATGGGAAACTTAATGAGCCGGCGACTGATCGGAATGGAAATCCTCCGATTCATTCGGGCATAAAAGCCGTCCGTCGGTTTCACCAACCATCCGTCGAGTTTTCGCTCGGCAATGACGCGGTCGTTCGGAGAATGCACGGTCTGCCACAGGTGCTCTTGCACTGGCACTAACAACACAGAATGTCTCCGGTTGAGCCAAGCGTAGAGGTCAACGGGTGTCTCGACATAAAGCGGGCAGTCTATAGCAATATCGAGGGCGCCTTGACGAGAAAGGGCTGCGATACCTACGAACTCGCTGCCGGATGTGAGTGTTATTGCTTCGCCCTGACCATCCCATTGCCGGATCGTGTCGAAAAGGCTCGAGTGGTATGCGGTGCATCCAGACGCCACCAAGAGACGATCCGAGTCTGCCGCGACCTGCCCAATCAATCGAGCGAGTGACCCTGGCGTATCGCCAATTTCGAACCACTCCACGATTTTCGGCAGGCGCCCAGTTCGCGCCAAGTCGCGCAAGATTACGCTACTCGCCAATCCGCTCGACACCACAATGATCCGACTCGCGTTAATACTCTGCGCTTGCAGAATCGCGCGAAGGATAATCGGAAGCGTTCCCACATGTGCGAGCTCTGGCGTAAAGCCTCGTGTCTCGCGGCCGTGATCCGCAAATATTATTGCGGAAGTCGTTTCGGGGGAAGATGGACGGTTCGATTTGGAGATTGATTCCCGAAGGGGTGACGGGCCGTTTTCACGTTCCGGCCCAGGGCTCCCGGCCGCCTTGCGTCGGTCGGTAGTTCGGGAGAGAAGAAAAAAGGAAAGTGCTCCCATCAGAGTCCAGAATATGCTGCGCACTCTACGGCACAATCCTAAGGACAGTCCTACGCTACTACTAAACCCGAACAGAGTGGCAATCAGCATGGTGCCACCTTCGTAAATTCCGACATTGCCGGGACTCAGCGCCCCCGCAATGTTAATGAGCTTTGTGAAAGCCTCCAGGATCAATGCTCTTGTCCAGGTCACATTCTTGCCCATGAACAGCAGGATCAGATAAACCTCGCTGATCGCCAAAACGTGGCACATAAAATTCAGCGTTACACTTCCCCAGAATGCGGATGGCCTTTCACGGTGGAATTGCAGCAGTTTCTCTTCAACCGAGAATATTAACGATTCTTTCTTACGGAGCCATGCGCCGATCCAAGGCATGCTTGCGCAAGCGCGAGCCGGACCGGACAGGAGTGGCCATCGGTTTTTCACAGCCAGAACTACCATTGCGGGAACGCCCAGAAATACCAATGCGAACATGGCTCCGTAAACACGCAAGGTATGGGAAAGCGGCAACACAACCAGTCCAGCACTGATTCCACAAACAGTGACGATCGCGCCAGAGGCCGTGAACAACCCCCGGTCAAGCGTTACGGACAGCACTTTGCTATCGACAGGCGTTTCCGATCCAAGCAAAGCGACTCGTGTTGCCTCGCCCGCCAGCACACCAGCGAACCCAAGCTGGCCAATGGCTTCGGAAACTAGCCGCAATCCAAACAAGCGCGGAAGTGAATACCGCGCCATCTGTGGGAGTGCCAGGCGCCAAGCCCATGCCTTGATCAGGTGCGACAGCCCCCCTAACGCGATTACCAAAACGAGACCCCAACCGATCAGCCGCACGTTCTCGAATAACGCCCGAGGTCCTGCGCGAGCGACTAGAGAAACTAATAGCGCGGCTCCAAGCAATCCACAGGCAAAGCGGAACAAGACACGTTGGTCTGGCCTAAATCTGGACACGGGCCACCTCTTCCTGCGACTCGGCGGAGTACCTGGAAAGGTTAGCCGCTGCAAAGTCCAGCATTTCGGGAGTGTCGATATCCTGCCAAATGGCATCCCCGATGTCGTACGCTCGCAGCTTCCGATTCGAAGCTAGATACTGCATTCCGTCCGATAGAGAGCAATCTCCGTCCTTGACTACCGCATCTAGGGCATCGAAGATCGCCGGAGTACACAAAAACATCCCGGTATCGGCGGCGTGATAACGGGCGAGGTCCTTTCCGATGCGCAGCACGTAGTCACCCATGCACACGACCTTCGTGGCATCGTCCAAGTCAAAGATGCAATCCAACTTGTGATCCACTGCGAGAATCGTCTCGTTTGGCCCCAAGCTCTCCCGAAGCAAAGAAGCCGCGGTATCGGGCTGAAAGATATGGTCTGACATAAGCAGCAGAAAGGGTCCCTTGACGGCCGCCCTGGCTTGCAGCAGGGAGATCCCGTTCTTCTTGTGATACTCGCCGTTTTGCACCCAGATTACCGGCGTGCCGTAGAGTGAACTCCGTTCAAACCACCGGCGCACCATATGGCCTTGATGGCCAGTAACGATCACGAAACGCTCGATGCCGGCTTGTTTCGCTCTTGACATGACGTGCTCAAGCAAAGGAATACCCTCAAATTTTACGAGCGGCTTGGGAAGGTAACCGGAAACAACGCTCAGGCGCGTTCCCAGACCTGCAGCAAGGATGACGGCAACATTAGTTGTGAGCATATTTTGCCTCCACTTGATCCACCTTTGGCATCTGCGATATCGCTGGCTCAGCGATGGAATTCGGTTCGTAATCGAAGTAGCTAATCGTGACCGCGGTCTTTCCGAAGATGCGCGCATCGGTCAGGCTTTCTGTGGACACCGGAAACCAGAAGGTCCCGGATTTGTGATACACCTGCAGAAAATTGACGCTGTGGATCCAGAAGGAAGGATTTCTTGCCGGCTTACCGTCGGCTCGGACGAGCGCAAAATCCTGGGCGTCCACCCAGATGCGGCCCTCAAACAGGTATTTGTCCTGCCGTTTTGGCTGAACCTCAACGATGTAGACGGGCCGGGATTCCACAATATCGTTGCCGATCAACCGGAAACTGTAGTTCTCGGAATTGATGCCGGTTCTTTCGCGCAATTCTGGCCGGGAGGTTTCCGATTCCGATTCCAGCATCTTGCGCAGGACATGCTTGTTCGCGGAAGTCCACCCTTGTTCTGAAACAACTTCGAAATGTTTCGTTCCGTCGGGATCGCAGTTGACGCTTATGACCATCTCGGCCCGTTTATTGAACTTCTCGTTTTCAAGCACATAGCGTCTGGCTCCGCTATATCCGCCTTGCAACTTCTCTCTTTGGTTGTTGCGGTACTGCATTCTTGCGATGATGTCATCGGCGCCGAGGACAGGAGTGTTCTGCGCCTGGCAAGGGGTTATCCAACCCAACGCAAGAAACAGGATAAGGATGCTTTGAATTCTCATGATCAGAACTCCATGACAAATTTCCCGCGGTATTCACGCCACGAGTTGTTGAAGAAGCCCCCGAATCTGGCGCTTTCCTCGATGGTCTGCACATCACGTGGATTAAACTGATTGAAGAGATTGAACACCGCGAGGCCTACCCGCGCCCTGACTCTTCTATCGCTGCCCATTGGAATTGCGATGTACCGGGAGACTTGCAAATCAAAGGACGAAAATTGTGGAAAACGCCGCGAGTCCCGTGGTCCCACATACTCGCGATACTCGTCTTGAACCGAGTACGGAAATCCGGTGTGCAGATCGTAGACCGGAGCAAACACCAGCTTCCACGGTGCATGGAGCTCGCCAGAAAGCAGAAAGCGGTTCGGTGCGTCGAACGGAAGGCGTCCTTGCCCGTTGGGCTGAATAACCGGCTTCGCTGTGTTCCCGAAGAACTGAAAGAAATCGTTCAGGTCCCCGTATGCGCGTGACCTGACGTAGGATGCGTTGATGAAATGCTTGCGTAACTGGTAGCGCCCAGTTACCTGAAATTCTTTGTAAGACTGGCCTCCGGTATTGGAGAGAGTCACGAGTGCCGTACCAACTCCGCCATCCACCGTCGAAACGACGAAGTCGTTGACCGTACTGCGTTGTTCATAGCCAACCAACAGCAGCAGGTCACTGGAAATTTTATGAGTCAGTGCCAAATTCCAGGCTGTGCTGCGGGGCGTGCGAAGATCACCGATGATCCGGTTCGTATAAACCGTCGAGCTGCTTACTTCTCCCTGAGGGTTCAGCAATAAGACCGTGCGTTCTGGAAACCACCGAAAACTGGGAATCATCAAGGGAATGCGGTCGTAGAACTCCCCGACTCCCCCGCGGAGCATTGTTCGTCCGCTGCGATTAAGAGCCAACTGGAAACCAGCACGCGGAGCAACATGCCCTGAATTTGTGATGGTGTCGCCGTCAAAGCGCAGCCCGAGATCCAGAATCAGACGAGGCGAAACTGTCCAGCGATCTCCGGCAAACCATGTGACTTCGTGCTGTGACACATCGGAGCGATCTTCGCCAGTGAAGGTGATTCGCTCGATCGGGTTTCCCGCGGCCCCTACGATCTCGACCGGAGCAAACGATTGACTTCCATTGAAAGTCGAGTGAGCGTATTCCAAGCCGATGCGCCATTGATGCGTTCCCATAAAATGTCGCGGGCCAAACTGGTACGTTTCCTGCCAGTCAAACCGCGAGCCTCGACGGGTTTGCGAATTGAAAAATGCACCCGCTGTTGTGTCGAACATTAATTGATAGGGACCGGACCCAGCCGGTGTGATATCCACGTCGAACGTCTTGTAACTGAACTGCGAAGTCAGCACGCTGTCGCTTCCAGTGAGATACCGGTGCTGTCCATACAGTTGGTATCCGCGCTGGTGATAGTCCGACGTGGATGGCTGCGGTGTGAAGGTGTTCAATCCGAGGTACTGCAGCCGTTGCGGATAAACGGCGACGGAAACAGTTGCGGTTTGTTTCGAAGTCAGGTTGAAATCGAACTGTGTATACGAATTGACGCTTACAAGAGTGGTGTCCCGTTCAAAGGGCGGAAGGCTATTCACGGGAGTTCGCAAGAATCGGTATTCCAGAGATTGTGTGAAAGAGACGTGGTCCGCCCAGAGGGGACCGGTGAATGTCACGCGGGGCGTTGCGGCACCCACACCATCAACTGCCCCATCGCGGACTCGAGCTCGTGGCAGAAAATTGTGGATGGAGAAATGGAATTTCTCAAAGTCGCTCGTCTTGGTATCCACCGTTAAAACGGCGCCAGTGAGTTTGCCGTATTCCGGGTCGTACGGATTCGAAATCACACTTTCAGAAGAAACCACATCGATGGGCACACTGATTCCCGGACCTCCGGTTGCGGGATCCGTAGCATTGGCGCTGTTCACCAGAGCACCGCTTTGCGTTGTGCGAGCGCCTTTTATGTTGATGCGGCCGTCCGGACCCCGTACCACTCCAGGGAGTGTAGGCAAGACGCTTTCCGTTCGATCGTCACGGTTCGGCGCGTTCTGGAGAGTGCTGGAGGTGATAGTTCCCGATGGAGAAGCGGAGCTTGAGGCCTCTTCGTTTGCCGTCGCCGTTACAGTTACCGACTCCTGGACTGTCGGCGGTTTCAACTCTAGAGGAATTTCAGCAACCTGACCCGCCTCTACGATTACAATCTGAGTAGCCAATAAACCAGGTGTCGCGACTTCGATGGTGTACGTTCCAGGTTGAATGTCGCGGAATTCAAATTTGCCGGCTTCATCTGTTTCTGTTTCTATATTCTTCGGGCCTTTTAGCGTCACTTTTACGTTCGCGATGTAGGACGGGCCCGTAGAGTCTGAAACGAACGCGGTTCCCTGTATCTGAGCACCATGTTCGGAGTCTGGCCTCGCTGGTGTCTGGAAGCAAAACCCGCAAAGAGAGAGCAAAAAGAGGAGCCGCACCGCGACCGTGTTCGTGGGCTTTGTTTTTTTCTCCCGGATACTTCTGAGTTTCTGCCCCTGCATATTCCTTCTTAAGCGGATTTCGCCCGACGTCCACCCAATTCACTTCCGGTGACAATCCGTATTCCTTTCGAGGACTGATCGAGAGCACTCGATCAAGATTCGGTTGCAGGTAATGCATTCGATTGGCCACCAACTCACAATCTCGCCTGTTCGTTCAAGTGCATAAACGCCAAGGACATAGAAATCGAGCAGCTGAGATAGCTGAAAATCACCACGAAGTCAGGCCCGTGGAATTGGTCAGCTATGACCACCTACGGGCAGGAGAGTATTCAATTGGAGCGGGTGTTTCGCGGGCACTGCTTGTTGTCAATGAAGATAGCGCACCAAAGTCTGGCAACCAACTTGCTGTTGTAAGCACAACGAAAGCACACGGCACACAAACATAAAATTGTGAGCGAACACTCTCGCTCCATGCAGGGATCGACAATGATTCGAGCAGAGTTCATTCAAAGGAACGAAGGGCGAGCCCTCAAATTGGAGGGCCGGCTTGCCGGAGCTTGGGCTGTTCAAGTGAAGTCTCTTCTTTCGCGGCATTTCGTTTCACATGGCTTTCTCGTTGACATGTCGGAAGTCACTTACGTCGATCCGGTCGGCGAGCAGTTGCTCACTTGGTTGCGTGACTTACACGCGAAGTTTGTGGCGGAAACTTCCTATGCACGCGATGTCTGCCAAAAGCTTCAATTGGATCTTCAAGAAAAAGAGACGCTAACGGGCTTGTCCCGTCAGCGGATCAAGCTGCTTCGCTCGTAACCCCCTACCGCGCCCGGGCGATCTCTCCCCTGAATCGTCCGGGTGCGGCCTCCCTTCCGATGAGCGCTCACTGTCCTTTGAGCCGCATTCCGATACCTCAGATCGAAAGCACAAGACAGTCACGGATTGAGAGCTCGGCCTGCGTGACGACGGGCCGGCGCAGATGCCCGTCAGGGGTCACGATTTCTGCAGCTGCCCCAGCCAATTACAACAGTGACGCCGCTAAAGCGAGTGTTCGATAAGACATAAAACCCCAGCCCTCGGAATGGCAATTGGCAATTCGGCTGCTCTATACGGGGCAGCCACCGACGCTGTTAGTTGGTGGCGCCTGGTGTGATTCGATGGCGCGATTTGCAGAACGTAATGGAAAAACTCCCGAATTAGTTCTTTCCGGAAGTCAAATCTTCCTGACCTCCATTACGTTGCTCTCGGCGGCTTCGATCTTCTGGGTTCTCCTCGAGCGTTTGCTTTTCAAACCCTAGAGGTACTGCGCCTAGAATTCTCGGGCGCGATAAGCAAGTTTCATGTTGTGAGCCATTGCGGAGTAGATAGAGGCGACACCGGTGATGATCGAGGAGGGTCACAGAATGCAGAGCCAAACCAATGAATCCCACCCAGGCGCCACGGTACGGCTGTTTCTGGCCGTCGTCAATCAGGCAATCGCTGATGTCCTGGAGAATGGGAAAGAAGCAGAGGAGGCGGAGCGGTGGCTGCTCAGCAAGGATTTCGATATTTTGGACAGGTTTTTTGCGTGTCCTGCCATGCCAGTGGAAGCTCGCCTACAAAAGGCGACTCCTTAACACAGAATTGAGTATCACCAGGACGTCCTTGTGATTCTCACTAGAGGTCGAAGTGAAGTACCAAGCTATCAGCCATGTAATAGCCGCCTGCACCGCACCGTTTCCGGAGAGAACCGATGTGCACTGGGAAACGACAAATCTCCAAGTCTGGAATGCACGAGAGGGTGCCGCCGAACAGCATGAACTGGTCTATGAGGTTAGTTGGGTCGATGAACTCGGCACCTGGCGCCGTTTCCTAACATCACGGCGCAAAGTGAACTGATGCATCTCATCGGCCGCCAGATTTCAGCCAATTTCAGTACTGTAGAGTGGTGCAATCACTAAGCCCTACTGAATCTAGCGAATAAAAGGCCGAAGCAAAACGAAGACTTCTGCCATCGCGGTCCAGAGTTTGCATCTCCACGGCAGGTGGTGAACGGTGCGTTCAGCAGACTGTGAGGTGTGCTTCCTTCTACTTCCGTCCCGGAGGGAAGTCCTTCAACAGTTTTTGCGCTCCCTTATTGAGCCTTTCCTGGTTTTTATCCTGCTTTTTGCTGGGTTCAAGCGCATGTTGGGCAGCACCTATCCAAACGAGCTTCTTGACAGCAGGGTCGTACATACCGAGAACAAAAGTCCCGATGTTAATCGTTGAAGTACTCGCCGAAAATG
>Ga0335069_10002780_pt1 | contig 26759 bp, 24 predicted proteins | sample Lox_Sample_11_FD_206714 | JGI IMG/M metagenome (GOLD analysis project Ga0335069, IMG submission 206714) | Soil microbial communities from Loxahatchee National Wildlife Refuge, Florida, United States - Lox_Sample_1.1 | ecosystem: Environmental > Terrestrial > Soil > Wetlands | place: USA...
CGCGGCTGGAACGCTCGTTCGCAACCGTGAGTCAGTTCAGTGCCGATGCGGCGCATGAGCTACGGACACCGCTGACCATCCTCAAAGGTGAGATCGAAGTAGCACTGCGTTCCTCTCCCGGCGCCGGCGAATACCGCCGCGTGTTGAGCAGTTGTCTGGAAGAAGTCAATCGGCTGAGCGCCCTGGTCGAAGACCTGCTCTTTCTGGCCCGTTCCGAGGGCGGCCGCGTATCCGTCACCCTGGCACCGCTGAACCTGGCCGAGATCATTGCCGAGGTCGCGCCGGCCTTGCAGGCCTTGGCGGACGGCGCCGGCGTCACTCTTTCGATTGCAGCGCGGGCGCCGGCGTGGGTATGCGGCAACGCCTCCATGCTGTTTCGCGTAATCTTCAACCTCGGTGAGAATGCCATCAAGTACACTCCGGCAGCGGGCCGCGTGACTGTCGCGCTGAATCAATCGGCCGCGGAAGCCGTATTGGAGGTGTGCGATACCGGTCCAGGCATCTCGCCCGCCGATCTGCCGCATATCTTCGATCGCTTCTATCGTGCTGACCGCGCCCGCAGCCGCGCCGGTGTCGGCCTCGGACTGGCGCTGGTGCGATCCGTCGTCACCCTCCACGGCGGCACGATAGCCGTGGAAAGCACGCCGGAAGCGGGCACATGCTTCCGGGTCGTCCTGCCACTTTGCTCACAGACGTGAGCCGCCAAACGTGCCGCGCCTAACTGCCGGACCGCATCCCCAGCCTTAGAATCTTCTAATCTGCCTCTCATCCTCCGTTCATTTCGCGGCGCTAGCTTCGGCGTCAAAAGGCGCTGAACGCCTGACTTGGAGGAGGTTACATGGACACATTGAAGAAGGCCGTGGTCAGCACGATGGCCGGAGTGCTGGTGCTCGGCGGGTATGCGGCCGGCCGGTTCGGACAACCAGAGCGCGCCCACGCGGCATCGAGCGAACGAGAGGTGGTGGCACCCGTGACCGAGGTCCCCGCCACAACGGGCGCACGCACCCTGCCCTCGTTCGCCAACCTGGCTGATCAGGTTTCAAAGGCGGTTTGCTCCATCAAGGTCGTCTCTGTGCAGAAAGCCGCGGCACCGAACGACCTCGAGGAATTCTTCGGCAGAGAGAATCCGTTCCCCGGCTTCCGCATGCCATTTCCCGCGCCGCCGCAAGGTGGTTTCAAGCGCCAGGGAGCAGGCAGCGGTTTCATCGTGCGCAATGATGGTCTGATTCTGACCAACAACCACGTCGTCGAGGAGGCGAAGGAGATCACCGTCACCCTCAGCGACCAGAGCGAGTACCCCGCCAAGGTCATCGGGCGTGATGCGAAGACCGACCTCGCCATCGTGAAGATCGAACCCAAGGGCGCGTTACCGGCCGCCAATTTGGGTGACTCGGATCAGCTGCGTGTTGGGGATTGGGTGATGGCGATCGGCAACCCGTTCGGATTGAGCGAGACGGTCACCGCCGGCATCGTCAGCGCCAAGGGCCGCGTCATCGGTTCGGGGCCGTACGACAACTTCATTCAGACCGACGCGTCGATCAACCCGGGCAACTCGGGTGGACCGCTGTTCAACGAGCGCGGCGACGTGGTAGGCATCAACAGCGCGATCTACAGCCAGAGCGGCGGCAACGTCGGCATCGGCTTCGCCATCCCGATCAACCTCGCGAAGTCGTTGCTGCCGGAACTGGAGACCAAAGGCCACGTCACGCGCGGCTGGCTGGGCGTGTCGATCCAGAAGATCACGCCGGAACTGGCGCAGTCCCTCGATCTCGACGAGAATCAGGGCGCCCTGGTGGCCGACGTCACCGCTGACGGACCGGCTGACAAGGCGGGCATCAAGCGCGGTGACGTGATCGTCAAGTACGACGGCAAGAAGGTGCAAGAGTCGTCCGCGCTGCCGGCAATGGTCGCTGCCTCACCGATCGGCTCGACGGTGCCGGTGGAGATTCTGCGCAAGGGAAAGACCAAGGACCTGGAGGTGACGATCGCCAAGCTCCAGGATCAGAACGCCGAGGCGGACGAGGCCACGCCTCAGAAGGGCAAGTGGGGGTTGGCGCTGCGAGAGGTCCGTCCCGAGGATCGGGAACGCCTCGGGCTGAAGAAGGGTGAAGGCGTCGTCGTGGCCGACGTGCAGCCCGACAGCCCCGCCGCCGAAGCCGGCGTGCAAGCCGGTGATGTCATCCTGCAGGTCAACCAGACGCCGGTCAGCTCGCCAGACGAGGTGAAGGAGGAAGCCGCCAAGGTCAGCGGCGACAAACCGCTCCTACTCCTGCTGCGGCGTGGAGAAGGCGACAGTCGCTTCGCCGCGCTGAAGGCGAAGTAACGCAAGCGCGGGGCGGTTCCCGGGAACCGCCCCGACAGTTGTCATAGCGCGTCAGCCATCGGAGCAGCGGGTTTCAAACCCGCCGCTTCTCTATCAACAGGCCTCGGCAGCTCATTCCTCTCCGCCCCAGGGCCACGGCAAGGAGCGTCCGGGCTAGCGCGCTCCTCTTGAAGCGCTCCTCTTGAAGCGCTCCTCTTGAAGCTTGACAGGCGGTTCATCCGCTTCGTATAGAGGTCGAGCGGTCACCTTCCAGAAGTCGCGGGGAAGCGGCAACGTCTGATAGCTGGGTATTGTGTCCACTTCGCCGTCCAAACCGCCCGGCAGGGAGGCGAAACAAGTCGTCAGGGACCGTTCTGTCTCGCCAGATCGCCTCTCAAGGGACGGTCAGCGCATGCGCGGCTGGTATCGAGGCAAGCGCTTCTCCGGTTTTACGATCGCGCACTGGTCTCTGAGATCGTTAGTTGTCCTGGCGGTCGCCAACGGCATCGTGCTGTGTTTCTGCCACTACCTATCGTTCCGATCGCTTTGGCTGGATGAGGCGTTTGTTGCGGTCAATCTGAGGCACCGTTCTCTTGGCGGGCTCTTTTCGACGTTGGAGTATGGGCAACAATTTCCGCGCTTGTACCTGGCGTCCATTTGGGTGCTGACTCGGGCAGGCGGATATGAACTGTGGAGTCTGCGGCTTCTGCCGCTGATCTTTGGCATCGCCGGTCTGCTGTTGTGGTCGAAACTGCTTTGGGACGAATTCAACGTCAGCGCGTCTCTTCCTTTCCTTTCCGCAGTCGCGGTGTTTCTGTTCCTCACCAACCGCTGGCTCTTTTACTTCCCTGGTGAATTGAAGCAGTATTCGTCCGACCTTTTGTTCTCGGCCTACGCCCTCTGGTATGCGCGGCGGTTCATTGTGCAGGAAAGCCAGCGCAGCGTGGCAGGACTGTCGGCGGTTTACGCTGGGTGGGTCGCCCCCACGGTATGGAGTCTCACCTACGCATTCGTTCTCTTGCCTGTAGCCGCTGTCATCTTTGTGCCTTTGCTGTTGAAGAGGCCGCCGGCAAGGCACGGGCTGCTGCGAGTTGGCCTGTTGGGAGGATTCGTCCTCCTCGGGCTGTCGTTATCGTTTGCGCTCGATCTTCGGTATGTGGGCCCAGAATTGAACAGCTACTTTCAGCCCTGGTTCATTGCTGGGTCGACGTGGCGCGAGTGGGCCCGATCGGCGTGGACGGGGATCGCAAACGTCGTCGGAGGATGGTGGATCGAGTCCACTTCGCCAGTGTTGACCCTCATTGGGTTTCTCGGAGTGGGCTGTTTCGTGTCCGGCCAATGGAAGGGGCGCGATTCCTTGCTGCTCGGAGGGGGTGTCCTGATCCTGGCGGAGTTGGTCATGCTCGCCGTGCTCCAGCGATATCCCCTAGAGCACGGGCGGACGGCATTGTTCTTCTTTCCCTTCGCGGTCGGCCTGATCTGCAACGGGATCGGGCTGTGCATGAACGCCAAGTGGCGGGTCGTGCGGCTCGCAGGCTACGTGCTCTTGATTGCGACGGCGACCTTCACGTTGGTCTCGGAGACACCAAAAGTCAGCCGCTGGTACTATCAATTCGACCATTGGCAAAATCTCAACCCGGCCTTTGAGGCGTTGAACCCCCGGAAGGCGACTCTCGTGGCGTATGGCGATGGGACGCGCGCTCAGATCGACGCGTGCCCGCATCTTCCGACCGCGTTCACCTTTGTGTACGCTCCCGACCTGAGCGGGCTCAGCCCCGAGCATGCGCGGCGGATGACGGAGGGAGATTTCTACTACCTGTATGCGCACCCGACCGGTGATCTCCAGAGATTCACTGGGATGATCAACGCAGTGCGGCCACATATGGTCCAACGGGTCGTTCGCCATCTGTACTTCTTCAAGAACAGCCAGTTCCCACGCTGATTGCGACGCGTGACATGGTCGACGGCTCGGCACCTGAGCGACAGTCGCACCTCACCCCTTCTCCCTGCTCCCGTAGTCACCGAACGGATCATCACGCTCACGCACCGCTTGTCTGAAGCCAACCTCTTGCGCACGCTGCACGAAGTCCAAACCTTCCTGTGTGTGGCGCGCGATGCCGTCGAAGAGCGTGCCCAGCATGCGACTCGCTGCGAAGCCCATGTTCTCCGCGGTCTGGTTGGCGAGCAGCTTGAGCATGATGAGCTGGTTGAGCGGCACTTGCGCCATGCGGCGGGCTAGGGCCATGGCGTGGTCGTGCAGGCGGTCGTCCGGCACGGCTTCCAGGATCAAGCCGATGCGTGCCGCCTCGGGTGCGGAGATCTCGTCGCCGGTGAGCATATAGCGTTTCGCCTTTTCCAAGCCCATGCGGTAGACCCACATCGCCGTCGTTGGCGTTCCCCAGACGCGTGACGGCGGGTAGCCGAACTTCGCACCCTCGCCCGCGACGACCATGTCGGCGCACAGCACCATGTCGGTGCCCCCACCGATGCACCAACCCTGCACGGCGGCGATCGTCGGCTTCTGCGCGTACCACAGCTTCATGTAGGTGTCGACGAAGTGCTTCATCATGCGCCAGTCGGCCACCGAGTCCCAGACGCGCTTGGTTCCTGCTGCGGTCGGGTCGAGAAGGTTCTGTTCGCCGGCCTGCGCCGCGGTCGACCAGTCCAGCCCGTAGCCGGCGCAGAACGCCGGGCCTTCGGCACGCAGCAGGATGACCCGCACGTCGCGATCGGTATCGGCATCGTCGATCGCCTGCGCCAGCTCGTCGCGCAGCTGCGGGGTGATGGTGTTGTACTCCTTGGCGCGACACAGGATCAGTGAACGCACCCCAGAGGCGGTCTCGGTTCGGATTGTTTGCATGGATCGTCTCCTTCCCTGATTTGGTGGCACGGGCCTACGTGAACGCTTGCGTTAGTCTGCGATTCCGGTCAAGCAAGAGGCCTCGCATTGCACAGCGGCAGGGCCCGCCCGCCTTACTAATGACGAATCAGGGTAAGCCCGACCGCCACATCCGTTCGGGAGGTGGATGGCATGAAGTTCGGCATCATGTTCGCCAACGCGGGACCGTTCGCGTTTCCGGAGGGTCTGGAGAATCTGGCGCGTACAGCCGAGGAGGTCGGGATCGAATCGATCTGGACGGTGGAACACGTCGTCGTCCCGCTGGACTATCGGTCAAGGTACCCCTACAGCGAGACGGGCAAAATGCCCGGACCGGAGAGCGTTCCCATTCCAGATCCGATCGTCCCGCTGGCCTTCGCGGCGGCCGTGACCAAGAAACTGCGCCTGGCCACCGGCGTGCTCATCCTGCCGCAACGTCATCCGCTCTACGTCGCCAAGGAGATGGCGACGCTCGACGTGCTGTCGAATGGGCGTGCCATACTCGGCGTTGGCATCGGCTGGTTACAAGAGGAATTTGAAGCGGTCGGCGTCCCGTTCACGCAGCGGGCGAAGCGGACGGAAGAGTCGATCCGGGCGATCCGGTCGCTGTGGAAGAGTGTGCCTGAGCCGTTCGACGGGCGGTTCTTCAAGTGGGGGCCGGTCGAATCGCAGCCAAAGCCGATCCAGCAGCCGGGCGTGCCGATCGTCGTTGGCGGCCACTCCGAAGGGGCCGTGCGCCGCGCCGCACGACTCGGTGACGGCTTCTTCCCGGCCCGTGGCGAACTGGCAAGCCTCACCAAGCTCCTAGCCACTCTGCGTGACGAATGCGCCCGGCTGGGCCGCAAGTCAGAAGACGTTGAAATCACCTGCGGGATCGGCAGCAACAATGCGACCTCCGCCGGCGGCGCAATGCAACGCGATACCGTGTGCCGCTATCGGGACCTCGGCGTCGCGCGTCTCATCATCGCCCCGCCGGCGTTCGACATCGAGGGCGTGCGTCAGGGACTGCATGCCTTCGCCGATCGGGTGATCACCAAGCTATCGTGAGGGCCTGGGCACGTATTGAGCCCGTTGCACCGCTCGACTAGGATGCCGTCGGATCTCATGATCAAGGCCGAGCATCTGACCAAGCGGTTCGGGACCTCCACCGCCATCTCCGACCTTTCGTTTGCCGTCGCGCGGGGTGAAATCGTCGGCTTCCTCGGACCGAACGGCGCCGGGAAGAGTACGACGATGCGCATCCTGTGTGGGGTTTTCCCGCCAACCTCCGGGCGTGCGGTGATCGCGGGGTACGACGTCGTCACCGACTCGCTGCGTGCGCGCAGCGTCGTCGGATATTTTCCGGAACGCGTCTCGTTGTATCTCGACATGACGGTGCGCGAATACCTGCGCTACGTCGCGGCCATGAAGGACCTCGAAGCGCGGCAGCGGCATGCCAGCGTCGAACGTGCGCTCGACGGCGCCGGGGTTGCACACGTCGCCCATCGCCTCATCGGCACGCTCTCGAAAGGCTACCGCCAGCGCGTCGGCATCGCCCAGGCCCTGCTCGGCCAGCCGCGCGTCCTCATCCTCGATGAGCCCACCGCCGGTCTGGATCCCGAGCAGGTCGCCGAGATGCGCCACCTCATCCGTAGCCTGCGCGGCGACAGTACGGTGATCCTCTCAACGCACATTCTCTCCGAGGTGGAAGCGACCTGTGACCGGGTGATCATCATCAATCAAGGACGCATGTTGGCGGTCGACACCCCTCACAATCTTAACCAGCGTATACGGCAGACATCGCAGATTTACGTCGAGGTCGTTGGGCCGACAGACAGGGTAGTGGCGCGGCTGTGCGCCGTGCCCGGGGTTGTGAGCGTAGAGCCCGCACCGCACGCGGGCGACGACGTCGTCGCGCTGACCGTGGCGACGGCCAAAAACCGCGACCTGCGTATCGAACTTGCCGCCTGCGTCGCCGCGGCCGGGTGGGGCTTGCGGGAGCTGCGGCCCGTGGCCTTGTCGCTCGAGGCCATCTTCCTCAGTCTGGTGGCGGCACCCGGCAGCGGCCAGGCCGCTGGAGAGCATGAAGTTCCTCGTCGTCTGTCGGCGTGAGCTACGCTCCTACTTTACGTCGTACATCGCCTACATCTTACTGGCAGTGTTCCTGCTGCTCAGCGGCTACTTCTTCTACAGCGACCTGATCTTCTTCGTTCTCTTTGGCGGCTACGTCCTGCCGACGGGCCTGTGGCAATTCGTCTTCCTCGACATGCGGCTGTGCCTGCTGCTGGTGCTGCCTTTGATGACGATGCGGCTGTTCGCGGAAGAGAGAAAGCTCGGGACAATCGAGCTGCTGTGGACCTACCCGGTGCGCGACGGTGAGATCGTGGCGGGGAAGTTTCTGGCCTGCTGGCTGTTCTTCCTGCTCATGCTCCTGCTCACGGGCATCAACCCCGTCGTCTTCTACCGATTCTACCAGTTCGATATCGGGCCATTGCTGGCGGCGTATCTCGGCATCTTCCTGCTCGGCACGGCGTTCATTGCGTGCGGCCTCTTCGTTTCGTCGCTGACCGAAAATCAGGTCGTCAGCGCCATGACCACGTACGGCATCCTGGTCTTCTTTTGGTTCATGACCTGGAACGAGGAAGCGGCCAGCGCGCGCCTCTTGCAAGCGTTGCTGCGCCTATCGCTCTTCGATCGCTTCTACAATTTTTCGCGCGGCGTCATCGACACGCGTGACGTTGCGTTCTTCGTCCTCTTTGCCGGCTTCTTTCTGTTCCTGACACTGCTGTCGCTGAGCGTGCGCAAGTGGCGCGGGGTGCGCTGAGCATGGCGGCCGTGGGGTGGTTCAACCAGTCGGTGCGCCAGGTGGCGCTCCTCGTCGTGCAGATCCTCCTGGCCGCCGTCCTGTTCGGCCTTCTGGTCATGCTGTTCGACAACCACAATCGCCGCTTCGACCTGACGCCGACGAAGAGCTTCGTGCTCTCCGACGAGGCACGCCGCGTGGCGCAGGGCCTGAAGGTACCCATCACCATCACCGCCTTCTACAACTCACAGGAGAGCGAGCAGCGCCGACAGATGGAGGATCTCCTGCGACTCTTCCAGGACGCTTCGCCGCTCATCAGCTACCGGCTCCTCGATCTCGACCGCTCACCGGCGCTCGCCAAGAAGTACAACATCAGCAGCTTCAACACCGGGGTCATTGAGGCCGGGGAACAGATACGCGAGCTCCGCACGGTCGACGAAGAAGAAGTCACCAACGGGCTGCTCCAGCTCACCCGCCGCGGCAAGCGCATGCTGTGCTTCATCACCGGACACGGGGAGCACAGCCCGAATGATGCCAGCGATCGGACGGGGTACAGCGAGGTCGCCAAGGCGTTGGAGAAAGAGCACTTCGGCATCCGGGTCATGGACACGGTACCTGCGGAGGGCGTTCCCGCGGACTGCACGGTGGCGATTCTCGCCGGTCCGACGCGCGACCTCCTGCCAGGCGAGGCCGACCAACTCTCGCGCCACCTCGAGGCCGGAGGTCACATCCTGCTCATGGTCGATCCGCACGCGCCAGACTCGGTGCTGCAGTTCCTCGCGCAGCACGCTGTCCGGGCGGGCAACGACATCGTCGTCGACGAACGCAATCGCTTCTACGGTGCGGACAGCTTCATGCCGCGGGTCCCGATTTTCGATGAAGGCACCTTCAAGAAGAACCTGGACACCGCGGCCGTGTTCGCCTTGGCCCGCACCGTGGCGCCGATGGAAACCGAAGACCGGACCGTCAAGGTGCTGCTGCTGGCACTCACCAGCGCCGACAGCTGGGCCCACATCGATGGTGGGGTCATCCCCGAGGGCAAGGTGCAGTTTCGGCGTGAGATCGACAAGCCGGGGCCGCTGCCGGTTGCCGTGATGGTCACGACCGCTGGCAGCGCACCAGAGCACCAAGACGAAGCCAAGGCCGGCGTTGGCGGGCGCATGATTGTGTTCGGCGACTCGGACTTCGCCAGCAACTTGTACCTCAACCTGCTCGGCAACAAGGATTTGTTCATGAGCAGTGTCGGCGTGCTGGCAGAGGATGAGGAGATGATCGCCGTGCGGCGCAAGGGGCTGCCGCGCAGCTCACTGTCGCCGGTGTCCCTCACGGAGCGGCAAGGGCGGATGATCTTTTGGAGCGCGGTGATCATGCAGCCGGTCGGTTTCGCGTTCCTGGGGCTGCTGATCACGTGGCGCAGGCGGCGCCGCGCCAGCGCGTGAACATGGGCGCTCGCGGTACCCTCGTTCTCGCACTGCTCGTCGTTGCCATTGGCGCCTATCTCTGGCTGGAGGAAGCGCCACCCCCACGAGCGGGTCGATCACCCGAGACGCTCCTGGGCGAGCCGCGGGGCGTGGATCCGAATCAGCCGGTGCGCCGCATCTTGGATTTCCAACCCGCCGACGTCGTTGCGATACGGCTGGAGCGCAACGGCACGTCCCGTGACACGGAGCGTTCGGGCGATGTGTGGAGCAAAGCCGCCAACCCCGCCGCGATCAAGGATTTCCTGCAGAACCTCGCTCAACTCGTGGTGCTCATGGACATCCCGGCGGACGCAACCGACCTGGCGCACTACGGACTGGCACCTCCCCGTGGTGTCCTGCAACTGCAAGTCACTGGGCGCTCGACCCCGCTGGTGTTGCAAATCGGCGACCGTAATCCCTCGGTTACCGGCGTCTACGTTCGCCTCGGCGCGAATGGCCCGGTGGTCCTTGCCGGCGCATTGGTGGCCTGGGAGTTCGACAAGGCATTCCGTGCGCTGGGGCCGCCTCAGGAGAACCAGTAGCGGTCTGTCAGCGGACCGAGTCGGCCGGCGCGCGCAACTCCACGGTATTGCCGTCCGGATCGTGCACCCAGAGCTGTCCGCTCCCGAACTCGAGCATCTGCGCACCGGCGGCTTGTATGCGCCGGCGTAGGCTCCCGAGGTCATCAACCTCAATGGCGAAGTGGGGATCAGTCGCGTTGATGATCGTCGTCGCGTTGTCCCGCACGTCCGCTGGCTGGCGCTCGATCAGGTGGAGTTGTCCCTCGCCGAGTTGGTACCACATCCCGGGAAATCCAAAGTCGGGACGCTCTGTCGGCGTCAGCCCCAGCAGGTCCTCGTAGAATTGTCGTGAGCGTTCGACGTTGGTGACACAAATCGAGGTGTGGTCGAGTAAGCGCTGCGCCATAGGCTCCTCCTATTCACCGCCGATAAGGCGGGTGAAGCTTGGTTGGCCCGTAGCGGCGGTCACTCCGCCATCGATGACGATTGCCGCTCCGGTGATGTACGACGCGTCATCCGATGCCAGGAAAGCCACCACCGCCGCCACTTCTTCCGGGCGCCCCACCCGGCCCATCGGCACCAACTTGTTGTACTCGTCTTGCGCCCCGGGGGCCGCCAACAAGGGGTTGAGAAGGGGAGTGCCGATCGGCCCGGGACAGACGGCGTTCACCCGTATGCCCTCGCGGGCGTGATCGATGGCGACCGTCCGCGTGAGGTTCACGACTCCGCCCTTTGCCGCGTTGTATGCGGCCAGCCCATAGTCACCGAACAAACCCGAGATCGAGGCCGTGTTGATGATGACGCCGCCACCCGCAGCACGCAGTCGAGGGATGGCGGCGCGGCAGCCGTAGAACACGGAGTGCAAATCGACGGCAATGACCTGCTGCCACACTGCGATGTCGAGATCCGGCGCCTTGCCGTAGGCACCGACGCCGGCATTGTTGAACACAACGTGCAGCGCCCCATAGCGGTCGACAGCAGCCTGCATGAGGGCGTCTACCTGATCTGGGTCACTGACATCGGTGCGCCGGAAGTCCGCCTTGGCCCCTTCGCCAGCCAACTCCGCAGCCAAACTCCGTCCCTGGGATTCGTCCACGTCTGCTAGGACCAGCGACGCGCCCTCCTTGCCGAAACGGCGAGCTGTTGCAGCACCAATCCCGGACGCCGCCCCTGTGATTACGGCAACTTTTCCTGAAAATCGACCGCTCATTCGCCTACCTACCCTCACGCCGAAATGCCGAGAGACTACTGCTTCGGGGAAATGGCGTCAATTCATCGCCACGGGAGAACAATCGAAGAGGAATTAGGGTTGAATCATGGAGTCCCCGTGTCCATAATGCGTTTTATGAAGAAGAACGATGCTATCCGGGAGGTCCGCATCAAGATCGGGGGGAAAACCGTTACCGCATGGGAGCCCAAGTCGCCCATCCTGCGCAATCTCGGTCGGTGGACCGATCCGAAAGCTCTTTTGAGACGCATCCACGAGGTCGAACACCCCGAAGAAGTACCCGTACCTGAGGGACCCGGACGCCAATGGCAAGCAACCTGGCGCGGCCGCTTCAATCCGTCTCCACGCCAGAAGTCACGCAAGGCCGCGTAACCCACGGGCAGCGTCTACAAACTATTGTCATCTCGCTGACCACACGAGGCGATTACGCCTTGGGTAGCTCGGCGCTCGGCGGGCTGCCGAGGATGCGGATCGTCGCGACGACATCGGCGGCGTTCACACGCGTATCGAAATTGGCGTCGGCGCCGCGTTGCGCAGGTGGTAGACTGCACCGGCGATCCGTTTCAAACAGCACGGCGACTTCGGCATCGACATCCCGTGCGTCCACCACGCCACTGCCTTCCGGGTTTCCAGCCACGCCATCGATTGCACCGACGTCACCATGGAAGTTCACTGGCGCGGGTGCACCAACACTGAACCCCGCCGAGTTGTCGAGCAGCGGATCATTCGGCTTCAAAAACTGGTTCTGCCGCAAAGGGTCAGCAACCAAAGCTTCCCCCAGCATCGGCGACATCGCCGGGCTACCAAACGGGGCATTGTCGCCCGTGAAGTTGCCGTACGCCACACAATCGACGGGTCCCGACCCGCAGTCGGGGCGCAAGTCGCAGTCACCAAAGCACGCCCGCCCGTCTGGATAGGGCAGCACGCCGGTCGCGAGCACATCGGCGGTGACGCAAAAGAGCTCTTGCGCCCAGGGCGTTGCCGCAAGGACATTGCGATTGTTGGCATCAATAGGGTTCGGGCAGTCCTTCGCAGCACACGCCGGACTCACCGCCGGAAGGCTGCACGCAGAGGGGTTGGCACAGAAGGCCGCAAAGGTCCCGACGGGGTTTCCAGCCGCGTCAAACACCGGGAAGGGCTGGCCGAAGACGGCGGTCTGCAAGACCGCCTGCATCCGGAGCATCACATACTGCGCGTGTGGCGCCTGCTGGAAACCGGTGAACACCTGCTCGATGACCATGATGTGAAACGTTGCCTGTGCAGGAAGGATCGCCACGAAGCTGCTCAACGTACACAGCAAGACAGCGATAGATGCCCTTCTCATGACGACATCCTCCTTGCCGGATTGGGGCTCGGAAGCTTCGGAGACGGCGGGAGTCTCACCCAGAGACATCGTCAAGTCAATGCATGCAAATGCGCCGGGCGGCGGGCGATGACCGACACGGAGAGACGCTGCGTCGCGGGACCTCAGGCCAGCTTGCGGATCAGCTCGCTCGCCAACTTGCCGTCGAATTGCCCGACGTAGCGCTCGCGCAGCTTCGCCATCAGGGGTCCGATCTGCGTCGTCCCCAACTCAGCTGCCAGCCCTTTGATGACGTCTTCCAGCGCGCGAGCGCTGAGTTGCGGGGGCAGATAGGCTTCCAGCATAGCCCTCTCACGCTCGTTCTGATCGACCAACTCTTGCCGGCCCGCCTGGCGGGCGAACTCCACCGCTTCGCTGCGTTTGTTGATCTCCTTGCGCACCAGCACGGCGATGTCAGCCTCTGGCACCTCCCGCAACTGTTTTTCGACCTTCAGATTCTTGATGGCCGTGATCAGCCCGCGCAGGATGTAGACCTTCTCCATGGCGCGCGCTTTCATCGCGGCCTGGAGATCATCCTGCAACTGCGCTTCGGTCGCCATTGGTCACGACCCCGGAAACAGCTCGTGTGCCACAGCGAGAACATCTTGCGGCGTGACGAAGCCATCGCCGTTGGCATCCACGCCGGCGCCCGCCACGTACGTACCGCCGGTCACCCGCACGTCTTCGACGCGTCGGCCGTTACCGTCACCAAGCTCGCGGATCACCGCGAGGGTATCGGCGACGCTGACCCGTTGGTCGCCGTTGCCGTCACCGCGCAGCACCGCCGTTGCACCGATATTCGTCAGTACGGAAACACTTCCAGCAACCAGCTCATTCACCGCAATCCCGTCGGAGCGTCCGTCACCGTCGACGTCTGCCGCACCGGCCGCCATCGGCCCGCGGCTGACGGTGATGTCATCGAAACGGCTATCATGATTGAAGGTTCGCCCATTGCTGTAGTACGCCGAGACCAGGTTCGAAGACTGGTCAGTAACCAGGATATCTGGAAGGAGGTCGCCGGTAACGTCACGTGCAGCCAGGGCCGACGGGCTGCCGCTCACCCCGAGCGGCAACCCCGCCACGAAGCCTCCCTGCCCGTTCCCATAGAAGACCGTCACGTTCGGATTAATGGAAACCGCAATCGCAAAATCATCCGACCCATCGCGGTCGAAATCTGCAACCGCGATTGCCCGCGGCCCGGCGGAGCTGGAAATGGAGGTTGCCGGTTGGAACGTCCCGTCACCCTTGCCGAGAAGTATCGACACGTCGCTCGATGAAGCATTGGCAACGGCCAGATCGCGCTTACCATCCTTGTTGAAGTCGCCAAAATCGAGGGCCGCGGGACCCATCCCGACCGGGAATGACTTGGGGGGGCTGCCAAAGCTCCCGTCCGCATTGGCGAGCAAGACATCAACTGCACCACTAGACCCAGTACCTTGCCGCGCCACAGCCAAGTCGGCGCGCCCATCGCCGTTCAAATCCACCGCCGTTATCGCCGACGCTCCTGCACCGACCGCATAGTCGTGCAGGGCACCGAAGCCGGTGGCGGTGCCCAGGAACACCGATACATTGTTCGTCGACTTATTGAGCGCCGCAACGTCGAGCCGCTCATCCTGGTTGAAATCTCCGACCGCCACGGCCACTGCATCCCCAGTGGTGCGCAGCACCGTCGGTGGTGCGAACCCTCCCGCGTGGTCGGCTCGGATGACCAGCACGATGCCGCTGCTCGACTGCAGCGGCGGCAACTCAGACACGATCAGGTCCGACAATCCGTCGTTGTCCACGTCCCCCGTCGCCACGCCGGTGGGCGCGGGTTGCGTGATCACATCCTCGACCGCTGCCAACGAGCCGCCACCAATTCCCAACAGTACGCCGAGGCTCGGCGTCGCGCTACCGCGGTTCACGGTCAGGACGTCTGGCAAGGCGTCGCTATTGACATCGATGGCGGCGACCGCCTGCGGCTCCGCATCCGAGACGAAGGCGCGCGGCGGAGCAAAGTTGCCACGCCCGTCGCCCAGCAGCACGCTGGCGTCGCTGCTGCGGCTGTTGGCGACGATCACGTCCATGTTCTTATCGCCATTCATGTCGGCAAGCGCCAGGCTGATCGGGAGGCTACCCGCACTCCCGCTCGGAAACGAGCGCGCCGCCGCGAACGTCCCTCCGAGTTGGCCATTCAGCACCGCAATAGTGTTGTTTTTGTTCAACACGATCAGGTCGAGCAAGCGGTCGCTGTTCACATCAGCCGCCGCAATCGCCGCCGGCTCCGGCGTTCCGCTGCCGACACTGGGCACTTGCCCGTAAGTGAAGTTACCCGTCCCGTCGCCGAGCAGAATATTCACGTCGGCCGATAGGGCGTTTGCGACCGCGACGTCGATCTTACCATCGCGATTGAAGTCGCCAAGGACGGCTGATTCGCTTCCCAAACCCGTGGCGAATGTCGCCCCTGTTGTAAATGCCCCCTTCCCATCACCAAAGAGAACCAAGATGTCGCCATTGCCCCGCTGGTCGTGGTCGTTCACGACAATCGCGTCCATGTCGTCGTCGGCGTTGAGTTTGGCGGTAAGGATTGCCGCGACCCCGTTTAGTCCCGCCGACACCACCACGACTGGCTTTTGGAACGAGCCGTCGCCGTTGCCCTTGAGAAAACGCACCTTGCTGGAGTCGCCAACGAGCAGATCAGGCGTTTTGTCGCCATCGAAATCCTCCAACGCAATCGCGGACGGAATAGTCTCGAGCAGAGCAGTCGGACCGGTGCTGAAACCTCCATGGCCGTCGCCGAATTCGACTGGCGCCTTCCCGTCCTGGTTCGCCGTGATGACGTCAGGGATGCCGTCCGGAAGGCCGTTCTCCGAGTCCGAACCAATGTCGGCCGTGATCAGCGTGCTCAGATAGAAGGTTGTAAGAGCCGACCCCGGCAAGCTGTACGTCGACGCGCTTTGAAATGTCGGCGTCTGGGCGGTGGCGATGGCCGCCATGACCAGGATCATCCCGCCAATACCCATTGTGCGCATTACTTTAGTCCTCCGTTCCATCACGTCCCCCCTCCACCCTACTCAATCCCAGCCCCGAGACGCTCTCACCTCAACAACGTCCTTCCGCGACATATCGGCGCGCGATGATAGACGATTCGCCCTGGCCGGGCTATGCCTCGACCTTGAGCACGGCAAGAAACGCTTCCTGCGGAATCTCGACTCGACCCACCTGCTTCATGCGCTTCTTGCCCTCCTTCTGCCGCTCCAGCAGCTTGCGCTTGCGCGTGATGTCGCCCCCGTAGCACTTCGCCGTAACGTTCTTGCGCAACGCCTTCACGGTCTCACGTGCAATGACCTTGCTGCCGATCGACGCCTGGATGACGACCTCGAACATCTGCCGCGGAATGAGCTCCTTCATCTTTTCGGCCAGCTCCCGGCCGCGCGGGTAGGCCCGGTCGCGATGGACGATGAGCGACAGTGCATCGACCGGGTCGCCGTTGATGCGGATGTCGAGCTTGACCAGCTCGGCCGGCTGCATCTCCAAGAAGTCGTAGTCGAGCGACGCATAGCCCTTGCTCACCGATTTGAGGCGGTCGTAGAAGTCGAGCACGATCTCGTTGAGCGGGAGCTCATAGGTGAGCATGACACGGCCGCGGCCGAGATACTTCAGTTCGCGTTGCCGGCCGCGCTTCTCCTCGCACAGCTTCAACACACCACCGAGGTAGGCTTCGGGCAAGTGAATTGTGGCGAGGATGACCGGTTCCTCGATGGTGGCGATGTCCTGCACGGGCGGCAGCTTCGCCGGGCTGTCGACACTCAGCGTCTCGCCGGTCACGGTGGTGACGCGGTACGCCACGGTCGGCGCGGTGGTGATGAGGCTGAGAGCAAACTCGCGCTCCAGCCGCTCCCGAATGATCTCCATGTGCAACAAGCCGAGAAAGCCGCAGCGAAACCCGAATCCCAGGGCAACCGAGTTCTCGGGCTCGTAGGTAAAAGACGCGTCGTTGAGACGCAGCTTTTCGACGGCGTCGCGCAGCGGACCGTACTGCGCCGTGTCGGCCGGGTAGAGGCCGCTGAACACCATCGGCTTCACGGCTTTGAAGCCGGGCAACGGCTGCGTGGTGGGCCGCGCCGCCTCGGTGATTGTGTCGCCGATCTTGGTCTCGTGTACCTCTTTGATGCCGGCCATGATGAAGCCGACCTCGCCGGGACCGAGGCTGTCCGTCTCCTGCGGGCGCGGGCTGAACACACCGACGCGCAGCACCTCGTATGACTTGCCGCCGGCCACCATCAGGATGCGGCTGCCCTTGCGCACGCAGCCGTCGAAGACGCGGACCACGACCACCACCCCATTGTAGGAATCGAACCAGCTATCGAAGATCAGGGCGCGCAGCGGTTGGGCGGTATCGCCCCGCGGCGGTGGAAAATGCTGCACAATGCCTTCCAGCACCTCCTCGGTTCCGCGCCCCTCTTTGGCGCTCGCGAGCACCGCGTGCGAGGCGTCAAGACCAATGATCTCCTCGATCTCCTGCTTGACGCGCTCCGGCTCGGCACCGGGCAGGTCGATCTTGTTGAGTACCGGCAGAATCTCCAGATTGTTGTCGAGCGCCAGGTAGACGTTGGCGACGGTTTGTGCCTCCACTCCCTGCACGGCGTCGACCACCAGCAAGGCACCTTCGCACGCCGCTAGGCTGCGTGACACCTCGTAGGTGAAGTCGACGTGCCCTGGGGTGTCGATCAAGTTGAGGATGTACTCTTGGCCGTCGCGTGCCTTGTAGTGCAAGCGGACCGCGCTCGCCTTGATGGTGATGCCGCGTTCACGCTCCAGATCCATGCTGTCGAGGATCTGTGCGGTGCGCTCGCGCTCGCTGATGGTGCCGGTATATTCGAGCAGGCGATCCGCGAGCGTCGACTTGCCGTGGTCGATGTGCGCGATGATCGAGAAGTTACGGATGTGGGACAGACTCATGCACAGCGGGTGGTCTCACGCTTTTGCGGCCACACGAGCACGGAAGAACGCGAGCGTCTCACGCAAGCCGTCCTGCAGGCTCACCTCCGGGCGCCACCCCAACACTCGTTGCGCCAGACGGTTGTCGATCACACTGCGGAGCTGCTCGCCCGGCTTCGCCGGGCCGTGCTGCTCGGGGGCCGCCGACCCAACGAGCCCGCGCAACTGCTGGAAGATCGTGTTGACGTCAGTCTCAATGCCGGTCCCGAGGTTGATGGCGCCCGTGAAGTCGGACGTCAGGGCGGCCAGATTCGCCCGCACCAAATCGCCGACGTACACGTAGTCGCGCGTCTGCTTGCCGTCGCCGTTGATCATCGGCTGCTCGCCACGCAGCAGCTTCTCCGCAAAGATCGCCACCACACCCGCTTCGCCATGCGGGTTCTGCCGCGGGCCATAGACGTTGGCGTAGCGTAACGCCGCGTACGAGATGCCGTACGCCACCGAGTAGAAGAACAGGTAGCGCTCGCTGGCGAGCTTGGCGACGCCGTAGGGACTGATAGGCTCGGTCTTGTGTGTCTCCGGCGCAGGGTAGACATCCTGCTCACCATAGATCGCACCACCCGTCGATGCGAACAGAACGCGCTTGAGGCCATTCGCACGACCGTGCTCCATGATGTTGAGCAGGCCCACCAGATTGATCTTGGCATCGAGGACCGGGTCGGCCACCGAGCGCCGCACATCCATCTGCGCGGCGTGGTGGCACAGCACCTCGGGCCGCTCGCGGCGCATGACCTCAGCGACTCCTGGATCCTGCACATCGAGGTGATAGAAGGCCGCTTTGGGGTTCAGGTTCTCGCGCTTGCCCGATGACAGATCGTCGAGCACTGACACCTGATGCCCGGCCGCGACGAACGCGTCGGTCACATGCGATGCGATGAACCCTGCCCCACCGGTGACCAAGATTCTCATGCTTCCCCCGTCGCGAACAGAGTGCGGAAGTAGTCGATCGTGCGCGACAACCCTTCTTCCAGGCTCACTTTGGGCTCCCAGCCGAGAAGTTCCTTGGCGCGCGTGATGTCGGGCTGCCGGGTCAGCGGGTCGTCTTTGGTCCGCTCATCCTTGGGCGAGACGAAGACAATCTCCGACTTGCTGCCCACCAGATGCCGGACGGTCTGGGCAAACTCGAGCACGGTCATCTCACGGGGATTGCCGAGATTCACGGGTTCGACCTCGTTCGACGCCAGCAAGCGGACGATACCGTCAACCAGGTCGGCGACGTAGCAGAAGCTGCGCGTGCGCGACCCGTCGTCGTACACCGTCAGCGGCTGACCGCGCAGCGCCTGTGCGATGAAGTTGGTGACCACACGACCATCGTCGGCGCGCATGCGCGGGCCGTAGGTGTTGAAGATGCGGCAGATGCGCGTGTCGATGCCGTGGTAGCGATGGTATGCCATGGCCATCGCTTCCGCGAAGCGCTTCGACTCGTCATACACACCACGCGGGCCGATGGGATTCACGTTGCCCCAATACGACTCCGGCTGCGGATGCACGCGCGGGTCGCCGTAGACCTCCGACGTTGAGGCCAGCAGGAAGGTGGCGTTGTGGGCGCGCGCCAGACCGAGCGCTTTGTGCGTGCCGAGCGCGCCGACCTTCAGCGTCTTGATCGGCTCGCGCAGGTAGTCGACCGGGCTCGGCAACGACGCAAAGTGCAGAATGGCGTCGAGCTGGCCCTCGACATAGATGTACTCGGTCACGTCGTGTTTGATGAACTTGAAGCGGTCGTGGCCAACGAGGTGGCTGATGTTGCGCGAATGCCCAGTGAACAGATTGTCGAGGGCAATGATCGTATGACCGTCGGCGATCAAGCGGTCGGCCAGGTGCGAACCGATGAATCCGGCACCGCCGGTAATGAGAATGCGTGACATGCCTTAGCGAGCGGCGGAGCGACAGTTGGTCTGCTGGCAGGCCTTCACCATTCAACATTCACCATCAACATTCGGCCTCCGGCCGTATCGGCCGGCGGCCGACCGAATAGTAAACGAACCCCAACTCGCGCATCTCGTTGGGATCGTAGATGTTGCGGCCGTCGAACACCACGGGTCGCTTCATGATCCGCTTCATACGCTGGAAGTCCGGACGGCGGAACTCGTTCCACTCGGTGATCACCAGTAACGCGTCAGCACCTTGGAGCGCATCGTAGTTGACACGGTGATAGTGGATGCGGTCACCGAAGATCCGGCGCGCCTCGTTGAGTGCCTCTGGATCGTGCGCATGCATCTCGGCTCCAGCCTTGAGTAAAGCCTCGATCACCGTGATCGCCGGCGCTTCGCGCATGTCATCGGTCCGTGGCTTGAACGCCAGGCCCCAGACCGCGAAGCGCATGTTGCGCAGATCTGCACCGAAGTGCGCCATCACCTTGTCAACCAGCGTGCGCTTCTGCCGTTCGTTGACCTCCTCGGCCGCACGCAACATGCGGAAGTCCAGGCCCTGCTCGTCGGCGCTACGGATGACCGCCTTCACGTCCTTGGGAAAACACGAGCCGCCGTAGCCAACGCCGGGAAAGAGAAAGTGGTGACCGATGCGCAAATCGAACCCCACGCCGCGGCGCACGTCGTCGACGTCGGCGCCGACACGTTCGCACAGGTTGGCGAACTCATTCATCAGCGAGATGCGCGCCGCCAGCAAGGCGTTGGCGCAATACTTGGTCATCTCGGCGCTCGCCGCGCTCATCACCACAATGGGCCGCTCGGTGCGCACAAACGGGCTGTACAGCTCCTTCATGAGATCGATGGCGCGCGGACTGTCGCTGCCGATGACCACGCGGTCCGGCTTCATGAAATCGTCGACGGCAGCTCCCTCCTTCAAGAACTCGGGGTTTGAGACCACGTCGAACGGGTGACTCGTGCGCCCTGCCACGACTTGACGTACACGCTCCGCTGTCCCCACGGGAACCGTGCTCTTGTCGACAATCACACGGTACCCGTCCATCGCCTCGGCGATCTCGGTGGCGACGCGGATAACCGCGGCGAGGTCCGCGCTGCCGTCCTGTCCAGGCGGCGTGCCGACGGCGATGAAGCAGACCAACGACTGGTGCACCGCGGCGGGCAGCTCGGTGGTGAACGAGAGCCGCCCCTCGGCGACATTGCGTCTGATGAGCTCCTCCAGCCCCGGCTCGTAGATGGGTACGACGCCCTGGCGCAGCCGCGCCACCTTCTCTGCGTCGATGTCGACGCAGATCACATCATTACCACTCTCGGCCAAGCAGGTGCCGGCGACCAATCCGACATAGCCCGTGCCGACGACACAGACCTTCACGCTCCCTCCTCATCGCGGTGCAAAAAAGGGCCTGCCGGCAGCATTGCCATCGCAGACCCTTCCTCTCACACCCCGTCGTATCAGGGGTTTCGTATAGCGGCGCCCGGAGGCGAAGTCAACGCATTTACCGATGCCGGCTCTCGACAGGCGGACCCCAGAGTCGTTCAGGCGCTTTCGGTCACGTTGGGCCCTCCGCCCCCGCGCAGGACTTCGGCGACCCGGTACACCGGTTTGTTCTGTGATTCGTGATAGGTGCGCACCAGCAACTCGCCCAGCAGGCCCATGGTGATGAACTGCAACCCCATCAACGTGAGCAAGATGCCGAGCCACACCAACGGTCGCTGGGCCAGCGGCACGCCCAAAAGGAGGCGCTCGAAGCCGAGGATGCTGGTAATCGTCAAGCCGATGGCGCTGCACGCCAGGCCGATGCCACCGAAGATTTGGATCGGGCGGGTCGAGTAGCTCGACAGAAACTTCACGGTGATCAGGTCGAGCATCACGCGGATGGTGCGTGACAGGCCATACTTCGATACCCCGGCGCGGCGCGGACGATGATGCACTTGCACCTCGGCGATGCGCGCACCAAGGTCGTCGGCCAACGCCGGAATGAAACGGTGCATCTCGCCATAGAGCCGCAGGCCGCGCACCACGTCGTGGCGCATGACCTTCAGGGTACAGCCGTAGTCGTGCAGGCGCACGCCGGTAATCAAGCCGATGAGGCTGTTGGCAATCACCGACGGTAGACGCCGCGACCACAACGGGTCCTGCCGTGGGAGCCGCCATCCGGCCACGACGTCGTATCCTTCGCCGAGCTTGGCCAGCATCGCGGGGATGTCGGCGGGATCGTTCTGCCCATCCGCATCCAACGCCACAAGCACCGCACCGCTGGCGTGGTCGAAGCCCGCAGCCAGGGCCGCCGTCTGGCCGTAGTTGCGGGGCAGGCGCACGACAACGATACGCGGATCGCGCCGCTGCAGTTCGCTGAGCACCGCAAAGCTGCGGTCCGTACTCCCATCATCGACGTAGATCACCTCGTACGACCGTCCCAGGGGCACCAGCGCGCGACTGATTTCGGCGTCGAGGGGTTCGAGATTGTCCGCCTCGTTGTAAACCGGCACGACGACGGAAAGGTCGATGCTCATACGCCGTTGAGGTCTGTCAAGCTGACGAACTGACGATAGCGATGCTCGATGGCGTCGTGTGTCAGCGCCCGCAGCCGGTTCGTCCCAAAATCCTCGACGACGAACGACGCCATGACACTGCCGTAGACGATGGCGCGGCGCAGCCCCGCTTCGGAGCGATCGCCCGAACGCGCCAGCTGACCCATGAAGCCGCCCGCAAAGGTGTCGCCGGCGCCGGTCGGATCAAAGACCTCTTCGAGTGGAAACGCCGGCACGGCGAACACCGAGTTGGCGGAGAACTGAATGACACCATACTCGCCGCGCTTGATCAGCACGCGCTGCGGACCCATCGCGAGCAGACGGCGGGCCGCCCGCACCACGTTGCGCTCGCCGCTGAGCAGCCGGGCCTCCTCATCGTTGATCACCAGGATTCCCACGCGGCCCAGCAACTCCTCCAGGTCACCCCGTGAGCCGGTGATCCAATGGTTCATGGTGTCGCAGCCGACGATGCCCGGAGCCGCGAGCTGATCCAGCACCATCGCCTGCAGCTGCGGATCGATATTCGCGAGAAACACGTACTGCGCCCCGCGATGGCTGGCGGGCAGCTGCGGCTTGAAGTCGGCGAAGACGTTGAGCTGCAGGTCCAACGTGTCGCGCTGGTTCATGTCCTCATGGTAGCGCCCGGCCCAGAAGCCAGTGCGGCCCGTGCGCATCTGCAAGCCGCTCAGATCAATGCCGCGGCGCTTGAGGAAGTCGATCTCCTCCTGCGGAAAATCCTCGCCGACGGCGGCCACCATCTGCACTGGGGTGAAAAAGCTCGCGGCGATGGAGAAATACGTCGCTGCGCCGCCGAGAGCGCGGTCGATCTTGCCATGCGGGGTTTCGATCGAATCGAAGAAGACGGAACCGACGACGAGAATGCTCACGGAGAACTCCTTGACTGATGGTTTATCGCGGATCGCTCATCGCCTTCGCAGAGCGACCGCATGCGTGGTTCTCTGACCATCGGTGCTCGGCCAGCTTCTCAGAGGTACTTCCCAATGATGATGGCGAGATCCCGCCTGACGGCCTCCGGGACGCGGGCGCGATCGGTGATGATGGCGTGCTGCAGCGCCCGCGCGCAGGCGCAGCTGCGCTGGCCGGGCAGATGCGGCACCGCGTCGGCAATCACGCTCTGGGCCTTGGCGACGTTCTCACCAAGAATTCGCAGCACGTCGCCAATCACGACGTCGTCGTGCACCTCATGCCAGCAATCGTAGTCGGTCGCCAGCGCCAGGGTGGCAAAACAGATCTCCGCCTCGCGCGCCAGCTTGGCCTCTTGCAGATTGGTCATGCCGATGACGTCGGCACCCCACTGCCGATAGAGGAACGACTCGGCGCGCGTCGAGAACTGGGGGCCTTCCATGCAGACGTATGTGCCGCGTGGATGCGCCGTCGCGCCCAGCCGGGCCGCCGATTCCACCAGCGCCGAACTGAGCACGGGGCAAAATGGATCCGCAAACGTGACGTGGGCGACAAGGCCGTTGCCGAAGAACGTACTGGGCCGCCGATACGTCCGGTCGATGAGCTGGTCCGGGACGACAAGGTCCCCGGGCCGGATCTCCTCCCGCAGACTGCCAACGGCGCCGACGCCGATGATCCATTCGGCACCCAGCTTCTTCATGCCGTAGATGTTGGCCCGGAAGTTGACCTCCGAGGGCAGGATGCGGTGACCGCGACCATGGCGCGGAAGAAAGATCAGGCGCACGCCCGACAGGGTGCCGCTGACAAACTCGTCCGAGGGATCGCCGAACGGCGTCGTCAGACGGGTGCGCTCGACACCGGCCAGCCCCGCCATCTCATATAAGCCACTGCCGCCAATGACACCGACGGTTTTCACCACGCGCCCCCTATTTCTGGATGATCGTCAGTCGCGGCCCGGTGCGTACATCGAGTTGCGGCACCACACCGAGCACGTCACCATCGATCATGTACTGGCTCGGCCGTGAAAACTCAACTCGCACATGCCGCGCGACATTGTCGTACAGCTCAGCGATTTCCAACGGCAAGCCGCGCCGCAGCCGCCACAGCCGCGGCACAACCTCGCGTGGCGTGATTGGACCCGCGAGCAGGTGGAAGAAGCCCCGCTTGCGCGTTGCCAGGTAGGTCGCTTTGAGCCCCAACCCGATATCGGTGATGCTGCTGGCGTAGATGAAGGTAAACCGCCGGTGAGGGACGCGTTCGTCGTCGCAGTCGATGTCCGCCTCGATTGGCTGCAACAAACCGCGCGACAGTGGCGAGTTCGTTAGCGATGACAGAATGAGCCGGGCAAACAGCTTGGCGGCTGCCCGCGGTCCGGCGGCGCGACCGGCGTAGTACACGTGCAGGAAGTTGACGACGATACCGGCACCGACCATGAAACCGAAGTGCTCGCCGTTGACCCGGATCAAGTGGCGTTCGGTCACCTCGAACGGGCGACCCGCTCGATAATCGCTCACCGCATGGGCCAGGACCCGTTCCGGGCTGCCGTGCCGGCAACCGACCGAACGCGCAATGGTGTTCATCGAGCCCGCACGCAGCGGCAGGAACCGCGGCAACGGCGCGCCGCCGTACGCACGCACGACGGCGGAGAGGGTACGAAAGAAACTCCCATCACCACCGCAGACGGCGAGGATGTCGATGGCGCGCTCGCGCAACTCGTGCGCCAACTCCTCCATGGCCGCCAGCGAGGTGGTCTCGCGCACGATGCCGTCGTCGCCGACCGCCTCGGTGAACAGACGGACGCGGTCGCGCGACCGTCGGTTGGCGCGCGCGTGCGGATTGACGACGACACCGATGCCGGGCACGGCTACGCAACTTCCCGATGCAGGCGGCACCCTTGGCGACTGAGGTCAATGAAGGGTGCGGCCCGCCAGCGCCAGCTGACCGCACGCCGCTTGAATGTCGCGCCCGCGGCTCTGGCGGATCGTGGCGTGGACGTTGTGCGTCAGCAAGCGTTCCTGAAAGCGCAAGATGGTCGGCGCGGATGAGCAGGCAAAGCCGGCTCCTGGGAACGGATTGAACGGGATCAAGTTGACCTTGGCAGGGATGCCGCGCAGCAAACGCACCAACCGTGCAGCGTCATCCAGAGAGTCATTGACGCCGGCGAGCATGACGTACTCGAACGTGATACGCCGGCGCTGCGGGATCGGCAACGAGCGGCACATCGCCATCAGCGTCTCCAATGGGTAGCGCCGGTTGACGGGCATGAGCCGTTCGCGCTGCGCATCCGTGGTCGCGCTCAACGACACGGCGAGCTGCACGTTGGTGTCACCCACCAACCGCTGCATCGCCGGCACCAACCCGACGGTCGAGACGGTGATGCGCCGCGCTGACAGGCCGATGCCCCAATCTGCAGTCAGCAGCTCGATGGCCTGCACGACCGCGTCGTAATTGGCGAGCGGCTCGCCCATCCCCATGAACACGACATTGGAGATGCGTTCGCCCGCACGCAGGACTTGCTGCGCGGCGAGCACCTGGCCGGCAATCTCCGTCGCCGTCAGATTACGGACCAAGCCTAAGCGTGCCGTGGCGCAGAACGCGCACGCCATGCCACACCCCGCTTGCGACGAGATGCACAGCGTCAGCCGCGGCGGGTCGGGGATGAGCACCGACTCGATGGCAGCGCGCGCGTCCAATTTGAAGAGAAGCTTGCGCGTGTCGTCGGCCGACTCGACAACCAGCGCCGGCGTCAACCGCGGAAAGAGGAAGTGGCTCTCGAGCGCCGCCCGCAGAGTCTGCGGTAGGTTGCTCATTGCCGCAAAGCTGCTGGCGTGCCGCCGGTACACCCAGGAAAGGATCTGGGTGGCCCGATACGCGGACTCGCCCTCTGCCGCCAGCCAGGCACGCAGCGCTGCGGGTGTCAGCGCCACTGGCGCACGTGCCACCGCACGCACCGCCAAAGTGGAACATTTGTGCGCGGCGATCGTCGGGTCAGCCTTCGCAAATCTCGGCTTGGCTGAAGAAGAAGCTGATTTCCCAGCGCGCGGTATCGGGGGCGTCTGACCCATGGCAGGCGTTCTTTTCCACATCGGTCCCCAAGTCGCCGCGGATGGTTCCTTTCGGAGCCTTGGTCGAGTCGGTCGGGCCCATGATGTCGCGGTTCTTGGCGATGGCGTTCTCCCCTTCGAGCACGGAGACGAACACCGGCCCCGAGGACATGAAGTCGATCAGGCTGCGGTAAAAGGGCCGATCCTTGTGGACGATGTAAAAGCGCGCCGCGGTGTCGGGCGACAGCCGCAGCAACTTGCCGGCGACGATGTGCAAGCCGGCCGCCTCGAAGCGTCGCAGAATCTCGCCGATCGCGTGCTTGCGCACCGCGTCGGGCTTCACGATGGAGAGGGTGCGTTCGATCATTTCCGTGCCTCCTTCAGCGCCGCCGCCATGGTGCTGCCGAGCTCGGCGGGGCTCTTGGCGACGCGAATCCGCGCGGCCTCGAAGGCCTTGATTTTGTCGGCGGCGGTTCCCCGCCCGCCGGCGATGATCGCGCCGGCGTGCCCCATGCGCTTTCCAGGCGGCGCCGTCTGCCCAGCCACAAAGGCCACCACCGGCTTGCTCATGTGCTGCTGCACGAACTCCGCAGCCTGCTCCTCCGCAGAACCTCCGATCTCACCGATGAGGATGACGCCTTCGGTGCCAGGATCATCCTGGAAGAGCCGCAGGGCATCGATGAACCCGGTACCGATAATTGGATCGCCGCCGATGCCGATGCACGTCGATTGCCCCAAGCCCAGCTGCGTGAGCTGGTGTACCGCCTCGTACGTCAGCGTGCCGCTGCGCGAGACGACGCCGATGGTTCCCGGCTTGTGAATGTAGCCGGGCATGATGCCGATCTTGCACTCTCCGGGGGTGATGATGCCGGGGCAGTTCGGG
>Ga0335069_10002781_pt1 | contig 26757 bp, 23 predicted proteins | sample Lox_Sample_11_FD_206714 | JGI IMG/M metagenome (GOLD analysis project Ga0335069, IMG submission 206714) | Soil microbial communities from Loxahatchee National Wildlife Refuge, Florida, United States - Lox_Sample_1.1 | ecosystem: Environmental > Terrestrial > Soil > Wetlands | place: USA...
TCCGGAAGTACGCCGACCGCGACTAGAAGAGCGCGTAACGAGGCGTCACTGTGTCTGTATCTCCTCATCGAGTCTCAGCTCTGAAGATACAGGCCGGGGTGGCCTAGAAAGACCTCTGTCGAGCCATTTCGATGGAGGTCACCCGTGGAAGATCAGCTCCTCACTCTGTCGGAGGCTGCAAGCCGCCTCCGCCTAGCGACGGCTGAGACATGCGCGCGGTTCGCTCGCAGGCACGGCATCCCGCTGGTGAAGATCGGGGGTCGGATCGTTCGCGTTCGCGCCAGCGATCTCGAGCGAGCAATCCAACTCCACACCAGCAAGGCCGTCCCGTCCGGAACAAGCGCTAGTTGCAGCACCGAGCTCGGTCCGCCCATAAGGGGAGATATCGGGGTTTCCCGTGGCGTGGCGGTGCGAGAAGAGGTCCCAGCCGTCGCCGCGCCCGGGGAGTGCGCCACTTGACGGACGCGGAGCAGCTCGCGGCAGCTCAGGCGCGGCTCGACGCGCGCCGGCGACGCCAGGGGATAGCTCCGATCAAGGGTGTGCTTCCCCGGGTGGTCGCTCTCGCTGGAATGTCACCCGAGGCTTCGGTAGGACACGAAGACGACAGCGACGACGCACTAGCAACGCTGCTCCCCGACCATTCCGAGGTTGTGGTCGGCTACGTCGACGAGCGGCTGCTGGACATGTACCACCGGAAGGTCTGGCTCGTACGCCTTCGCATCCTCGAAGGCGATCAGGCGGGCAGACTCATCTCGTGGTGGCTGCGGAGGCTGGACCCCGCGCGCCGTGTAACGCGGTCGTCCGCGCTTGCGACGTCCTATGTAGCCGCTACGGGCCTACGGCCGCCGCGCGACCTGGCTCGCAGGAGACCGAGCGAGTGGCTCGCGGATACGCAATACCGCGTGCGGACGCGAGTAGTCGCGCGCGATACGCACGGAGTCGAGCGCGTGCTCGCTGCGAGCTATTCGGTGGTGGAGGCGATTGTCGAGCGGGTCGCCGGCATTCCGCCGACGCTACGGCAGCGAATTCGGTGAGCGCGACTCGGTGCACGCACGTCCGGGGCTCCCTGGACCACGGACGGAGGGGGGCGGGCGGCCGCGAGCTTCCCGCTCCCCCTCGCACGGTGTGCGCTCTGTTCTCTGATCTCTCTATCTGGCATCAAGTATCAAAGATCTCTTCTCCGCTCTCCGTCCTCCAGTCTTCTCTCTCCTCCCTCGCCCCTCCGGCCTCCGGATCGCATGGGGATAGACGCGCAAGGGCGCACACCTGCGCGAGCGACCGCGACGGGCCGATCGAAACGGACGAGAGCCTGACGGCGCTCCTGCTCGAGGAGCTGAGGGACGGCGTGTGGGAGTTGGTCGAGGTGGACCCGACGCGCGCGTGGCTCCACGTGCGCTCTGCCGCGTACTCGGTCGAATCGTGGGTTCGCGCCCTCCGCGAGGAGCAGCCCGGTCCCGCGAAGACCACCGGCACGGGGCCGCTGTGCCATGCACACAATTCACAGAATTCACAAAAAGGGCGGGACGAGTTGGCAGCGGCCGGAGTCGAGGATCTCAATTGATTACGGAAAACGACACTCCGGAAGCCCCCTGCAAACACTCCCCCAGGCCCTCCGCCGGGAGATCCGTCCGCCACCGCAAGCTCCGGGTCGACCAGGTTCACCCCCTCGACCTCGCTGACCTGAGGCGGGACGGGCTGCTGGACCCGGCGAAGGCCGGGCACGTCTGGATCTCCAAAATCTCCCTGGGGTTCGCCCTGGTGCCGACGTACGCGCTCTACGCCGTCGCTGCGACCCCCAACGACCGATGGCTCGTTCTGTCCTACCCGAAGCCTGAGACTCTCGGTGAACGGGCAACCCAGGTCGTCGAGTTGATTGCCACCGCCTGCCATTTCGGGGGCCGGCGCTGGTGGTTCCGGTGCCCTGCCGCGCGGAACAATGTTCCGTGTCGACGGCGCTGCAGGATCTTGTACCGACCTCTCGAGGGCATCGGTTTCGCCTGCCGCGAGTGCTGGTCGCTGACGTACAGGTGCAGGCAGCGCCACCGGCACCGCTACGAAGTCCTCGCCAAGGCGTTGCTGCTGACGCAGCAGGAGGCGCACCGGCGGTTCTGGGAGCTACCCCCGAAGCAGCTCGCAACGCGCCTCCGCCGATACCAGCGAGTCGTCCCTGCGCTGCGGGATTTCGTCAGCGGTGGCTCTGACATTGCGCTGCGACCGGGGCGCACCGGATGAACGATCGTGCAGACAATCCGGCGCGCGCGCTGTCCCTCTCGGACCGCCTCGCCCTGCGTCCGCGAGAGGCCGCAGCTGCGCTGGGAGTGTCGGAGCGGTCGTTCCGTCAGCTTCTTTCGCAGATCCCCCATGTTCGGGAGGGAGGCATGGTGCTCGTGCCCGTCGAGGCTCTGCGCGAATGGCTGCGTCACGAAGCCAAGGCGCAGCACCAGAGAGCGAACGCCGAGGCCGACGCGATCCTCCGTGCCCTCGGCGGCGCGAAAGCTCGAGGGACGAAGCCATGACCACGTATTTCGAAAATGCCTTGCTAATTCAAAACTGCGTGCGTAGCCTCAGTGGTGATGCAGGTAAAGCGGAAGCGGAGCGGTTGGGGCGGGGCGCGGCATGGGGCAGGGCGCAAGCCTGAGCTCGAGGACCCCGTGAGCGTGACGCTAGACCTCGAGCGGAGCGACCACGAAGCGCTGAGCACAATCTCCGAACAACGCGGGAAATCGGTCGCGGCACTGGTTCGCGAGTCGGTGCGAGCATTCTTGCGACGCGCAAGGAGTTAGCGGTGGCAGCGAAGGTGAAGTGGCTCGACGAGAACGGCCGCGAGTGCAAGCCCACAAAGGGAGCGAAGGGCGCATGGTGGGTTGTGGTTCACGATCAGGGCCGCAGGAAGAAGCGACGATTCGGCCCTCGGAAGGCCGACAAGGCACGGGCCCACAGCGTGGTCCGCGAGATCGACAAGCTGCTCGCGACGGGCACGTACTGGGCTGCGCAGGAACCGCGAGAAGAGACTCCGCCGCCGCTGCTCTGCCGCGAGGCCCTCGAGCGCTGGCTCCTCACGTACTCGGCGACGCTTAAGCCCTCGTACCAGGTCAGCGCCGGCGACGTGATCCGCCTGCACCTGGCTCCGTTCTTCGGCGACCAGGACGTGCGGGAGCTCAACGAGGAGCGCCTGCTCGAGTACGTCCGCATGAAGCTCGCGGAGCCGCGGCCGCCGCGGAAGGAAGGCGGCGTAGCCCTGCCTCCGATCAAGCCGGCGACGATCCGGCTTCACCTCGCGATCTTGCGGCGTGTGCTCGGTCTGCTCGAGCGCGACGGCAAGATCCAGAGGAATCCGGCGCGCGGTATCGGCGAGCTGCTGCGCCGAGTCGGCCGCTCGATCGCGAGCGAGACCGAGGAGGCTCAGCACTGGACCCGCAGCGAGGTGGAGCGCCTGATCGCGATCGCTCGCAAGCACGAGCCGCGCTTCGCTCCGCTGCTCGTGCTGCTCTTCTCGACGGGCGTGCGCCGTGGCGAGGCGCTCGGGCTCCAGTGGTCAGACGTCGACTTCGACAGCCGTGTCCTCACGGTGCGCCGCTCCATCACCAAGGAGGGAGTCGGGACACCGAAGAGCGGCAAGGCTCGTCGCGTCCCGATGACGCCGGCGCTCGCCGACGAGCTGTTCGACCTCCTGGCCACTCGGCGCCGCGAGGTGTTGGCCAACGGCTGGAAGGAGGTTCCAGAGTGGCTCTTCCCCGCTGAGCCTGGGTGTCGCAAGGAGGAGGGCGCGACCGAGGCGACACAGCGCACGCTGCTCGGCGGGGGCCGGCCGGATGCGAGCAACGCCGAGCGCACCTGGCTCCGCCTCCGTCGGCGCGCGCAGGCACAGGGCATTCGCCCGCTGAAGCTCCACTGCACCCGCCACACGTGGGCGACGTTCGCGCTGAAGGCCGGGAAGAGCGTGCGCTGGGTCGCCGACGTGCTCGGGCACGCCGATCCCGCGCTCACGCTTCGCATCTACGCCCACGCGATGCGCGAGGAGGAGACGGACCTCTCCTTCGCCGACTTCGGTGTCGGTGGACGGACGACGAAGGAGGGCGGCGACGTGGTGCGCGACGGCCCGGGACGGCCCTATACGGCCCCTGGCTTCGACGAGGCCGCGGTTTCGTCACTCGACGGTGTAGAGAGCACAGCCGAAGATGAGAGCGATTCCGACGACTTCGAGGTGGTGGCCCAGGCCAGAGTCGAACTGGCGACACCCGCATTTTCAGTGCGGTGCTCTACCAACTGAGCTACCGGGCCACGGCGCGGCAGGTTAGCCTCGATCCAACGTTTGCGACACGCGATCTCGGGTAGCCGACTGGCTCGCCGGGAGAAGCCCAGCGCTCTGCAACGGGAGCCCTACGAGCACCAGAACCCGGAGCTTCGAAGAACATGGCGCGCGGAGCGCGCCGCAAGCGCCGAAGGCGCGCGCAGCGAGGCGTAGCCGAGCGGAGTGCCAGGGTTAGCCCGGTGAGGATGCAGCGGCGAGCGGCTCTTGCGACGTGCCGCCGGACGCGTGCTCGATCCGCACCGAGCGGATCACCGCGTCCTTCGGATACGGCCGATCGCGCGGTCCGTAGCGCCCGTAGCGGTCGATCTTCATGCGCGTGATCGCGTCCACCGTCTCCATGCCCTGCGAGACGCGGCCGAACGCCGAGTAGCTGCCGTCGAGCTGACGCGAATCCGCCTGCACGATGAAGAACTGGCAGCCGCCGCTCTGCGGCCCGCCGGAATTCGCGAGCGACACCGTGCCGCGAACGTGCGGATATGCGCTGAACTCGTCGGGCACGCGATCGTCGGTCTTGCCGAGGCCGTCGTCGCGCGGGTCGAGGTTCTTCGTGAGCGGATCGCCGCCCTGGATCATGAAGCCGGGGATCACGCGGTGGAAGTGCGTGCCGTCGTAGACGCCGCGCTCGGCGAGCATCTCGAAGTGCGCGACCGTCCTCGGCGCGAGCTCGGGCAGGAGCTCGATGCGGATCGTGCCGAGATCGCCGAGGTCGAGCAGCGCCGTGTCGTGCGGGCCGGCGGAGATGCGCGCGAGCGCGGCCTGCGCCGCGGCGGGATCGGGCCCACTGCGCGCCTCGCGCGCGTGCGAGCCGCACGCGCACACAACGCCGAGCAGGAGCAGGGCGAGCGTCGATCGCTTCACGAGCTCTCGTATCGGACGGCGCGCGGGCGGACCTTTGCGCCCCCGTGATAGGGTTCCGCGCCCCATGTCCCGGCCCTCGCATCGCCCGTGGCTCCGCGCGCTCGCAGCCGCGGCGGTGCTCGCGCAGGCCCTGCTCGGCCCGAATGCGCGGGCGGCGGCTCCCGATCCCGCGCAGGGCCGACGCGGCATGGTGGTGACCTCGCAGGGCGACGCGACGCGCGCCGGGCTCGCGATGCTCGAGCAGGGCGGCAACGCGGTCGACGCCGCCGTAGCGGCCGCCTTCGCGCTGGCGGTGACACAGCCCTTCTCCGCCGGGCTCGGCGGCGGCGCCTTCGTGCTGATCCGCACCGCGGACGGCCGCGCCGTCGCGCTCGACGCGCGCGAGACGGCGCCCGCCGCCGCGACGGCCGACATGTTCACGCGTCCCGGCGTGCCCGAGCGCGCGTCGCTGGTGGGGCCGCTCGCCATCGCGACGCCGAGCTTCGTCGCGGGCATGGCGCTCGCGCTCGAGAAATTCGGCACGCGTTCGCTCGCCGACGTGCTCGCGCCCGCGATCGAGCTCGCCGAGCACGGCTTCCCGATCGGGCCGTATCACGCGCGCATGCTCGCGTTCGTCGAGAACATGGGGTTGCGCCAGCGCTTCCCCGAGACCGCGCGCATCCAGCTGCCGCCGCCCGGCGAGACGCCGCGCCAGGGCTGGCGCCTCGTGCAGAAGGATCTCGCTGAGACGCTGCGCCGCATCGCCCGCGACGGCCCGCAGACGATCTCCTCCGGCGACGTGGCGGGCGCGATCGCCGACGAGGTGCAGGCGGACGGCGGCATCCTCACCTGGGACGATCTCTCCGGCTACCAGCCGAAGCTGCGCGAACCGCTGCGCGGCCACTATCGAAGCTTCGAGATCCTGAGCTTCCCGCCGCCGTCGTCGGGCGGTGTCGCGCTGATCGAGGCGCTCCAGATCCTCGACGGGACCGATCTGCGGACGCGCGGTGCCGGCTCGTCGGCCGCGATCCACCTGATCGCCGAGGCAATGAAGCTGGCGTTCGCGGACCGCGCGCTGCACCTCGGCGACCCGGACTTCGTCGACGTCCCGGTCGCGCGCCTGATCTCGCTGGACTACGCGGCGTCGCTGCGGGCGCGCATTGACCCGCCGTGGTGGAAGCGCGCGCCGTGGACCTGGATGCGCGAGGAGTCGGCGATCGAGGTGGAGGCGCCCGGGATCGCCGCCGACGATCACGGCACCACGCACCTCTCCACCACCGACGCGGCGGGCAACGCGGTCGCGCTGACGATGACGATCAACACGCCCTTCGGCTCCGGCATCACCGTGCCCGGCACCGGCGTCGTGCTGAACAACGAGATGGACGACTTCTCCGTCGCGCCCGGCAAGCCGAACGTCTACGGACTCGTCGACGTGCGCGGATCCAACTCGATCGCGCCGGGCAAGCGACCGCTCTCGAGCATGACGCCGACGATCGTGTCGATCGACGGGCGCCTCGTGATGGTGACGGGCAGCCCCGGCGGTCCCCGCATCATCAGCACCACCCTGCTCTCGATCCTCAACGCGCTCGACTTCCACATGGACGTGGAGGAGGCCGTGTCGGCGCCGCGCTTCCACCACCAGTGGAGCCCGAACGAGATCGTGGTCGAGCCCGACGTGCCGGCCGACGTGATCGAGGGGCTGCGCGCGCGGGGGCACGTGGTGCGGGTCGACGAGCGCGAGTGGTCGGCGGCCGAGGCGATCCTGATCGACCCGAAGACCGGCTGGCACACGGGCGGCGCCGATCCGCGCAGCGACGGGCTCGCGCTCGGACTCGATCCGCCGGGTGGCTCGGCGAGCAACCCGTAAGGCGATTGTTGCGGTCGGGATGATCGGAGCTTCGGGAACATGGCGCGCGAAGCGCGCCGCAAGCGCCCGCGTAGCGGGCGCGCGCAGCTCGCCGCAGGCGAGCGGAGTTCACATCATTCAGGGGCGGATCAGCGCCTCGGTGTATGCATCGAGCTGCACGATCCGCTGCGCGACGCGTAGCACGTCGGCGGGCTCGACCGCGGCGATGCGCGCGGGGTAGTCGCAGTGCGCCTCGGGCCCGAGGCCGTAGAGCGAATCGTGCGCGATGCGCGCCGCGTGCACGGCGTTGCGCTGCTGGTCGATCGCGAAGTTGCCGGCGAGATGTCGGCGCGCGCGCGCGACCTCTTCGGCGGGCGGCTCCTTCTCGATCAGGCGCTCGAGCTCGTGGAGCAGCCCCGCGCGCGCCTCCTCGAGGCGCGCGGGCGCGGTGCCGATCTGCACCGCGAACCAGCCCGGGTCGAGTCCCTCGACCGTCATCGCGTCGACCGCGTACGCCAGTCCGCGGCGGTCGCGCAGCTCGAGAAAGAGGCGACCGCCCTGACCCGCGAGCAGCTGCGCGATCACCTCGAGCGCGTGGCGATCGGGGTCGTGGATGTCCACGCCGCGCACGCCGATCACGCAGTGCGCCTGCTCCCGCTCCTTGCGGAGCTCCGCGCGGCGGATCTCGCACGGCGCCGGCTCGTGCGGAGGGCGCGGCGGCTCGAAGGGTCGCCCGTCGAGCTCGGCGAAGCGGCTCGCGACGCCGCGCGCGACGGCATCGGGATCGACGTCGCCCGCGACGGCGATCACGAGATTGCGCGCGGTGACGAGCGCGTCGTGGTGCGTGAGCAGCGCGTCGCGATCGAGCGCGCCGACCGACGCCGCGCTGCCGAGCGAGGGCAGCCGGTACGGGTGCTCGCGGAAGTGCGTCTCGGCGAAGAGCAGCAGCGCGCGGCGCGCGAGCTGGTCCTCGCGGCGCGTGATCGCCGCGAGCGTCTCGCGGCGCTCGCGCTCGATCTCCTCCGGGTCGAGCGAGGGCGCGAGCAGCACCTCGGCGAAGAGGTCGAGCAGCGGCTCCCACTGGGCGCTCGGCGCCTCGAGCGTGAGCCCGAAGCTGCTGCGGCCGGCGAAGCTGTCGATGTCTCCGGCGCGGCTCTCGACCGCGTTCGCGAACTCGGCCGCCGAGTGGCTCTCCGTGCCGCGCAGCCACAACGACGTCAGGAATGCCGTGATGCCGGAGTTCGACTCGTGCTCGGCGAGCAGTCCCCCCTCGAGCGCCGCGCGCGCCGCGACGAGCGGGAGCCCGTGCCGGGGCAGCACGTGCAGCCGGATCCCCGAATCGAGCGCGTAGGAGACGACGCCCGCGGGCCCCCGACTCCGCTGCGGTGACGCCGTCGCGCGTCGGGCGCCCTCGCGCCCGCGCGCCACCGCCGCCGCGATGGCCTCCGGATGCAGCGCGCTCGACTCCGCGTCCGGCAGCAGCGCGACCGCGGTGAGCCGCTCGGGAGAGAGGTACCGGTGCGCGACGCGCAGCAGATCGTCCGGGGTCGCGCGCCGCACGCGCTCGAGGTAGCGCTCCTCCTGCTCGTAGCCGCCGCCGAGGCAGTGGAAGCTCCCGACCTTCGCCGCGACGCCCCACACGCTCTCGCGCTCGAAGTGCTCCGACGCGAGGAAGTTGACGCGCGCGCGCTCGAGCTCGACGTCCGACACCGGCGCGCTGCGCATGCGCTCGACCTCGTGCGCGCACGCGCCGATCGCCTCGGCGGCGCGCGCGGCGTCGGTCTCGAAGTCGATCGACCAGAGGCCGGGATCGAGCGGCGTGTAGCAGCCGGCGTCGACGCGCTCGACGAGGCCCGCGCGCTCTCGCACGCGCCGCACCAGCCGCGAGCTCTCGCCGTTGCCGATCACGAAGGCCGCGAGATCGAGCAGCGGCGCGTCGGGGTGGGAGAGACCGACCCCGGGCCACGAGAGCGACGCGTTCGCGCGCTCGAAGGGCCGAGTCAGCACGGCCGCGCGGAGCTCGCGCTGCGACGGCTCGGCGCCCCGGTCGCGGCGCGCGCCGCCCGCCGGCGCCGAGCCGAAGGCGCGCTCGAGCGCGACGAGCAGCTCGGGCGCCTCGAAGCTGCCGACCGCCACGACGATCAGGTTGTCGGGCGTGTACCAGCGCGCGTGGAACGCGCGCAGCAGCTCGCGCTCGAAGGAGGCGACGCTCTGCGGCGTCCCCAGGATCGGCGCGCGGTACGGGTGCTGGCGGTAGGCCTCGGCGAAGAGCGCGTTGCCGAGCACGCTCCCCGGCGAGTCCTCGCTGCGCCGGATCTCCTCGAGCACGACGTCGATCTCGCGCCGGATCTCCACCGGATCGAAGGCCGGGTGGAGCACCGCGTCCGCGAGCACGTCGACGCCGCGCGCGAGCTCCTCGGCGGGGAGCGTCACGTGATAGACGGTCACGTCGTGGGAGGTGTAGGCGTTGATGCGGCCGCCGGCGCCCTCGATCGTGCCGGCGAGCTCGCCGACCCCCTGGCGCGACGTCCCCTTGAAGAGCATGTGCTCGTGGAAGTGCGCGACGCCGTGCTCGCGCGGTCCCTCGTCGGCGGAGCCCACCTGCGCAAAGACCTGGAGCTCGACCACGGGGGCGAGCTCGCTCGGGCAGAGCAGCACGCCGAGCCCGTTCGACAGTCGGTGCAGCTGGGTCGGCGCGGCAGCCAAAGCGAGGGCCAGAGTATCGGAGTGGGGTCGGACACGCCGGGGCTCTGAACTTCGCTCGCGTGCCCGGTCGATCTTCGCTCGGCTACGCCTCGCTGCGCGCCGGACGGCTTGCGCTCGCTGCGCGCCGCGCGCAGCGCGGCTTGCGGATACCCTGCGCGGCGTGCGTCCCGACGTCGGTGTCTACGTGCACGTGCCGTGGTGCGAGCGCGTGTGCCCGTACTGCGACTTCGCCGTGGTGGCCGCGCGCGCGGTGCCGCACGAGCGCGAGGAGCGCTACGTCGACGCGCTCGTCGCCGAGCTCGACGCGCGTCGCGAGCGCTTCGAGGGTCGCGCGCTCGCGAGCCTGTACCTCGGCGGTGGCACGCCGTCGCTGCTGCGCGCGGCGAGCGTGGCGCGCATCGCCGACGCGGTGCGCGCGGCCTTTCCGCCCGAGGACCCGCCCGAGATCACGCTCGAGGTGAACCCGAGCAGCCTCGAGCGCGCGCGCCTGCCGGGATTCCGCGCGGCCGGCGTCGACCGCGTCTCTCTCGGGGCGCAGTCCTTCGACGACGCCACCTTGAAGCGGCTCGGCCGCGCGCACCGCGCCGACGCGGTGTACTCGACGCTCGATGCGATCCGCGCCGCGGGCTTCCGCTAGCTCTCGCTCGATCTGATCTTCGGCGCGCCGGGCCAGACGCTCGCGGGGCTCGACCTCGATCTCGACGCGCTGATCGCGACCGCGCCCTCGCACGTCTCCGCCTACGAGCTGACGCTCGAGAAGGGCACGCCCTTCGGCGAAGCCGCCGCGCGCGGCCGACTCGCGCTGCCCGACGAGGACGTCGTGGCGTCGATGCTCGCGCGCGTGGAGGCTCGGCTCAGGCAAGCGGGCTACCGCCGCTACGAGATCTCGAGCTACGCGCGGCCCGGCTGCGAAGCCGTCCACAACCGGCGCTACTGGGAGCGGCGGCCGGTGCTCGGACTCGGGATGGGAGCCGTGTCGACCGATCCTCCGGACGCCGCGCACGCGCACGGCGTCCGGCGCGCGAACCCGCGCGAGCTCGCGCGCTATCTCGCGGATCCCGTCGGCTGCGGCGAGATCGAGGTGCTCTCTCCCGAGACGGCGCGCGGCGAGGCGATCTTCCTCGCGCTTCGCACCGCGCGCGGCGTCGACGCGGCGCGCTTCGCCGCGGAGTTCGGCGCGCCGCCGCGGCGCTTCTTCGATCGCGAGATCGAGCGGCTGCGGCGAGACGAGCTGCTCTGCGAGGAAGAAGAGAGTGGGGACCTGCGGCTCACACCCCGCGGGAGGATGATCGCCGACAGCGTGTTCGAAGCGTTCGTGTAGCTCTGCGGGCGCGAGCTTGCGTTAACTTCCGTCCGTTCTGGTCGGATGGAGCGCCGATTTGCCGGATCTGAGTGAGCGTCAGCGGGCGGTGCTGCGCGCGGTGGTCACCGCCTACGTGGGTGAGGCGGCCCCGATCGGCTCGGCCACGATCTCGCACCTGCTCGCGCAGCGGCTGTCCGCGGCCAGCATCCGCACCACCCTGGCGGAGCTCTCGGAGCTCGGGCTCGTGCACCAGCCGCACACCTCCGCGGGCCGGGTCCCGACCGACGAGGGACTCCGCGCCTTCATCGACGCGCTGCCGCGGTCGGGCGCGGTCAGCGAGTACGACCGCCGCACCATCGACTTCGCGGTCGCGAGCACCGAGCCGGCCTCGGTCGCCGAGGTCGCGTCGGAGCTGCTCTCGAAGCAGACGCGACTGCTCGGCTTCGCGATTGCCCCGCGCTTCGATCGAGTGAAGCTCCGCCACATCGCGCTCGTGCGACTCGGCGGACGCCGCATCCTCGCCGTGCTCGTGACCGAGAACGGCACCGCGCACCGGCGTGTGGTCGAGCACGACGCGCTGCTGACCCAGGCCGAGCTCGACCGCCTCGCCTCGCTGCTCGGCGAGCGCGTGGACGGTCGCACCCTGCTAGAGGTGCGCGAGCTCTTCGCGGCGGAGGCGCAGCGCGAGCTGCGTCAGGCCGATCGCATGCTGCGACTCGCATTCGAGCTCGGCGCTCGCGCGGTCGCGGTCGACGAGCCGACGGACGGCGATCTCGTGATCGCCACGCGCCTCGCTCTGCTCGACCAGCCGGAGTTCCGCGATCCCGAGCGGGTCCGCGAGCTCTTCACGGCGCTCGAGACCCGGGAGCGGCTGATCGAGCTGCTCGACCGCCTGCTCGCGCGCTCGCACGGGGTGCGCGTCGCGCTCGGCGGCGAGGTGGACGAGCCTTCGCTACACCGCTGCGCGCTCGTCGCCGCCCGCTACGGCGAGGATGGCGCGGCCGGCGCGCTCGGCGTGATCGGGCCCGCCCGCATGGACTACGGCCGCGTCATCTCGCTGGTCGACTACTGCTCGCGGGTGGTGACCGAGAAGCTCCACGCGTGAGCGCGCGAAGCGGCCACGGCGGTACCCGGCGCCCCGAACCGGAGCGCGAGGCCTCTCCGGAAGGAGAGGAGCCCTCGGGCGGCTCGATCGGGCCGAGCCCCGAGCTCGAGGAGGCGCTGCGCGAGGCGGCGGACGCGGTCCCGGACGCGTCGCGCGCGAGCGACGAGGTCGTCCTCGACCATCCGGTCGCGGTGGTGCCCGAGGACGAGGTGACACGGCTGCGCGACGAGCTCGCCGGTGCGCGCGATCGCATGCTCCGACTCCAGGCCGACTTCGACAACTTCCGCAAACGGGCGATGAAGGACCGCGAGGAGGCAGTCCAGTACGGGCCCCAGATTCTGGTCAAGGACCTGCTCCCGGTGGTCGATAACCTCGCCCGAGCCATCGACCACGCTCGGCAGAGCGGGGGCGGGGACTTGGAAGGTCTGTTGCAGGGTGTCGAGCTCGTCCGGCGCGAGCTCGAGTCCGCGCTGTCCAAGAACCACGTCCGCGAGGTCGAGGCGCTCGGGAAGGTGTTCAACCCGGCGCACCACGAGGCGATGGCTCAGATCCCGAACGCGAGCGTGGAGCCCAACACGATCGTGGAGGTCCTGCAGAAGGGATATCAGCTGCGAGATCGCCTGATCCGACCGGCGCGGGTCGTCGTGGCCCGGACGCCGGACGAGCCGGACGTGGAGGGGGAGCCGTCCGGCGGGCTCTGAGCGGGTCTCCCTCGCGGAGAGCCCATGGGCAGAGTCATCGGTATCGATCTCGGGACGACGAACTCCTGCGTCGCGTTGTTCGACAACAACGAACCCGTGATCGTCGCGAACTCCGAGGGCGCGCGGACCACGCCGTCGATGGTCGCGTTCTCGCCGGCGGGCGAGAAGCTCGTCGGCCAGATCGCCAAGCGCCAGGCGGTCACGAATCCCCGCAACACGATCTACGCCGCGAAGCGCCTGATCGGGCGCCGCTTCGACAGCGCCGAGGTGCAGCGCTTCAAGTCGATCGCGCCGTTCCCCATCGAGACCGGAGACAACGGCGAGGTGCGCGTCCGCATCGGAGATCGCGCGTACTCGCCGCAGGAGGTCTCCGCGATGGTTCTGACGCGCATGCGCGAGACAGCGTCGGACTATCTCGGCGAGCCGATCGAGGACGCGGTCATCACGGTGCCGGCCTACTTCGACGACTCGCAGCGCCAGGCCACGCAGGAGGCCGGCCGGATCGCCGGGCTGAACGTCCTGCGGATCATCAATGAGCCGACGGCCGCGGCGCTCGCCTTCGGCCTCGACCGCAAGAGCAGCGGCCGCGTCGCGGTCTTCGATCTCGGCGGCGGCACCTTCGACGTGTCGATCCTCGAGATCTCCGAGGGTGTCTTCGAGGTGCGGAGCACCAACGGCGACACCTATCTCGGCGGCGAGGACTTCGACAACCGCATCGTCGACTACCTGATCGGTCTGTTCGAGGAGGAGTCGGGCATCGATCTGCGCGGCGATCCGATGGCGCTCCAGCGCATCAAGGAGTCCTCGGAGCGCGCGAAGCACGAGCTCTCATCGTGCGAGCAGACCGACATCAGCCTGCCCTTCATCGCGGCGGACGACTCCGGCCCGCGCCATCTCACGACCTCGCTCACGCGCCCGCAGCTCGAAGAGCTGACGCAGGATCTGATCGAGCGCCTCGAGTCGCCTTGCCGCGTCGCGCTCGACGACGCGGGGGTGACGCCGTCGCAGATCGACCACGTGGTGCTCGTCGGCGGCATGACGCGCATGCCGGCCGTGCAGCGCATGGTGCAGAAGATCTTCGGGCGCGCGCCCAACAAGGGCGTGAATCCGGACGAGGTGGTGGCTGCGGGCGCCGCGATCCAGGGCGCCGTGCTGTCGGGCAAGGTCGAGCAGGTGCTGCTCCTCGACGTGACGCCGCTCTCGCTCGGCGTCGAGACGCAGGGCGGCGTGTCGACGGTCATCATCCCGCGCAACACCACGGTGCCGACGTCGAACAGCCGCATCTTCTCCACCACCGAAGACAATCAGACGCTCGTGCGCATCCACGTCGTGCAGGGCGAGCGCGACCTCGCGCGCGACAACCGCACGCTCGGCCGCTTCGAGCTCGTCGGCATCCTGCCCGCGCCGCGCGGCGTCCCGCAGATCGAGGTTAGCTTCGACATCGACGCTGACGGCGTCGTGAACGTCTCGGCCAAGGATCTCGGCAGCGGCCGCTCGCAGGCGATCCGGGTCACCGCCTCGACGGGCCTCTCGGAGGAGGAGATCGGGAAGCTGGTGAAGGAGGCCGAGCAGAATGCAGCCGCCGACCGGCAGCGCCGCGAGTGGATCGACCTGCGAAACCAGGCCGACGGCCTGATCTACTCGACGGAGCGCACGCTCCAGGAGTTCGAGGAGAACGTCGCGGAGGACGACCGCGAGCAGCTCCAGCAGACGATCGCCCGGACGCGCCAGGCGATGGCCGGCGAGGACGCGGCGGCGCTGCGCCAGGCCGTCGGAGAGCTGTCCTCGCTCACCTACAAGATGACGGAGAAGCTCTACGCGGAGCTCGGCGCCAAGCAGTCCTGACGGCGCCGCTGCGGCGGCCGCGACGGAAAGGCCGCCTTGACCCAAGGGACCTCCGTCCTAGATTCCCGCACGATTTTGGCCAAGCGCGACTACTACGAGATCCTCGGCGTCGGACGAGACGCGGACCCCGAGGCGCTGAAGAAGGCGTATCGCCGCCTCGCGATGCGCGATCACCCCGATCGCAATCCGAACGACGCGGCCGCCGAGGAGCGCTTCAAGGAGGCGTCGGAGGCCTACGCGATCCTCTCCGATCCCGAGAAGCGGCGCGCCTACGATCGCTTCGGGCACGCGGGAGTCGGTCCGGGCGCGGGCTCTCACCCGTTCCAGGATTTCGGCGACCTCGGCAGCTTCACCGATCTCTTCGAGGATCTCTTCGGCGATCTCTTCGGCGGGCGCCGCGGCGGACGCCGCCGCGGGCGCGGCCAGCGCGGCGCGGACCTCCGCTACAACCTCGAGATCGAGCTCTCCGACGTGCTCGCCGGCTTCGAGAGCCAGATCGCGATCCCGAAGATGCGGCCGTGCAAGAGCTGCGACGGATCGGGCGCGCGCGCCGGCACCTCGCCCGAGGTGTGCAGCGCCTGTCGCGGCAGCGGTCAGGTGGTGCTCCAGCAGGGCTTCTTTCGCGTGAGCCGACCGTGCGACGTGTGCGCCGGCAGCGGCGAGACGGTGCGTGAGCGCTGTCCGGACTGCCGCGGGCAGGGGCGCGTCGAGGGCCAGCAGACGATCAAGGTGCGGATCCCCGCCGGCGTCGACGAGGGCACGCGCCTGCGGCTCTCCGGCGAGGGCGAGGCCGGCATCTCGGGCGGACCGCCGGGCGACCTCTACGTCGTGATCTCGGTGAAGCCGCACCCGCTCTTCGAGCGCGAGGGTGCGGACCTCCACTGCCAGGTGCCGATCACGATGGTGCAGGCAGCGCTCGGCGCCGAGATCGACGTGCCGACCTTGGAAGGCAAGGTGAAGGTGACGATTCCCGAGGGCACGCAGTCGGGCAAGGTGATGCGCCTGCGCAGCAAGGGCGTGCCGACCTTGCGCTCGGCGACGCGCGGCGACCAGCTCCTGCACTTCTTCGTCGAGACGCCGACGCGGCTCACGAAGTCGCAGCGCGAGATCCTCGAGCGCTTCGCGCAGGAGTCGGACGTTGTCGTGTCGCCCGCCCACAAGTCGTTCCTCGACAAGCTGCGCGAGCTGTTCGACTGATGCGCCGCGCCGCGCGCTTCGCGAGCGTGCTGGTCGCGCTCTGGCTCTTCGCCTGCGCCAGCGAGGTCCCGCAGCGGCCGGCGTCGCCGGAAGAGCAGGGCGCCTATGCGACGGTGCAGAAGGAGGTGGCGCGCGGCGGCAAGTCCGCGCGCGCGTCGCTCTCGCACTTCATCGAGCAGTTCCCCGAATCTCCGCTCGCGAACCAGGCGCGCATGCAGCGCGGCGACCTGCTGCTCGCGGCGGGCGACTCGGACGCGGCGTTCGCCGACTTCGAGGAAGTCGTGCGCCGCGTGCCGCGCAGCGATCAGGCCGACGCCGCGCGCGTGCGCATCGCGCGCATCGAGCTCTCGCGAGGCGACGCGCGCGGCGCGCGAGACACCTTGGACCGCGTGCGCCTGCCGCGGCTCTCGCCGGCCGACCGCGCCGCGGCCTACGACACCTGGGCGGACGCGTCCAGCGACGGCGTCGCGCGCGTGCTCTGGCTCTCGAAGCTGCGCAGCGAGACGCCGCAGGCGGCCGACGCGATCGACGGACGCATCGAGCTGACCCTGTCGGGGCTCAAAGAGCCCGAGCTCGCGCGGCTCGCGAAGGAGGTCGGCGACGCGCCGCCCGCGGCCAGCGTCGCGCTCGCGCGGGCCGAGCTGCTGCTCGACGCGGGCGACGTCGAGGCGGCGCGCGCCTCGCTCGCCCGCGCGGAGTCGCTGCCGCTCGCGCCCGCGCTCTCGGAGAGACTGAAGGCGCTGCGCCAGCGCCTCGCGATCCGCGTCGCCGCGAAGACCGAGGGCGCGCCGCTGCCGGACTTCGGCGCGGCGGAGGCGAACGGCCTGCCCCAAACGAGCGGCTCGCGCGGCGCGATCGGCGTCGTGCTGCCGCTCTCGGGTCAGTACGCGAGCTTCGGCGAGGAGAGCCTGCGCGGCGTGCTGCTCGCGGCCGGCGTGTTCGGCGCGGGCGACGCGCCGGGCTCGCCGCCGCCGCTTCGCGTCGTCGTGCGCGATACGCAGGGCCAGCCGGCAGTCGCGGCGGCCGCCGTGCGCGAGCTAGCCGCCGACGGCGAGGTCTCCGCGATCATCGGTCCGCTCGTGTCGGCCGAGTGCGAGGCCGCTGCCGCGGCCGCGCAGGAGGCTGGCATTCCGCTGCTCGCGCTCACCGCGCGCGAGGAGGTCGTGCGCGACCGCAGCTGGGTCTTCCGCCTGCGCACGCGGCCCGTCGAGGAGGTCGATCTGGTGGTGGACAAGGCGCGGGCGCTCGGCGCCGCACGCTTCGCGATCCTCTACCGCGACGACGCCTACGGGCGCGGACTGCGGAGCCTCTTCTGGGACGCGGTCGAGGCGCACGGCGGCCAGGTGGTCGGCGTTGCGTCCTATCCGCCCGGCGCGAAGGACTTCACCGACCCGATCCGGAGCCTCGTCGGCTACTCGCTGCTCGACGACGAGGAGAAGGCGCTGCTCGCGCAGCGCGAGAAGATCCTCAACAAGGCGCGCCGGCTGCCGCCCACCGAGGCGCTGGTGTTGCGCGCGCAGGCGCAAGCGATCCAGAAGCCCGACGGCTCGCCGCTGCCTCCGATCGTCGACTTCGACGCGCTCTTCGTGCCCGATACCACGCAGAGCATCGTGCTGATCGCGCCGCACCTCGCCTTCCAGGAGGTGAACGGCGTACGCCTGCTCGGTCCGGAGGGCTGGTACCAGAAGGACCTCGCGCGACTCGCCGGCGACCACCTGGAGGGCGCGATCTTTGCCGCGCACTTCTTTCCGGACAGCCCGGTCGACTACGTGCACGACTTCACCGTCCACTATCGCGACGCCTTCGCGTCGGAGCCGGCGGTCTTCGCGGCGCAGGCCTACGACGCCGCGAACCTCGCGCTGGTGCAGCTCGCGAGGCGGAGCGCGACACGCGATTCGATGCGCCAGGGCATCCTCGAGACCGCGGGCTATCCGGGTGTCGCGGGCGTGACGACGGTGGGCTCCGACGGCAACGCGCACAAGCGGCCGTATCTGCTGCAAGTGGAGCACGGCGAGATCGTGCAGGTGGACTAGGAGCAAGTGCGCTTCGCGGCGCTTGCTCCTCAAGTACCTCTCTCGCGTCGTCGAAACTCCCTGCATGGACGCCAAGGGCGCCAGCGTGGCGCTGCCCGACGAGCTGCCCGTCCTGCCGCTGCGGGAGATGGTCGTCTTCCCGTACATGGTGATCCCGCTCTTCGTCGCGCGGCCGCGCTCGGTCGCCGCCGTGGAGGAGGCGCTCGCCGGCGACCGCCTCGTCTGCCTGGTGGCGCAGCGCGATCCCGAGGTCGAGGATCCGGGACCCGAGGACGTGCACCGCGTCGGCACGGCGGCCATGGTGCTGCGCGTGCTGCGCATGGCCGACGGCCGCGTGAAGGCGCTCGTGCAGGGCATGAGCCGCGTGCGCGTCGAGGCGATCGTCGAGCAGGAGCGCTGCACGCTCGCTCGCGTGTCGGGCATGGAATCCGAGATGCCGGGCGGCTGGTGCGTCGAGGCGGAGGCGCTCGTCCGCACCGTGCGCGGACGCGTCGAGGAGCTGCTGCCGCTGAAGAACCTCCCGCCGGAGGTCCTCTCGGTCACCCTGTCGGTGAACGAGCCGGGCCAGCTCGCCGATCTCGTGACCTCGCACCTCAAGCTGCGCGTGGCCGAAGCGCAGGAGGTGCTCGAGATCGAGGACCCGCTGGCGCGGCTGCGACGCGTCGACGCGCTCCTGCGTCGCGAGCTCGACGTGACCACCGTGCAGGCGGAGATCCAGTCGCAGGCGCACGACGAGATGTCGCGCAGCCAGCGCGAGCACTTCCTGCGCGAGCAGCTGCGCGCGATCCAGGCGGAGCTCGGCGAGTCGGACGGCCGCAGCGACGAGGCCGACGAGTACCGCGCGAAGATCGAAGAGGCAGGCATGCCCGAGGAGGCGATGGCCGAGGCGCAGCGCCAGCTCCGCCGGCTCGAGCGCATGCACCCGGACGGCCCCGAGGCGCACGTGGTGCGCACCTATCTCGACTGGATGGTCGAGCTGCCATGGTCGCGTTCGTCGCCGGACCGGATCGACCTCGCGCGCGCCTCGCAGATCCTCGACGAGGACCACGCGCACCTGCGTGACATCAAGGACCGCATCCTCGAGTTCCTCGGCGTGCGCAAGCTGCGCGGCGACTCGCGCGGCCCGATCCTCTGCTTCGTCGGCCCGCCCGGCGTCGGCAAGACGTCGCTCGGCCGCTCGATCGCGCGCGCGATGGGCCGCGAGTGCGTGCGCATCTCGCTCGGCGGCGTGCGCGACGAGGCTGAGATGCGCGGGCACCGCCGCACCTACGTCGGCGCGCTGCCGGGCCGCATCGTGCAGGGCCTGAAGCAGGCCGGCACCCACAATCCGGTCTTCATGCTCGACGAGATCGACAAGCTCGGCAGCGACTACCGCGGCGATCCGTCGGCCGCGCTGCTCGAGGTGCTCGACCCCGAGCAGAACTACCGCTTCAGCGATCACTACCTGAACGTGCCCTTCGACCTCTCGAAGGTGCTCTTCATCGCCACCGCGAATCTGATCGACGCGATTCCGGGTCCGCTGCGCGACCGCATGGAGGTGATCCGCATCCCCGGCTACACGCCCGAGGAGAAGGTCGAGATCGCGCGCGCCTTCCTGATCCCGCACCAGGTGCGCGAGCATGGCCTGCCGGCCGACCGCATCCAGTGGTCGCAGGCGGCGGTGCAGGGTCTCGTCACCGATTACACGCGCGAGGCGGGCGTGCGCGACCTCGAGCGGCGCATCGCGGCGATCTGTCGCAAGACCGCGCGCCGCGCGGCCGAGGGCGACGCGCGTGGCACGCGCGTCGACCGGCGTGCGCTGATCCGCTGGCTCGGTCCTCCGCCCTATCTCTACGAGGCGCCGCACCGCGTCGGCGAGGTCGGCGTCGCGAACGGGCTCGCCTGGACGGAGAGCGGCGGCGAGGTGATGACGATCGAGGCGACTCTGACACGCGGCGAGGGGCTGGTGCTGACGGGTCAGCTCGGCGACGTGATGAAGGAGTCGGGACACGCGGCGCTGACGTGGACGCGTGGGCAGGGCGCGCGCCTCGGCTACGACGAGGCGACCTTCGCGCGCCACGAGGTACACGTGCACGTGCCGGCAGGCGCGACGCCGAAGGATGGTCCGTCGGCCGGCATCGCGATCGCCGCGGCGATGGTGTCGCTGGCGCTGCGCGTGCCGGTTCGCTCGGACGTCGCGATGACGGGCGAGGTGACCTTGCGAGGCCGGGTGCTGCCCGTCGGCGGCGTGCGCGAGAAAGCGCTCGCGGCGCTGCGCGCGGGGATCGCGCGCGTGGTGCTGCCGCGCAAGAACCTGCAGGACCTGCGCGACATCCCGAAGGAGCTGTCGCGGCGCATCGAGTTCATCGCGGTCGAGCACATGGACGAGGTGCTCGAGGCGGTGCTCGAGCGGCCGCTGCTGAGACGCGCGGTGCGTCCGGGCCGCGCGCGCCGGACAGCGACGGCGGGTCCGGTGGCGAGCGCCAAGTCGACGGAGTAGCGGGCATCGATCGGCATCGCGCACGCGCTTGGCGGGTCTTCACCTCTGAACTTCGCTCGCCTTCGGCTCGCCGCGCGCGCGGCTGCGCCGCGCTTGCGTATGCTGCCGTCCGATGCAGCTCCGTGACCTCGGCGAGTTCGGGCTGATCGCGCGAATCGCGCGCGCGGCCGGCCGGGCGCCGGCGCACGTCGCGATCGGCATCGGCGACGACGCGGCGGTGCTGCGCGCGCGAGCCGGCGAGGAGATCGTCGTCACGACCGACGCGTTCGTGGAGCGCGTGCACTTTCGCTTCGAGCGGCAGAGCGCGCGCCACGTCGGGCGCTTCGCTCTCGCGGCCTGTCTCTCGGATCTCGCGGCGATGGGCGCGCGTCCGCTCGGCGTGACGGCGGCGCTCGCGGCGCCGCCGCGGCTCGCGGTCGCGACGGCCGACGCGCTGACGCGAGGCTTGCTCGACGGCGCGCGTCGTCACCACTGTCCGCTGGTCGGCGGCAACGTGACGCGGGCGCGCGAGACGTCGCTCACCTTGACCGCGGTCGGAGCGGTCGCAAAGGGTCGCGCGCTCACGCGGCGCGGCACGCGCGCGGGCGATCGCGTGCTGGTGACGGGCGTGCTCGGCGCAGCGGCGCTCGCGCGCGTGCGCGCGGACCGCGGTCGCAGACCGCTGACCCGCGTGCCGGAGCCGCGCCTCCGGGCCGGCCGCGCGCTCGCGAGGACCCGCGGAGTCGTCGCGTGCATCGACGTCTCCGACGGCCTCGCGGCGGACCTCGCGCATCTGCTCGGCCCCCGGCTTCGCTGCCGGCTCGATCCCGCGCGGCTGCCCGTGGCGCGGGGCTTCCAGCGCGCTTGCCGCGGGCTCGGCCTCGACTGGCGGCGCCTCGCGCAGGAAGGCGGCGAGGACTACGAACTTCTCTTCACGGTGAGGCCCCCGGCGCCCTCCGCGGAGCGCCTGGCGCGCCGGCTCGGGCTGCCGGTGCGCGAGATCGGGGTGGTCGAGCGAGGCGCCGCCGCCTCGCGAGCGGGCGGCTTCCGCCACTTCTGAGCCGGTCGCTCCCGATCCGCTCCGGATCCCGCAAGTCGGCGGAACCCGGAGGGTTTGAGCCCTCGCGCCGCATCAAGCGGGGACGCCCACACACCGATACGGCACTGCGTGAGAGTTGCGCTCACGCACAAGTTCGTGCTCGGGGCCCTGTTCGTCAGCGGCGTGGTGGCCGGTCTGCCGCCCGCGCTCGAGTACGGGGGCGTCGAGATGGCGCCGTGGGCGCCATTCTTCGTGGCGCTCGGGGTCGGCGGCGCGGTCGGCTTCTTCCTGTCGCGCGCCTTCGCGCACTCCTTCGCGGACCTCGGACACGCGACCGAGATGATCGGACGCGGCGACCTCACGGTGCTCTCCGAGCGCGTGTCGGCGCCCGTGTTCCCGGACGAGACCTGGGACATCGCGTGCGGCATCCGGCGCATGGCCGACAGCCTGCGCGAGCTCGTCGAGGGCGTGCAGAACGCCTCGGCGCGCGTGTCGCAAGCCTCGCACGCGCTCGAGGAGTCGGCGCAGCGCGCGAGCACCGGCAACGACGAGATCTCCTCGGCGGTCGGCCGCCTCGCCGCCGATGTGTCCGAGCAGCAGAAGCTCCTCCAGGACGCGAACCGCCTGATGCGCGAGATCGCCGAGGCGATCGAGCGCAACGCCGAGCGCGCGCGCGAGGCCTTCGGCTTCGCGGCCGAGGCCAACCAGAAGGCGGGCGCGGGCGTCGACGTCTCGCGCCTCGCGATCGAGAAGATGCGGACGGTCTTCGAGCGCGTGGAGGCCGCCGCGTCGCGCGTGTTCGAGCTCGAGGCCAAGACGCGCCACGTCCACCAGATCACCGGCATGATCACGAGCGTCGCGCAGCGCACGAACCTGCTGTCGCTCAACGCCTCGATCGAGGCGGCGCGCGCCGGCGAGGCGGGCCGCGGCTTCTCCGTGGTGGCGGACGAGATCCGCAAGCTCGCCGAGAGCGCGGGCCGCAGCGCCGACGAGATCTCGAAGCTCGTGGACGAGATCGAGACCGACACCAACGAGGTGGCGGAGGGCATGCGCGAGTCGAGCGTGGTGATCGGCGAGGGCCGCGAGGACGTCGACACCATCGCGCTGTCGCTCGAGCAGATCCGCTCGGCCGTCGGCGAGGCGTCGCGCCGCGCCGAGGAGATCTTCGAGGGCGCGGACCTCCAGTCGACCGACGTGCGCCGCATGGTCGGCTCGATGGACGAGATCGCGCAGGTGGCGGCGCGCAACAGCACGGCGATCGACGGCGTGGCCGCCACCACGCGGGGTCAGGCCAGCGTGATGGCGCACAACGTCGTCTCCGCGCGCTCGCTCTCCGAACTCGCGAGCATGCTCCAGGAGCTGACGCGCCGCTTCCACACCGGCCGCGTCCGCTCGGGAGCCGCGTCGTGAGCTCCGCACGCGCGGCGGGAACCGACGAGCGGCTGCTGCTGTTCGAGATCGGCAGCGCGCTCTTCGCCCTGCCGATCCACGGCGTGCTCGAGGTGGCGGACCTGCCCGGTCGCGCCTGCATCCCGTCGGTGCCGCCGCAGGTCGCGCAGGTGGTGAACTTCCGCGGTGACGCGCTGCCGCTGGTCCCGGGCGAGCGCCTGCTGCCGCTCGAGCGCGGCGCGCAGCCGGGCGGCGCGGGCGTGCTGGTGCTCTCGGACCGCGCGGCCCCCGTGCCGCGGCTGGGCCTGTGCGTCGACCGCGTGCTCGGGCTGGTCGAGGGCGCGGGCGGGAAGTCGGCGGGCGGCGATCCGGTGGCGGAGCGGCGCCCGTGGCAGGGTCGGTTGATGCACGTGGTCGATCCGGCGCGGCTCGTCGCTCGCGCGCAGGAGATCATCCAGGACTCGCTCGGCGCGAGCGGGTAGATCAGGAGGCGATATGGCGCGAATCCTCGTGGCCGACGACGCGTCCTTCATGCGGCAGATGATCCGGGAGATCGTCGAAGCGCAGGGACACGAGGTCGTCGGCGAAGCGTCCGACGGCGACGAAGTGGTGGAGGAGTTCAAGCGGCTCCACCCCGACGTCGTGACCATGGACATCGTGATGCCGCGGCGCTCGGGCATCGACGCCGTGAAGAGCATCATCGAGCTCGACCGCAAGGCCTGCATCGTGATGTGCAGCGCGCTCGGCCAGGAATCGCTGGTCAAGGAGGCGCTCGCCGCCGGCGCGAGGGACTTCATCGTGAAGCCCTTCAAGCCCGACGCGGTGGTCGCGACGCTCTCGAAGGTGGTCGAGAAGCCGGAGTAGCGGTGGACCTCGCGAAGTACCGCGCGATCTTCGTCGAAGAGGCGGCGGAGAACTTCGCGGAGATGGGCCGCGCGCTGCTCGCGCTCGAGAAGAATCCGGGCGACGCGGAGGCCATCGACACGATGTTCCGCATGGCCCATTCGGTGAAGGGCATGGCCGCCTCGCTCGATTACACGTCCGTCGCGGAGCTCGCGCACCGGCTCGAGGACCGCATGCACGCGGTGCGCGATCGCGGCCGCGTGTCGGCTGGCGAGGAGAGCGCGCTGCTCTTCCGCGGGCTCGAGGCGCTCGAGGCGATGCTCGAGGCGGTGAAGGCCGGCGTGACGCCGCCGGCGGGCGACCCGTCGCTGCTCGCCGCGCTGCGCGCGCCGCTCGCCGCCGAGCCGGCCGCGGCTCCGGCGAAGCCGCCGGTCGCGGCCCCGGCCGGCGCGGCGAATGCGCCCGCCGCGCCTCGACCCGCATCGGTGTCGGTGCCGGGGCCGTCGTCCACCGTCCGCGTGCAGGCCGGCGTGCTCGATCGCTTCCTCTCGACCGTCGGCGAGGTGATCCTCTGCACGAGTCAGGTGCGCACGGCGGCGACCGACGGCCGCGCGGACGACGGTCATTTCGAGGAAGGTCTCGACCGCATGGAGCGGGTGGTCGGCGAGCTGCAGCGCCGCGCGCTCGACCTGCGCACCACGCCCATCCTGCGCATCGTGGAGCCGCTGCCGCGCGCGGCCCGCGAGATCGCGCGGCGCGCGGGCAAGCAGGTCGAGGTGCTGCTCGCGGGCGCCGAGCTCGAGCTCGACCGCTCGATTCTCGACCGGCTCTCCGACCCGCTCGTGCACCTCGTGCGCAACGCGGTCGACCACGGCATCGAGTCGCCGGCGGAGCGCGCCGCGGCCGGGAAGCCCGAGGCCGGCCGGCTCGTGATCGAGGCCCGCCGCGAGAAGGGCCACGTCTGCATCGAGGTGCGCGACGACGGCGCCGGGATCGATCTCGACCGCCTGCGCGCCCGTGCGGTCGAGCTCGGCATGCTGCACCCCGACCTCGCCGCGGATCTGACGCCGGCGCAGGCCGCGGCGCTCGTCTTCCGCGCCGGGCTCTCGACCGCGCGCGAGGTGACCGAGGTGTCCGGACGCGGCGTCGGCATGGACGCGGTGCGCGCGACCGTGGAAGCCCTCGGCGGTGCCGTGGAGATCGAGACGCAGCGCGGTCGCGGCACGACGACGCGCCTGCGCGTGCCGATCACCGCCGCGGTGCAGCGCGTGTTGCTCGTCTCGGTCGGCGGCGAGACGCTCGCGCTCCCGATCGCGAAGGTCGAGCGCATCCTCGAGACGCCCGCCTCGGCCGTCGAGCAGAGCGGCAGCGACGCCTTCACGCTCGTGGACGACGAGCTCGTCCCCGTGCTCGAGCTCGCGAGCCTGCTCCGGCTCGGTCCGCCGCCCGTCGACGCGCTGCGCGTGCTGGTGCTCGCGGAGGTGCGCGGCGATCGCGTGGCGCTCGGCGCCGCGCGCGTTCTCGGACAACAGCAGATCTACGTGAAGCCCGTGCCGGAGCTGCTGGCGGGGGTCCGCGCGCTGGCGGGCTTCACGATTCTCGGCGACGGGAGGCCCGTGTTCCTCCTCGATCCGAATCAAGTCGCATGACGACGCGCGCCGCGGAGATCTCCGAGTCCGAAGTCGACCGGCTGCGCGAGCTCGCGCACATCGGCGCCTCGTGGGCGGCCGGCGCCTTCGCGCGGCTGGTCGAGCGGACCATCCTGACGCGCGTCCCGGTCGTCTACGGGCCGGAGCGCTTCCGCCGCCGCGGCGAGTGGGAGACCGGCATCCTCTGCGATCTCAGCGGCGACCTCAGCGGCCTCGTGGCGATCCTGATGTCGTCGCGCACGCGCGAGAGCGTGATCCGGCTGCTGTGCGGCGCGGACGATCCGCCGCGCGAGATCGCCGCGTCGGCATTGACCGAGTTCGGGAACATCCTGGTGTCGCAGACCGCGTCGGCCGTCGCGGATACGCTCGGCGGCCGCATCCTGCCGAGCCTGCCCGAGCTGGTCTTCAGCGACGCGGAGACCGCGCTCCAGGTGCGCATGTCGCCGCGGCGCTGTCCCGACGCGCTGCTCTACATCGAGAGCGAGCTCTTCGACCGCGCGGGCGAGTTCCGCGCGCTCCACGTGATGGTGCCGCGGGTCGTGAAGGAGGCGGCGCCCATCAAGCGCGGGGCCGCGCGCGCGCCGCGCGGCAGGAAGTAACCGGCGACGCAACCGGAAACCCGGCTCCGCCCGGCGCGAATTGTTACCGTCGCGTTTCGGAGGTCCCACTCTTGAACCGCGAGCGTGTCCGCGAGCTGCTGGAATCGGTGAGCCTCGGCGAGACCGGAGTCGAGGCCGCGCTCGAGCGACTCTCGCGGCTCCCCTTCGTCGAGCTCGCCGACGCGCGCGTCGACACGCACCGCGCGCTGCGCGTGGGTCTGCCCGAGGTGATCTTCGGGCCGGGCAAGACGCCGGAACAGATCGCCGAGATCGTGCGCGCGCTGAGCGAGTCCGACCAGCACGTGCTCGCGACGCGCGTCGAGCCCGAGGTCGCGGCGGCGGTCTGCGAGCGGCTCGGCAGCGGCGACTACGAGCGGATCGCGCGCACGCTCTGGTTCGGGCCGGCCGACGTGCCGCCCGTCGGCGCGGGGACGATCGCGATCGTGTCGGCGGGAACGGCGGACGCGCCGGTGGTGGCGGAGGCGGAGAGCGTCGCGCGCCGCTTCGGCAACAAGACCGAGCTGGTGCTCGACGCCGGCGTCGCCGGGATCCACCGGCTGCTCGCGCGCAGCGAGTCGCTGCGCGCCGCGCGCGTGCTGATCGTGGTGGCGGGCATGGAGGGCGCGCTGCCCTCGGTCGTCGGCGGTCTCGTCGGCAAGCCGGTGATCGCGGTGCCGACCAGCGTCGGCTACGGCGCCTCGTTCGGCGGGATCGCCGCGCTGCTCGGCATGCTCAACAGCTGCGCCTCGAACGTCTGCGTGGTCAACATCGACAACGGCTTCGGAGCCGCGTATGTCGCGACGCTCGTCAACCGGCTCTAGGCGAAGATCCGCGCCCGGGCCGGCACCCGGTGCGCGAGTGCTGCACCTCGACTGCTTCTCCGGCATCGCGGGCA
>Ga0335069_10002783_pt1 | contig 26748 bp, 24 predicted proteins | sample Lox_Sample_11_FD_206714 | JGI IMG/M metagenome (GOLD analysis project Ga0335069, IMG submission 206714) | Soil microbial communities from Loxahatchee National Wildlife Refuge, Florida, United States - Lox_Sample_1.1 | ecosystem: Environmental > Terrestrial > Soil > Wetlands | place: USA...
CCAGGTCTTCGCTCCCGATTAGGTGATCGAGATCGACCGGCATCGGCGGGACACGCACCGGGTGGGCGTGGCCCGTCGCGCACGCGTGGAGAAACGTGAGGACCGTCTCCGAGTCCATGCGCCGGAGTGAAAGGCGATCCGAGAGCGCGTCTTCCAGCTCGTCGCAACGGCGGAGGAAGCCGAGAAGCACCGACTCCCAACCCGGCCGCGCCCTCTGCGCGCCACGCTCGTCGACGAAGAAGTCGCTGAGCTTCCCCTGCACATCGGGCGGCGGCAGATAGCAGATCGTGAACACGTAGACGCTCTCGTAGACGGCCTCAGCCGTCTCGTATTGCCGCCTCCGCTCTTCATCGATCAGCAGCGACGTGGCGTCCGGGAAGGCCCCCTTTGGCGGGTATCCCGGGGCGCGCCGCCGGAGCGCGTCCGCCTGGATCATCCAGCCATTGCCGAGATCCCGGAGCGCGGCGGCGACCTGCGCTGCAAGCACCGCGAGCTCGTCGGCCGTCGCGGACTCCATGTCCGGCCCGTCGTACTCCCATGCCGTAAGGAGCGAGCCATCCTTCTGGAAGATCACGCCCTCCGCGACCAGCGCGAAGGGGTTGAGGAGGTCTGCGAACCCTTCGGGACGACTTCGATACTCGCGCAGCACGGTGTGGCGGCTCCTACTCGGACAGAGGTATCGCCGGGTGGCGAACCGCTGCACGACCCCGGGACGCGCCCGCGGCCGGATAAAAGGACCGGAGTCGGACGTGACGGAGGTACACCTGCCGAAATGACGGATCCGCCTTCGTGATCTGCGTGACAACCCAGTGGCCGACCGTCAGCAGAAAGACGACGATCGCCAGGGTGTAGCGAGAGACGCCGATCCCGAAGAGGAGCGCGACGCAGACGATGCCGTTCGCGAGCGCGAGCTCTCTGTCGGCTCCGGCGAAGAGAATCGGGCGTACTAGCGACGCGTGGATCGGCATGCGACGAGGTCCCTCCTCCCCCGGACTGCGAGTCTCGACCGGTTGCATCCCCGCGCTCCTAGAACGTCGCGCCGACAAAGCCCAGGGCCGAGAGGAACGTCAGCGCACCGAGGGCCAGAGCTCCGCCGAAGGCAATGCCGAAGACCTTCTTGAACGCCCCTCCTGCCTCGCCGAACGCGAAGAGGAGTCCCGTCAAGACGACTGCCACCGTCACGAGAACGCGGGCGACGGTGCCCTGGAGGTTGTCGAGGATCGTCGTCAGCGGAGCGTCCCACGGCATCGCCGCACCCGATGGCGCAGCGCTCGCCGGCGCCGCGTGGGCGAGCACCATCACGGCCGTGGCGACTGCCAGGAGGATCGTCTTCTCAATCCAATCCATCTGCACCCCGGACGTATGCCTCCTCGACCCAAGGCTCCGCTTCATTCCTTCCCCCTGTCGGCGCGAGTCACAGCTCGCGGAGTCGAAAACCATTCGCGCGGTCGAAACCTTCGACCCGTACGACTTCCTGGATGCGCCGGCCGGTCGGCGTGCGGGCGATGGCCACGACGAGGCCGACCGTCTCTGCGATGAGCCGCGGTTGCGAAGGCACCCCCGCCTCCTGCACGAGCTGATCGAGACGGGAGAGAGCGGCGCCCGCATCGTTGGCGTGCACGGTCGTGATCCCCCCTGGATGACCGGTGTTCCACGCCTTCAGCATTTCGAGCGCCTCTCTCCCCCGCACTTCCCCGACAATGATCGTGTCCGGCCGGAGACGAAGCGTCGCCCGCACGAGACGCGCGAGGTCAGCGACTTCACAGGTCCGCAGCGACACCACGTTCTCGCCCCGGCATTGGAGCTCGAGCGTGTCTTCGAGAATCACGATTCGTTGTGCTGCGCTTCCGAGCCGCAGCTTTTCGAGCAGCAGTGCGTTTGCGAAGGTCGTCTTGCCCGACCCCGTGCCACCACACACCACCACATTCCACCGGCTTCGAATCGCTTCGCGCAGCACCCCCGCGTGGCCCGCCTCGAGCTCCCCGGCGGCGCGGTAGTCCTCGAGCGAACGCATCGCGGCGCCATGCTTTCGAATCGCGAAGATGGGAGCGCGAGAGACGGGCGGCACCACCCCCTCGAAGCGGGATCCGTACACCGGGAGCTCGCACTCGAGGATCGGCTCCTCTGCGTTGATGACCGCTCCCCGCGCGGACGCCACGGTGCCGAGGAGGCTCTCGACCTGGGCAGAGGCAACGACCACCGAGGTCTTCTCGACGCCCCTCTCCAGGCGCTCGATCCAGAGGCGACCGTCGGCATTGAGCATGATCTCGACGACCGAGGGATCGTGGAGGGCCTCGAGAACGTCCGGTCCGAGCTCGCGAAGGAGCTTCTGGTCGAGGCGCCGCACTCGCTCGGTCCGTGCATCAAATGCGATTCGTCGATCCGTCATGTGTAACACCGCATCGTGAGATTCAACGACGCGAACACTAAGGGCCGGGGCGGTTGCCAACAATGAGAATCGGCGCGCAGTAGACGGGAAGTCTTGGGATCGCACGCAAGCGCCGGCTAGCGCAGACCGGCGCGCCACCTTCCCTTCGTAGGGCAGATCCCGGTGGTCCACGGCGGAGCGCCGGATTGCCCGGCTATGCCCTGGTAGACTGCAAATGCGGCCACATCGACGCCTTGTGTGGCCGAGCCCAGGAGGACCGACGTCCTCATGAACGCGCGCCGGCGACGGTGGAATCGGTTCGTTGCGTTCGCCTTCGCGGCATGGTCCGCGATCGGGAGCGCTGGGGCGCAGCCTACCGTCGTCGCGCCTTCCACTCCCGAGAGCGTACGCGAGCGCTGGCTCAGCCGACTCGACGGTCGCCACTTTACTGCGACGGTAATCCTGACCCTCGAGCGTGGCGGGAGGACCGAACTGCGACGCCTACTCGTCTGGCGGGACGATGAGGGCTCGCGGCGAGAACGCGTCATGGCTCGCTTCGACGAGCCTCCGGACATGCAAGGGCTCGGCGTTCTCTACATCCAGAACCCCGATCGGGGGAACGACTACTTTCTCTATCAACCCGCAACGAGGCGCGTTCGGCGCATCGCCGAGGCGCTGGCGCGGGAGGATGTGTACGGGATCGATCTCGAGTACCTGGCGTTCGGCTTGGCACAGAGAGAGCCGACTCGCGTCGAGTCGATGGTTCCGGAATCGCTCGCGGGACGTGCGACGCTCCGTCTCACCGAGACGGCGCTTCAAGCAAACCCGCGGTTCGATCGGCGAACGACCTGGATCGACCCCGAGACATTCATTCCCGTGGAGAGCGTTCACTACCGCGGCGACAAGGAAACGCTTCGTGCCCGCACCGCCGAGGTGCGCACGATCCAGGGCGTCCCGACGCCCATCCGAATCGTTTTCGACAGGCCGGCCACACATGAAACCGTCACGATGACCGTCGCACAGATCGACTACGACGCGCCGATTCCTGAGCAGTACTTCTCCACCATGGCGCTGGCCAAGCAACGGTGATCGCGACCAGGTCGCACCCGGCCAGATCGGAGGCCTCGCCTACTCGGCAATGGGGCGGCCATCCGACCTTTCCTGTCCGCGATCGGCAGGGGGATCCGCGACGACAAGAAGCTCCTGATCGTGCCAGCGAATCCGGTTCCTCACCCGCGCCCACACGCCACCCGCAAGCGGCGTCAGCAGCCAGAGGGCGATCGGTGCACTGAGCGCAGCCCACCAAGCGCGATAGCCGTGCCAGAGGCAATGCGCGACCCCGACCGTCGGCGGGATGGCAGCGAGAGCGGTCCACGCGATCGCCGGCAGGCGGAGGGACAGCAGATCGATCACGACGCGTCCGGTCGCAAAGGTGCAAAGGAGGGCCGCGGCCGACAGTGCCACGGCTGCGGCCCAGGCACCCCCTCGGCTCGTGAGGATCCCGGCTGCCCAGCGACTGAGGCCGCTCCAGCAGTCGCCGAACGAAGTCCAGTTCGACACGTCGTGAAGGGCCGTGTGATAGACCATGGCGGTCCGCAAGCGGCGAAGTTCGAAGACACGCGTCCAGCCCCAGTCGTCGAAGACGCCGGCCCCGAAGAGCGCGGCCGAGGCCGCCCCGCCGACCGCCCGATACGTCTCGCGAGGCATCGCGAGCGCTCCGATGAGCCACGTGGCGTCCGGGCGCAGCCGTTGGAGGAGGAAGACGCAGCCTAGGAGCACGGGGTTTTCGGCAATCGGTCGGAGCCACCACGTCTGCCACCAACGGTCGCCAACGAACGGCCCGAGCACGGAAGCAGCGGCAACGCCTCGACGTGCGTATTCGGCCAGGATCGCGCGAAAGAAGTCGGAGTCCACTAGGCGCTGGTCCGCGCTCAGGAAGAGCAGCCACTCGCACCGTGCGCTGGCTTCGCCGATCGATTGCGCGTGCATCCGCCCCTGCCAACCTGGCGGCCGCGCATCGACCCGCAAGAGTTGTACGCGTGGGTCTCCGTGGGCGGCCTCGGACGCGGCGGCGAGCGTCCCATCCGTGGACCCGTCGTCCACAATGAGGAGTTCGAAGTTGGGGTGGTCTTGACTCAGCACCGACTCGACGAGCGCGCCGATCCGAGGTGCCTCGTTGTGCGCCGCGACGATCACCGAGAGCGAGACGCAGCCCTCTCCCGCCGCTGGTCTTCCGACGGTCGCCGCGCGCAGTGCACGCACCGACAGCACCGTCAGCAAAGCGGCGCACGCCCAGGCCGCAAGCGCCATCGCATTCGCGACCAAGGCCCGCTCCCCTACTCGCGACTCATTCGGCCCCGGAAGCTACTGCCATCGGGACACGAGCCGCCAGCATAGCCGGGTAGAGGCTTGCGAGCAGCGACGAGCAGATGAGAGCTGCCCCAAGAATCAGGACCTCGATCGGCGCTACCGAGAAGCGAAGAGACCAACCGATCGCGTCCGCCATGACACCGGAGACGATCGGGTATCCACTGCAGATCCCGAGCAAGATTCCGGCGATCCCGCCGCCGAGCGCGAGAAGCAACCCGTCGATGAGCGTGAGTACGCGGATCTGTGCGCGTGTCGCGCCCAGCGCAAGCAGCAGAGCGAGCTCTCGCGTACGCGCCGTGACCGCCCCGAGCATGAGATTCCAGACGGCGATCCCACCGAGAAGCGCCGTCATCAGCGAGACGCTCATGAGGATCGCTTGGAACCTCGCCAAGAGGCGGCTCGCGAAGCGGGCCAGATCGTCTCCATAGGCGAAGAAGAGCGGCTGTGCATCACCCACACTCTGTCGGATCGCAGAGATCACTGGAGCCGGGTCTCCCTCGGTCCAGATGACGACGTCCCTGGAGCCGCGCCGGTGCCACAGCTCATCGAAGACGGCAATGTCGATATTCAGGGAGCCCGCCGCGCCGGCGTAGTCGCGAATAACCCCGGCCACGCGGAATCCTCTCGGGCCGTGAGGAGTATCGAGCGTGACGGTGTCTCCTTCTCCCACGTTGAAGCGCCGAGCAAATCGATCCGATACCGCAATCCCTCCGCTTGCGATGGCCTCGGCGACAGCACGCGGATCCCCGCTCACGACGGGGAGTCGGCCGAACTGCGCGAGTACTCCCATGCTGCCGGCGGCAAGCAAGACCTCCTCATCGTGAAAGAGGATTTGCTCTCCCACGTGCTCGAAGACGCCGCGGACCCCCGGCGTCTGCCGGATGATACGAACTGTCTCCGGCGACACGAGCTCGTCCGAATGCGCCCCAAGGAGCTCACCGGCCGTGACGAAGACGCCGCCGCGGAACTGACGTTCCATCCACCCGTCGAGCGTTCGCGCGGCACTCTGCGCCAACGTCAAGCTGATCGTGACACCGGCGACCACGCCACCCACGCACACGATGGCGAGGACCGTCTGACTCGGTCGAGCGGCGAGCGAGGCGCCCGCGAGCCGTCCGATGCCAGGCAGTACCCACTCGAGCGTCCTCCGCGCTCCCAGCAAGAGGCGCGGGAGCAGGATGCGGCCAAAGAAGCCGAGCCCAACGAGTCCGGCGATGAGCACGGCTGCGACCCGGAAGAGCGCCGGCGTCCCTGGAATCGTCGCCGCCACCAACCCCGCCCCGATCGCGGTCGCCTCGAGGATGACCCTCCGACTCGATCGAGGCGTCTGCGCCTCGGCTGCACCGTCCCCTTGTAGAGCTTCAAGCGGAGCGTATCTCGTCGCACGCCGTGCTGGTTCGAGGACGCCGCCGAAGGACACGATCCCGCCGACGATGATCGCAGTCGCCAGGGTCGAGAAATGGACCTCGAGGTGCCGGAGCTCGACGCCTTGGAGGAAATCGGAGATCCAAGACAGGCCCGTAAGAAGGCTCTCCGAGAGGACGCGGCCACAGAGAAGGCCGATGCCCACCCCCAGAATCGCAAGCAGCGCGGCGTCGAGATAGAGGAGCCGGCGGACGCGCTTCGGCTCGAGGCCTGCAGCGCGGAGCAGCGAGAGCTCCGGGATCCGCCGATCCACGAAGAGCGACAGCGCGCTGTAGGAAACCAGCGAGGCCACGAGGATCGCCACCGCCATCAGCGCCGAAACGACGGTTCGTACGACCAGGAGAGCGCTGTCCACCCAGGTGTCGCGGGCCGCCGCAGGGCGCACGGTGGCGCGGCCGCTTACCTCAGTTCGAATCGCCTGCATCACCGCGTCACGCGATGCGCCCTCCTCGAGCACGACGTCGATTCGGTCCAGCCAACCCTCACGCCCGAGGAGTGTCTGAAGCGTGTAGACATCCATCACCGCGATCTGTCCGCCGAACGCCTTCGCGAGCCCTTCAGGCTGGAGGATGCCCCGCACCGTCAGTCGATACGGCTTCTGACCCGAGCGCACGGGCAGCGTATCTCCGGCTCCAAGGCCGAGATGCTCCGCGAGCACGCGAGAGATGACGACGGCATCCGTCCCCGCGATGAGCCGCAGGGGATCCTCGACAGTTGCCTCGCCCGAGTACGAGCGGACACCGGGGTCGGCGAGAAGGTCGACCCCGAGCACGTGGATCGACGCGCCCTCTGCCTCTGGCTTGTCGACGCGAAAGGTCGCGTGCACGAATGGCGCCGCCAATCGGACGCCAGGCGGCTTCGCGACGGCGTCAAGAAGGCTTTCGGGAACGCCGAGCGTCCCCCCAACGACCTCGATCGCGGCCGAGCCCGCCAGCTCCTGCGCGGTTCTCTCGAGCTCGGCTTCGGCACTGCGCGAGCTCATCTCCAATCCTGTCGCGAGCGTCACGCTCGCGGCGACGGCGCAGATCGTGACGAGGGAGAGCGCGCGATGGCGCCCCGTGTGAGCCCGCACCGCGAGCAGCACCGGAAGCGGCAGATTCGGGTGCGGCCTCATTCGCGTCGATGCGGCCGCTGGGCCGCGCTCTCGCTGTCGACGCACCCGTCCCGGAGCACCACGGCGCGGTCTGCGTACGAAGCCGCTCGCAAGTCGTGCGTCACGAGAACGATCGTTACGCCGCTCTCGTCGCAGGCGTGGCGCAGCAGCTCGAGGATCTCGGCGCCCGTCCGCGAGTCGAGATTCCCCGTGGGCTCGTCCGCGAGGATCACGCGGGGCTCGACGATCAATGCCCGCGCGATGGCGACCCTCTGCATCTCTCCGCCCGAGAGCTCCGAAGGCGCATGGTTCGCGCGATCCAAGAGCCGTAGGGTTTCCAATAGCCGTTCCACGCGATCCTTGACGGCTGCGTAGCGGCGGCCCTCGAGGAGCAGCGGCAGCGCGACATTCTCTGCGGCCGTGAGCGTCGGCACGAGGTTGAAGAACTGGAAGACGAACCCGATGTGCCGACGACGGAAGCGCGCGGACTCATCCCCAGAGAGCCGATGCAGATCCGTGTCGCCGATCAGGACCGTCCCCGCCGTCGGCCGCTCGAGCCCACCGAGCAGATGCAGGAGCGTGCTCTTCCCGCTGCCGCTCGGGCCCATGACGGCGGCAAACTGGCCTTCCGGAATCGTGAGGTCGACTCCGTCCAGCGCGCGGACGATGGCTCCTCCGCGCCGGTAGTGCTTCTCCAGGTGGATCGCGACGATGGCGGACGAGAGAGGCGATCCCGCGCTGCGATGCTGGGAAGCAACGGCTTCGCCGTTCATGCCAGGGACTCGAGAGGGGACATTCGCACGCTCCCTTCACTCCCTCGTGCGCGGCGTCGCGCATGCATCGGGATCGCGGTCAGCTGCCGCTGCGCGAGCTGCCGCGCGGAAGAATGCCGTGCTTGCGCAGCCGATACCGAATCGTGCCACGATCTACCTTCAAGCGATCGGCCATGTGCGTGAAATTGCCACCACACTCCTCGAGGAGCAGGAGAAGCTGTTCCCTCTCGCTCCTTGCGCGCTCTCGCGCAGCACGCGCGATCGGGTCGGAGTCGATGAGCACGAGCTCCGCTTGCTGCTCAGTGATCTCGAGCGCTGGCGCGAAGGCAGCGAGCGACTCGAGGACGTTCTCCAGCTCGGGGAAGTTCTCCCACCACGCACACGCGCACAGGCGCTGCAATGCACCCGCGGAAATTCCGATTCCAGGCCGCCCAATCCTCTCGCTCACGCGCTCGAGAATGGCGTGGACGAGCTTGGGGAGATCGTCCTGACGCTCGCGCAACGGGGGGAGCCAAATTTCGAACTGGCACAACTCTCGCGCGAGCTCGGCCGAGAAGCGCTTCTGACTGGCCAAGTAGCGTAGATCCTTCGTCGTCGAAGCAATCACACGGATCGGGCTTGACTCGGCACCACCTTCGGCCTCAACGATTCGCTCACGCCAAGCGTCCTGCGCTTCGGGGGCAAGATCTTGGATCTCCTGCAAGTACCACAAGCCGGGCAGATCCCCGCCTGTCGCAGCCGGATCCAGGTGACACGCAACCCGGTGGATTCGCTCTCGCGATCGGCGACTCAGAGCGTGCAGGAACGCGGCGACCTCTGCGTGACCTGTGCCGGTCTCACCGGTGATCAGGACCGGAGTATGGAGCTCCGCCACCGCGAAGACGCGCTCGCGAGCTGCCGTTACAGCAAAACCCGTCCCGGCGAGCTCGCAGGGAAGCGGAGGTTGGTCGACCTCGGTCAGCTCTCGCACGCGACCCATGAGGGCGTCGATCCCCACTTCATCCAGGGAGAAACAGTCCGTCACTCCCGCCCGCCCGGCCGCTGCCGCCATGGAGAGCGTTGCGGACCCGGTGATGAGCAAGACGGGAACGCGTGGATCTCTCGAGAGAGCCGATCGAATCCGGCGAGTGAGTCCGATCCCATCGAGCTTCGGGAGCGGAAGCTCGGTGACCACCAGGTCGACTGCTTGACCCTGAAGGAAAGTCCACGCTGTCAGGCCGTCCGATGCCGTGTCCACCCAGAACCCGGCCGCCTCCAACCGACCTTTCAGGAGGTCGCGCGTCGGCGGTTGGTCCACGACGACGAGCACCCTGGGTGCGGGATCGCGGCGCAGAGCGCCAAATCGGATTCTGCCTGACCGGCGGCGACGGGCCATCAGCGGCAGCATATCAGTGCGGGACCTCGGCTTGAGGTCATAAGGCCCCGAAATGCCGGGAAAATCTGGGAAAAGGAGAGGTGAGAAGCGAAGGATATGATCTCTGACCGCGCGGGGGAACTCGGACACCCCGACCACGTCTTCGAACCCGGGACAGCGCGCGCGTCAAGGCAACGATGCAGTCTGGCCTGAATCTACCGCTGGTAGCCGGTACCGCGTCCCGCGACGCCGCGCGCCCGGCACGGTGTCCGCGAGTGTGCACAGGACTTCGAGATCCCTCTCCGGCGAGAGGCGACCGACGTAGAGCACCACCGGCCGGTCGAGGCGTTCGCCCGAGAGTCGGAAGGGCATCTTCAGCGAGCGCTTCGAGCGATGAAGCAAACTAGTGTCTACTCGAAGATAGGTGATTCAAACTAGATTCTGCTGACATCCGAGAGGCAGTATCCTCTCAGCTACCTCCCGTAGCGGGGCTGCCCCACCCCGTAGCGGGCTCACGCTAGATAAGACCGAACTGTTTCATCATCTGCCTCATTCGGTCAACGTGAGTTCGAATGTTGGTTGCTACGGGGACTGTGTACCCGACCTCAGTATGATGAGATGGGTCGGAGAACTTCACTGTGTCCATCAAGGCAGCATGCTGGGCGGGAGTCGTTCCCGGGATGCTCCTGAACAGGTCAAGCAACTGCTTGGGGTTCGCGGAATCGAGTTCTGGAGGTGCCGGCCCGCCAGTCACCTTGAGATGCAGCTCGCGAACGACCGATTCTACGAGTACTCGGATTCTGGCAACCGCATACTCTCTGTTCTTCTCGTTGCCCGCGGAGAGAGCCTCAACCTCCGCTAGGAATCTCGCAAGGCGCGCTTGTTCGACGATTACCGGCCCCTGCCTCTCATACGACTCACATCCGTACTCGATCACACGCAGGCCAACCGTCAGCGCTCGCGCCTTTTCGACAAGTCGCTTCTCATGGGAGAACAGAAGTACCTGTTTCGCCTCATCCACCAGGAGGTAAGGCAGTAGCACCGAGGCGAACGCCTCGAAATGGTCATCGTCCATTGACTGAACGGGGTCATCCAGCACGATGAAGCCGAAGGGAGACGTCGGCACCAACGCCTGCATGACCCAGAAAGAGAGGCCGAGGCAATTCAGCTGGCATTCGCTCAGGGTGGCAGCGGCACTCATCCTCCTGCCGAAGCTCGTTGCGTGCAGCTTCACCTCCTCGTTGCCCGGCTCCATCGCCGCGAAGCCAACCTCGGCTCCGGGATTCAGCTTCTTGTAGAGGTCCACCACCTCGGCACCGCGGGTATCCAGGATGCCTTTTTGCTTCCGTTGGACGAAGGTCTCTGCCTTCCGGGCTACCGACCGCGCCACGGCCAGCAAGTCGTGGTACGCACCCACCTCCTTGATGGAGTCAGAAGCCTTGAGTGACTTCCCCAGAGCGACAACGGGAGCAACCTGACTGCTTCGACTCACCTGCCCAGCTAACTTCGGCTCGAAGTCCCTCCAAACTCCGGCGTACCGCTCGGTCGCCTCTCTCGCCTTCCCAATCTGAGTCGAGAGTGCGCAAGGAAGGTCTGTGGACTTCCTAACTAGCTCTGGGTAGCTACTCGGAGAGGAGAGCTGTTCGGGCAGACTCCGAAGGAAGGCGACAAGCTCATCCCTCGCAGCCGAGAGAGAGCGGACAGCAGACGACCATGACGTGTACTCCGGAAGAAACCCATCGAGTGCTGTCAGGTCGTCGGCTAGAAGACCTCGCAGAAGTCCTCGGCTCTCGTCGGAGATAGGGGCACGAGCAGGTTCGACGAGCGACCGTCCAAGAGCTTCCAGCTGCGACACTTGGTCGCGCGCTTCCTTCATGGCCTTCGCGCGGTGTTCGAGGTCTGCCGAAGCTCCGGCAATCCGGCGTTCTAGCTCTGCGCGCTTCCCCGCATCCAGGGTGGGCTCCTCGCACATTGGGCACTCTTCGCCCGCTGGGGCTAGCTCCAGACCCTTCTTCCAGAACGAGACCAGCTCTGCCAGATAGGCTGCGCGGTACGCCGCGACAGCTGCAAGGTCGCCAGCGATGGTTTGGCAACCGGCGCGGACCTTCTCCCAGTCCGCAGCCAACTCATCAAGCACTTTCTCAAGGTCTGCGGGAAGACGGAAGGCGGCATCATCGAACACCGAGCGGCTTACTGTGCGCAGCTTCTCTCGAAGCGGTTCTAGAAGGTCACTCGGTACATCCGACGGGGCTCCCGTCAATCTCTTCGCCGCTGCGACCAGGCAGGAGATGTCGTTGTCTGGTTGTACCACTGGCGGGTCTTGTGCCCATCTGGCACTCAAGAGCTTGGTCTCAGTGAACTCGTTGAGACCTTGCGCACATCCGCGAAGGAGCGTCCGGGTCTGGCGTACCGTAGTCGGGGCAGCCATCGCGAAAGCCCTGCCCGCACCGTCGAGGGCGTTCTTGAGCAGTGTAACATCCTCAAGCCCGAGGGCGGCGCCGATCGCATCCCGGCGATCCTTCGGCCGACTAAGGATGAACCCCTGAAGGCCGTGCTGAGCCACGACCGGATAGCCAACATCACTACCGACGAGGCCGAGCGGAGCGAAGGAGGACAGCGCGCCCTCTACCAGCGTCTCCGCTTCCTCCTGCCGCGCGGATTTGGTACGGCGGCACAAGACCAAGCGACGTCCGTCACGAAGCTCAACCTCGGCTTCCACCTCTGCCGGGCCGCTCGCATGAGCATTCAGGAACGTCCCAGCGTACTCGGTTCGACTGAAGCGCTCGCCTTGAACCCTCCGCTTCGTCGTGCCGTAGAACAGCCACTCGATGGCTTCGGCCAGGCTGGTCTTTCCGTGACCGTTCGGACCTCCGAGAATTACGAGGTCGGCATCCATGCGAAGCTCGCACTGACGCTCACCGAACCCGCGAAAGTTACGAACCCTGAGGACTCGAAGTCTCATCATCTTTACCCATGAGAAGAGAGTCCAAGACTTCTCGAACGCGCGAGCTGTAGTCATCCTCAGGAATGGAAGGATCGGAGAAGAGCCGTGAAAACGCCTGCACGAGCTTTCGCTCTAGCGGGTCCGTCAGGCTCTCTAGGAACTCGTCAAGGTTCCTCAATCGAGTGGCCCTCCTGGCTCGCGTCGGAAACGTACGTCCCGCGCGGAGCGAGGATAGGTGATTCAAGCTGGATGCTCGGGACCGAGAAGTAGCATTGTGTCAGCCAGCTAGCCCCGTAGCGGGCTGCCCCACCCGTAGCGGGAGTGCTTGTACAAACCGCACGCGCCTGCATTCTCAGCTCGGTCTATCCGATTCGCTCCGCCGACTCTGACGGAACGTCCGATCGCTCCATCAGGGTCCAGCGTCTCGCGCTCGACGCCGCGCCTCCGCGTGCAACCAGGTGTGCGGCCGCGCCGGCCCTGAACCGATGTCGGCGCTCCGGACGATAGTTCTGGCTCAGCCCGACCCGTCGATCGCCGTGAAGAGTCGCGCCCGGCAGCTCCAGGCCGCGTCACGCGGCCCACCGCGCACGCTTGTCAAGCGTCCGAAGAGTACGGGCTGCGTTCCGTCGACGATCTCGCGCCCGCGTGATGCGCCTCGTCGCGTTCCGTGTGGGTCCACTCCGGCGCTCGCGCTCTGCTCGGGCTCTTCGGCCAAGCGTCCTGCCCGCGCCTCGAGAGAGTCGGCGCGTTCATGCCCCTTGCCTCGACCGCGGGGCTGGGATCGCCAGTGCGCTTCGGCCCCTCTCGCGTCGCTACGGGCGCCGTCGGGTGGGCCCCTCCGGCCAGGTCTCCGTATCCGCGTGAGAGACCTGGCCCAGTGGGGCCACCACACACAAAGGAACACGACATGACGACACAGACCCAGGCACTCTTCGGCATTCTGAAGCGCGACGGCCTCGAACGCGGGATCTGGACGCGGATCGGCACGGCCTTCCTCAACCGCGACGGGAGCTGGAACCTGCGCTTCGACTACTTCCCGGCGCACGGAGACCTGACCGTCCAGATGCGCCCGGCGAAGAGCGCCGAGGACCGGGCAACGGAGCAGCCCGAGGCCGCTCCGCCCGCTTCGCGTTAGCGCGCTCGGCCGGGGCGGCTCGTGCCGCCCCGGCCCCTCGGGCCTGCGAAGCCGGCACGTCCGGAGAACCGCCGCGTCGCCGGTTGCGCGTGCCCGCGCGCCGGGCCGTCTTCGATCGATCCTCATTGGAGCCCCTCCACCCGTGGATGTCTTCAGCCCGGCCGGAGGCACGCCTGCTATCCGCCCCTTTGCCGCGTACCCACACTTCGACAGCACCAGGTCCTCATCGCCTCCCGCTCTGTCCTCGACTCCGTGTCTTCGAGGCCTGCGCGCGGTCTCCGCGGCGTTGGCCTCGGGCACAGCCCGCACCCTGCCGTCGCCTCGGGCTCCGTGCGGTCATGGGCTTTGCCTCGCCTCCGCGCTCCGTCTCGCGCTCTGGCCTCCGGCCCTCTCGGCCGGCTCTCCCGTCGCGGTGAGAGAGCCGGCCCGACGGGCCCCAGATCGACACGGAGGAGACGATGACAGACCGCGTGGCGACCGAGATTCAGTTCATCCGCGAGGTGGCAGTCCGATACCTGGGACGCGCCGCGCGGATCGGTGCGGCGATGGCCAGTCCCGCCGACGTAGCGAGGTTCATGCGCCGCGTCGTGCGCGAGGACGCGCGCGAACACCTGAGCGCGATCTACCTCGACGGTCGCCATCGACCGATCGCGTATCAGATCGTCTCGATCGGGACCGCGACCGCGTCGCTCGTGCATCCGCGCGAGGTCTTCCAGCCGGCGGTCCTCGTGGGTGCGTGCGCAGTCATCGTCGCTCACAATCATCCCTCGGGCGATCCCACGCCGAGCCGTGAGGATCTCGTCATCACCCGACGCCTCGCCCAGGCGGGGAGCGTCCTCGGGATCGCGCTCCTCGACCACGTCGTCTGGACGCGAGACGCTGCACACACCTCGATCCGCGACCTCGAGCCGGCCACGTTCTCGCTGCCCGCCGCCCCGTGACGAGCGCGGCTCGTCCCAGGCCGCGCGCTCTGCGGGCCCAAGACCGGTGTCCACGGCACGTCGCTACAACACGCCAGGCATCGTCTCCCACGCCGAGCTCGCGCTCTCCGCGCGCCGCTTCCGTGCCGTCGATGGATCCTCTCGTCCTCCCCACGCAGCGACCCTTCCGAGCGCCGCCGGGCGGGCTTCGCGTTTCGGTCTTCGGACACAGGCGCGCGCCCTCCCCTCGCCCGAGGCTCCGTCCGGTCACGAGCCTTGCCTCGACCTCTCGCTCCGCACTCCGCCCTCCGGCCACGTGCACTCGGCCGGCTCTCCTGGGGCCGTGAGAGAGCCGGCCCGAGGTGCCCGCATGGAGCGGGTCGCTGGGCCGAGCGGGAGGAGTGAGAGATGACGATCGATGACGACTTCTTCGGACCGCTGATCGCAACCTACACGCGCGCACAGGCCCTCGAGGACGGCACGCTGGTCGATCTCACGGAATGGGCCAGCGCGAAGAGCGGGTTCCACGGTGGCTTCACCGTACCCGTCGCCGTGACGCGCGCCCTGTGGGAGGCCATCGAAGCGATCCCCGAGGCTCTCGCAGGCATCGCGGACGTTCGCGGCCGTGCCCACGACGTGCTCTGGACGGCGAGCCTCGCCGCGCGCGGCGCGGCGAAGCGCGGTGAGTCATCGAAAGACTTCGTCGTCCTGCTCCCGCGTCGCGACGAGCGCGGTCGGAAAGTCACCCTGCGGATCGTGATCGGCCCAGGCGACCACGCCGAGCCCGTCGTCACGATCGGCTTCCCGAGCGACTTCTGACCATCGCCTCGAGGTGCGCATCGCGGCGCGGTGCGCACCTCGAGATTGTTCGGAGGCGGAGGCGAACAGCGGCACGACGAGAGGCTCATGGACCACGCGCGAAGCCCGCGATGGCGAACCTGTCTAGGGCATCGCTCAGGTCTCCGCCCCCCCTGCCTTGGCGCGCGCGCCCGACGGCGCCGTGATCGGGAGTTGTCACGTTGGGCACGATGCGGCGGAAACCGGAACACGGAGGCGTGGAAGCGCGCGATCGGAGCACCGCAAGATAAACGACGCCCTTGCTTGTCGATTCTGCTTGCGCGCCGCGCACTTGGCGACGGAGTTCTCGCATCCACGCAGCTTTGTGACGGATGGTTGGACGAATTCGGCTGTGCCGCCGCGAGCTTCTCGTCGGAACCTAGCCGGCGCGTGCGCACTGTGCAGAATGAGCGACATGCGCACACGAACGGGGTCTCGCATTGCGCTCACCCGGCGGTGGCCGCTCTTCGTGCTCGCCGCGGCCGCGGCTCTGCTCGGACTCGCGTGCGCAGCCGGTCTTCGGGTCAACACGACGGCTTCCATGCCGATCGGCCTCTATCGCGAGCGTGCTCCTTCCTTCCAGCGCGGCGCGCTCGTCGTCTTCTGCCTCGACGGTGAAGTCGCGGCACTCGGGCGTGCGCGTGGCTACCTGCCGGCTGGGCGTTGTCGCTCCGGAACCCAGGAGCTGGTGAAGCGCGTGGCTGCGCTTCCCGGCGACTGGGTCGAGCTGTCGACCTCCGGTCTTCGCATCAATGGCCGCACGATCGCGCGCACCGCCTTGCACGGCGTCGACCATGCGGGGCGTCCTCTGCCGCACCCGAGCTACGGCCTGCGACGAGTCGATGCGGACGAGCTCTGGGTGCTCGGCGCTGCACCGGACGTGAGCTGGGACAGCCGCTACTTCGGTCCGATTCGGAGGACGCAGGCACGGGCCTCCGCGGTCTCTGTGTGGACGGTCGGAGGCAGCGATGTGGGCGTAGAGGAGGACTCCCAATGAGCGACGATTCCCGATCCCCCGCTCGCCAGCGAGACCCTTCTGAGGGGGCCCCGTCGGCGCGAGAACGCCAGCGCGAGCGGGTCCACCGACTCTCGAATCTCGGAGGTCTCGTCGTTCTCGCCGGTCTCGATTCGACGGCGCCGGACCTTCTTCTGGGCCTGCTCCTCGGTCTGGCGGAGCGCCTGCCGCAGGTCCCAGCCAGCCGTCTCGAAGAGGTCGCCCGCCGTGGCGCGGCGTGCCTGCGCGCGCGCTCCGCCGAGAAGCGCGCGTGGACGAACCACCACCGCGCGGTCGACGTGCACCGTCTCGACCTCACGCGTGCCGAGCTCGAGCAGGTGTTCCACCGGCTCGGCGAAGCTCCGCCGACCGAGCCGTCGGCGTGGACGCGAGCCCTTCGGGATGCGCTCCTTGGTGCCAAAGCGCGCGGGCCCGGGCGCCGGTAACCGGTGGAGCTTACCCACCGGGATACGCACGAGATGCGGGTGCGGCCGCGGCGACTCCGTCACGGCGAGAGCGGGGGATCGGCTCTCCACCTGCGGCGGGTCTCGGCGCTTGTCCTCGGCCGAGCCCGACGGAGGCCGTCGCGCCTCCGCCCCTCGAGCCACCTCGGCGCACCGGGCTCGGCGCTGCAGCGAAGCATTGTGAAGGTGAGCTTCGTCGCGAATCAGGGCGCGACGCGCTGGCGCGCCCATGGCCGGTACCTGGCGCGGGAGGGAGCGCAGGAGCCCGGTCGCCACGGTCTCGGCTTCGACACGGAGCACGAAGGCCTCGAGATCCCCGCACGCCTCGGCGCGTGGCAGGCGGACGGCGACCGGCGGCTTTGGAAGCTCATCGTCTCGCCCGAGCAGGGCGAGCGCCTCGACCTCCGCCGGCATGCGCGCGAGCTGGTCGCGCTTCTCGAGGGAGACCTCGGCACGAGGCTCGAGTGGATCGCCATCGAGCACTTCGATACGGCCCATCCGCACGTCCACGTGATGATCCGCGGCCGCGACGAGGCGGGGCGTCCTCTGTATCTCCCCCGCGCCGTCCTGTCGCGGGGCATTCGCGAACGAAGCCAGGAGCTCGCAACGCGGTCGCTCGGTCTTCGGAGCGACCACGATCGGCGGCTCGCGCGCGAGCAAGCGGTCTCCGCGCGCCACGTCGGAGTCCTCGATGTCGTCCTGGAGGCGCGGATGAACGCGCAGCGCGAAGTCGTCTTCGAGGACGCGATCCCAACTTCGTCGGCCCTGCGGGAGCAGCGGCTCCAGCTCCTGCGCCGGCTCGCGTTCTTGCGCGAGCTCGGACTCGCCGAGCGGACGGGGAAGCGGACGTGGACGCTCTCTTTGAGCCACCGCCCCGCGCTCCGCCAGATGCAGCTTGCGCGCGACCTCCAGAAGAGTCTCTGGCAACACGGCGAGCCCTTGGTGGAGCCCGATGCCCCGCGGAAGTTCACGCGGATCGCGCCTGGTTCGGAGCTCCGGGGTCGCGTCGCGGGACGTGCCATCGATGAAGCGACGGACGAGACCTACCTCGTGCTCGAGGGCACGGACGGCGTGGTCCACTTCGTGCCCGAGAACCCCGAACTCGAGCGCGCGCGGAGCCAAGGTCCCCTTCCCGTCGGTCACCTCGTGACGCTGCGGGGACGCTCGTCGGTCGTCGATGGCGAGCGCAGCTCGCGAATCGAGGTGCTGGACCACGGGCGCCTCGAGGACCTCGAGGCGCTGCGCGAGCCGGCGACGATTCTCGACCTGGAGGCCGCGCGTGTGGTACGCGAAGACGGCGAGGTTCCGACGCCGGTGCCGACGCGAACCGGGTTCTTCGCGCGCTTCCGCGAGTCCGTGCGAAGTCGCCTCTCGCTCCTCACGGAGCGTGGCCTGATCCGAGAACGCTCGGAGGAAATCCCGGTCGGAACCCGACGGCAGTTCGTCCTCGCTGCCGCAGCAGAGGAGCGCATCGAGATGGCGATCCAGGAGCGCGAACGGCGCCCGCTGACACTGGCCCAGGCTAGCCGCCTTGGCAGGAAGGAAGTGGTCCGCGCAGCCGAGGAGCCCGGCCGGATCTACCGCGGCCGCGTGGTCGCGATGGCGGAGGACGAATCCGGTGCCCGGTACGTCGTGCTCGATACCGGCCGCCACCTGACAGCAGTGCCTACCGAGCGCGCCTACGAGCGAGGACAGGAGCTGCGCGCAAGGTCGCGCACGGTCACGTCGCCGGCCGAGCGGCGACGCGTTCTCGCGTGGCAACTCGACGACCTCGAGCGCGAGCGCAGCCGAGGCCACGACCGAGGGCGCTGAGCGAGAGGACCTCGCTACGTGCTCGCTCTGATCGCGGTGCTAGAGTGATCGAACCCCTGGCTGTCCGGTGCTCCACCTTCGACGGAGCGCTCGCGGATGGCCGATTCGTCGCCTCTTTACCGCCTCCCCTCCTCTACGCCTGGGCTCGCTGCGTCGCTCTACTTGCGCTCGGCGGCGCTAGTCGTCGGGCTCCTCGTGGGCGCACTCTGGGGGACGACGCAGTGGTGCGCCTGGCAACTCGCCTTCTCTCCTCACCTCGGGGTGCCGCTGCTCGGGAGATCGGCGGCAGGGCGGCCTCTCCTTCTCGTCGCCGCAGGGATCGCGCTCGGGTCGGCACTCGCGATGCTCGCCGCTCCTCGACTTCGCCGGCTCGCGCTCCCGCTCGGCGTCATGGCCCTGGCCGCGATCGCGCTCGCCGTGGGGCCGATCTATGCGCCCTGGGACTTCCTCGTCTGGGACTGGCGGTTCGGCCGGAACCCGGCGCTTAAGCCCGTCTTCACGACCGGCCACTGGCTGATCGCCGTCCCCGCACACGGTGCCGTGCTTCTTGCGATGCTCGTTGCCTCGCGTGCTGCAAAGGGCGCGAGCCAGCACTCGGACAGCCACGGCTCGGCACGCTGGGCGAGCGACCCGGAAGTCCGCGGCTCCGGCCTAACCGCCTCCGCGGGTGTCTTCCTGGCACACTGGCGCAAACGCGCGGGCGAAGGACCGGGCGTCTATCTCCGTCACGCGGGCCCCGAGCACGTGCTCGGTTTCGCGCCCTCGCGCTCGGGAAAGGGCGTGGGCTGGGTGCTTCCCACGCTCCTCACGTGGCCGCACAGCGTCGTCGTCCACGATCTCAAGGGTGAGAACTGGGCCCTCTCCGCCGGGTGGCGTCGTGACCGGCTGGGGAGCCTCTGCCTCCGTTTCGATCCGACCTGCCCAGACGGAACCGCTGCCCGCTACAACCCGCTCCTCGAAGTGCGTCGCGGCCCCGAAGAGGTGCGCGACGTCCAGAACATCGCGGACATGCTCGTCGACCCCGGCGGCACGGGCGCGAAAGACCACTGGGATCTGACCGCGCAAGAGCTTCTCGTCGGCGCCCTCCTGCACGTGCTCTACGTCGGTCGTGAGAAGTCGCTTCGGGGATGCCTCGAGGTCCTCTCGCAACCCTCGCGGCCGATTGAAGACGTGCTCGACGAGATGATGACGACGGAGCACGACGCTCGCGGCGAGCGGTCGTGGATCGATCGGACGAGCGGTCAACTGACCACGACGCATCCCGTCGTTGCCGGGACCGCGCGCGCGCTTCTCAACAAGTCCGAGAACGAACGCTCAAGCGTCCTCTCCTCCGCCGTGCGCTGCCTTTCGCTCCTCCGCGATGAGGTCGTCGCGGAGAACACGTCCGCATGTGACTTCTCCATCCTCGACCTGATGCACCATGAGCGCCCAGTGAGCCTCTACCTCACCGTGCCTCCCTCGGACCTCGCGCGCACGCGTCCGTTGCTACGTCTCGTGATCCACCAGGTCGGTCGGCGTCTCACCGAGCGGATGACGTTCGCGAGCGGGCACGTAGTCGCCCACTACCGCCATCGGCTTCTCCTCCTGATGGACGAGTTCCCCTCGCTCGGGCGACTCGAGTTCTTCCAGACGCAGCTCGCCTACCTCCCTGGCTATGGAATCCAGGCCTTCCTGGTCGTGCAGGATCTCTCGCAGCTCCACGCCGCCTACGGACGCGATGAGAGCATCGTCTCGAACTGCGCCGTGCGGGTCGCGTTCGCGCCGAACCGGATCGAGACCGCGCGGCTCCTCTCCGACATGGCCGGCACGATGACGGTCCATCGCAGCCGCCGCATGTACTCGGGTCATCGGCTGGCGCCTTGGTTGTCGCACGTCATGGCATCGGAGGAAGAGAGCCAGCGGCCGCTCCTCACGCCAGACGAGGCACTGCGACTGCCCGAGGACGCCGCACTCGTCTTCAGCGCCGGGCACCGGCCGATTCTTTCGGAGAAGGTTTCGTACTACGAGGACCCGAGGCTTCTCGAGCGAGCGCAGATCCCGCCTCCGACCCGATCGGATCGAATCGAGGCAGGGCATTGCGATTGGGATGCGCCGCCGAACCCTGCAAACCAGCCTTCGACCCCGAACGATCCCCGTCCGGCGGAGCCTGGCGCGCCGGAAGACGCCAACCGGACCACGATCTGGACCAGCTCCCAGCCTTCGAACGAGGCCGCGCCGGAGGAGATCGCATTCTCCATCGATTCGGGTGAGGACAACCGGCGAACCCAGGGACGAGGCCTGCTATGAGGCGCGACGCAGCGAAGTCAGAACGGATCCCCCAAAGCCGCGACCGCGCTCGCCACGAGGCCCGTACCTGGCTCGGACGTGCGGGCTACGACCAGCTCCTCCGCGAAGCGTCGGCCCGAAGCGTCTCCGTCTCCGAGTGCATTCGGAGCTGCCTCGAGGAGTACTTCACACTCCGTCGCGAACTCGCGGAGGCGCTCGGGACGAAGCCTGGACCTGCCGCCGAATCGCAAGCCGGCACGCGCCTCGCGCACAGTCTGCTGGATCGACTGGAGCAGAACGTCGTGAAGGAGATCCGCGCCCAAGAAGGGCGAGTCGATGCGGTTCTCGAGGCTTTGCGGCTTGTCGCCTGCATGGTCGATCAGGCCTACGAGGGGCTCGTCGGCCGCTTGCCGGACGTGGAAGAGGAAGTGCGGCAGCAGCGGATCGCGATCGCTCACGACGCTGCGCAACGCTGGCGCAGAGCGGTGAACCGGCTTCACAACGCGGGGGGGCCCGAATGCAATGATGCCCCCCTCCGACCCCGCGCACCTCGATAGCCGGGCCTTCAAGCACATCCGATCGACCAGTCCGAAGATGGCCGGGGCGGCATGCCGAGCCGGGCCGTATCGTCTCCGGACCTGACGAGCCGCTGTGAGATCCCCAACAAAGGTGTTGAGCAAGAGGCAGGGCTTGGACCGCCTGCCGGCGAGTCGCGGCGTTTCTGGGCACTCATTCACTGTACGCTACAAGCGTCGCCCGGCGCACAGGCTCGCGGAACCCGCAATAGGTGCAACTTACCTGGAACGCTTGCGCGTACCACGGACCGCGCACCCGTCGGGCGGCCGCTTGAAGGCGCCGTAGAACCAGGCGAGACGAGCTCTCCGTGTCGCACATGGTCAGCTGAAGCGTCTTTTGCTCACCGAGGGTATGGCGCGCCGCCGCCCTGGCCGTTCCCGACCAAATAGCCCGGCAGCCCGAGCGGGGCCGCGACCGTCGTCTCGACTGCGGCCCGCGCGCACGAGCGAGAGTGGACGCGTATCTCGATAGGCAGGGCTCGCCTCCGAGCCCTGGGTTCCCGACGCTCGGGTCTGCTAGTCGCCGTGAGGAAGGCCGATCTCGCGAGTACCGGCCACCCTCTTCCGCGGAGCCAAACCATGCGAGAAACTCTCAACATTTGGCATTGGACACGCTAGGCGGCGCGGCATGGAAGAGAAGCGACCGCTCGCCCGATCGCGCATGGTGGACGTGACGAGGACGGCAGTTCCGCCCTTGCTCTTCGGCCTTCGCCTCTGGGCCTCCGTCTGTCTCGCCCTGTACATCGCGTTCTGGCTCGAGCTCGACAATGCCTATTGGGCCGGGACCTCCGCGGCAATCATGTGTCAGCCACGGCTCGGCGCTTCGCTGCGCAAGGGCTGGTTCCGGATGATCGGCACCGTGATCGGCGCCATCGCGATCGTGGTGCTGACGGCATTCTTCCCGCAGCAACGCGCCGCCTTCCTCGTGGGCCTTGCACTGTGGGGGGCAACGTGCGCCGCCGCCGCGACACTCCTGAAAAACTTTGCGGCGTATGCGGCGGCGCTGGCAGGCTACACAGCGGCGATCGTTGCGTACGACCAATTGGGCGCGACCGGCGGGCCGAACGGCCAGGCCTTCATGCTCGCCGTCACCCGAGCGACCGAGGTCTGCATCGGCATCGTCTCCGCCGGCCTCGTGCTCGCCGTGACCGACCTGGGCGGCGCTCAACGCCGGCTGGCCGAGTCGTTCGGCGCTTTGACGGCCGAGATCTCGGGCCAATTCGTGCGCACGCTGCGGCTGACCGGCGCGAGTTTGCAGGAGATGCGGCCGGTCCGGCGCGAACTGGTCAAGCGGGTGATCGCACTCGACCCGGTCATCGACGAGGCGATCGGGGAATCCTCGCAGCTCCGCGATCATTCTCCGATGCTGCAGGCCGCCGTGGACGGATTGTTCGAAGCTCTCTCCGGCTGGCGAACGATCGCTGCGCACCTCGAATCGTTGCCCGACGACGAGGCTCGCGGCGAGGGCGATGCCACGTGGGGAAGCGTTCCGAGTGAACTGCGAGCCGTCTGGTACGCCGATCCTGCACGCTGGATGCGCGATCCGACTTCCCTGCGCGGCGTTTGCGACATTGCGGTGCGGACCTTGAGTGCGTTGCCAGCCGGAACGCCGGCGCTGCGGCTACTCGCCGATCAGACGGCCCGGGTATTGAACGGCCTCTCGCACGCGCTCGACGGGCTGGCGCTGCTCGTCGAAGACCCCGTTCGACCGCCTGCTCGCCGCCGACGCCTCCGGCTGAGCGTCCCCGACTGGCTGCCGAGCCTCGTCAGTGCGGGGCGCGCGTTCGTGACGATCTGTGCCGTCGCCATCTTCTGGATCGTGACCGCCTGGCCGAGCGGCGCTCTCGCGATCACCTGGGCTGCGATCCCCGTCATTCTGTTCTCGCCCCGAGCCGACCAGGCCTATGGCGCTGCCGCGGGCTTCATGGCGGGCAACGTCCTCGCCGCCGTCTTCGCCGCGATCGTTGCGTTCGCGGTGTTGCCGAGTCTCGGGACCTTCGCGGGCTTCGCGGCGGCCATGGGCCTCTATCTCGTACCCGTCGGCGCGCTCTTGGCCCAAAGGCCGTCGGCGATCTCCGTCGCCATGGCAGCCAACTTCGTGCCGCTTCTCGCACCCGCAAATCACATGAGTTACGACACCATACAGTTCTACAACACGGCGCTCGGGATCCTGGCTGGCAACGCAGCCGCCGCCCTCTTCTTCCGGTTGCTGCCTCCCCTGTCGCCGGCGCTGCGGACGCGCCGGCTCCTGGCGTTCACCCTGCGCGATCTGCGACGTCTCGCCACCGGAGCGGTCGCGCGGACGGCCCGGGATTGGGAACAGACGACATACGGCAGGCTCGAGGCCTTGCCGCACGAAGCCGAGCCGCTGCAGCGAGCGCGGCTTTTGGCAGCGCTATCGTTGGGCACCGAGATCGTCCGACTGCGCCACGCGAGCGCCCGACTGGGCGTGAGCTCGGATCTCGGCACTGCGATCGAGGCGTTCGCCGAGGGCAAGAACGGAATCGCGCTCGCGTGGCTCGACCGTCTCGACGGCAGACTGGCTTCGCGCTCCGGTGGCGGGCCGGAGACCACCCTCGCACTCAGCGCGCGCGGAAGTATCCTGGCGATCTCGGAGGTGCTCGCGCAGCACGCCTCCTACTTCGATGCCGGAGCGCGCACGTGAGATTCACCGAGATCGACCTGTTTGGTGTCTACGTGGCTCCGATGTCGTTGCTGTTGGTCGCGGCCTGGCTCGTCACGATCGCGCTGCGCCGGGTTGCCGTCCGTCTTGGCTTGTTGCATCGGGTCTGGCATCCGTCGCTCTTCGTATTCGCGATCTACTTGATCGTGCTCGCGTCGATGACCCTGATCGTTTCGCACTGAGCTCGCAGCCGTGATGCGAAAGAGCAAGACGAAGCAGCCCAAGGCGGAATCTCATCGCGACGCTCGGGACTTTCCCGAGTCGCTGACCGAGGCAGTGAGGCCCCGTTCTCGCATCCTCCCGGTCTCGATCACCTTGGCGTCGTGGCTGTTGCGGCGCTGCTCGGGTGGGCGATGTGGGTCGTCTACTTCGAGGCGCCCTGGACACGCGACGGGACGGTCCGCGCGTATGTCGTGAAGATTGCGCCGGAGGTCGCAGGCCGCATCGTCGAGCTGCCGGTTGTCGACAATCAGTTCGTGCACAAGGGAGACCTTTTGTTGGTGATCGACCCTACCGACTACCAGATCGACGTGAGTCGCACGGAGTCGGCAGTGCAGCATGCTGAGATCAATGCGCAGAAGGTCGAGGAAGAGGGAACGCGTCGGCAGAGACTTGTTCTCGAGCACGCAGTCTCAGTGGAGGAGGCGCGTGTCTATGAGAGCAACGCATTGGCCGCCCAAGCTCAATTGCAGCAGGCGATTGCCAATCGGAACCAGGCGCGCGTGAATCTCGGGCGGACGCAGATCCGCTCTCCCGTCAATGGGTGGGTAACGAACCTGCTGGCTCAGCGCGACGACTTCGCCTCGGTCGGGGAGAACGTAATCTCACTCGTCGATGCCGATTCGTTCTGGGTGGACGGATACTTCGAGGAAACCAAGCTCCGCCGAATCCACGAGGGGGACCCTGCCAAGATCAAGCTGATGGGGTACAGCCAGGTCGTGCGTGGCCGGGTTGGCAGCATTGCGCGTGCCATCAACGTGACGAACGCGCAGCCGAACCAGCAAGGGGGTCGCGACGGTCAACCCGATCTTCACCTGGGTGCGCCTGGCCCAGCGCATTCCTGTGCGTATGGAGATCGATCAGGTTCCGGAGGGCGTGGTGCTCGTGGCTGGAATGACGGCCACCGTGGAGATCGATTCCCGACCCCGGGCGCGAGCCGAGTAAGCCCGGTGCTGATTGCCGACCACCCTCACCCATGCAGCGACATCCCGTGCGCGTTGCGCGCTCGTACTGCTGCTCATCTTCGGTGTCAAGAGGTGGCACGCTCTTTGCTGCGACCGCCACTGAACCCAAGGAGGGATCGACGATGCACCCGAAGTTCGCACCGAGCGAGACACAGAATCAGGATCGGGGCCGCAAGACGTGGAGGCAGGCGCTCGACGAGAGCGCACCGCTCCTGCTGCCGGTGGCGCACGACGCGCTGACGGCGCGCCTCATCGAGCTCGCGGGGTACCCCGCGTACCAGATCGGCGGCTTCGCCCTGGTGGGCGCGCGCTTCGCCTACCCCGACATCGACCTCGCGCAGTACGGCGAGAACAGCGCGGTGATGCGCGACATCATCGCCGCGTCCAGCCTGCCCGTCCTGGTCGACGCGGACGACGGCTACGGCGACGTGAAGAACGTGGTCCGCGTCGTGCAGGGCTACGAGGCGATGGGCGCGTCCGCGATCTTCCTCGAGGACCAGCTCGCCCCCAAGCGATGTGGCCACATGGTCGGCAAGCGGGTCGTGTCTGCCGAGACGCACGTCGCCAAGCTCCGCGCGGCCGTCGCCGCCCGCCACGATCGCGAGACGTTCATCGTGGCCCGCACCGACGCGCGCGCTCCGCTCGGCCTGGACGAGGCGCTACGGCGGTCCGAGCTGTACCTGAAAGCCGGAGCCGACGCCGTGTACGTGGAGGCCGTCGAGACCATCGAGGAGCTCGAGCGGACCGCGCGGGTCCTCGGTGGCGTCCCGCTCGCGACTACGATCCTCGAAGGCGGGGGCCGGACGCCGTGGATGGACCCCAAGGACCTGAAGGCGCTCGGCTACTCGATGCTGCTCTATCCCACGACGATCCTCTTCCAGGTCGTCCGCGCCATCCAGAGGGCGGTCGAGGGACTGAAGGCGGGCCGCACCATGCCGGCCGACCAGGCGGTCACGTTCGAGGAGTACGAGAACATCCTCCGGCTGCCCGACTGGGCGCAGACGGAGAACGAGTTCGAAGGCACGGACGACCCGCTTGCGGTCCCGTCACGGGGTGGCATCCCGGTCCGTCCGTACGCACCGAAGGGAGCAACGGGCGCATCGACTCCGCGGGGGTCCAACCCGTGACTCGGAGACCGCTTCGCTTCGCACCCGGCTCCGCGCCTGGGCCCTCGCCCCTTCCGTTCGAACTCTGCCGGCGTCCGGTGGCCGAGCCCGCTGAGGGCACGCTCCTCGTACGAAACCGGTTCGAGCTGCCGACATGGTGGCATACGAGCCGGTCGGCCGGCAGCATGCTCCAGATCCGACCTGGCGATGGCATCCGGGTGCGCCGCGTGCGGGCACACCGTATGCTCGCAGGAGTGCCGCCATGCCGGACAATGTCGCCGAACGACTGATCCGGATGCTCGTCGACGCGGGGGTTCGGCGCGTCTACGGCATCGTCGGCGACAGCCTGAACCCCGTGACCGACGCCATCCGCCGGAGCGGCGGCGTCGACTGGATCCACGTCCGCCACGAGGAGGCCGCGGCGTTCGCCGCCGGAGCCGACGCGG
>Ga0335069_10002784_pt1 | contig 26742 bp, 24 predicted proteins | sample Lox_Sample_11_FD_206714 | JGI IMG/M metagenome (GOLD analysis project Ga0335069, IMG submission 206714) | Soil microbial communities from Loxahatchee National Wildlife Refuge, Florida, United States - Lox_Sample_1.1 | ecosystem: Environmental > Terrestrial > Soil > Wetlands | place: USA...
ATCCATGAAATTGTCGAAAGTTTGTTGGCTGTTGTGTGCGCAGTCGATCGCGTTTGCTGTTGCGGCAATGCTGCCGTTGCAGCCGGCTGCGGCGGCGAGCGAGCAGCAGGAGCTGGTCGCGAAAGCGGAAGCCACGTTCAGTCATTTCAAGCACGATCCAAATATGGAATGGTTCCGCGACAATATCGGCAAGGCAAAAGCGGTATTGATCGCGCCCGAAATCGTCAAGGCCGGGTTCATTCTCGGCGGTTCCGGCGGGCGCGCGGTGCTGCTGGCGCGCGATCCGAAGACCGGCGAATGGCGGGGGCCGGCATTCTATTCGCTGTTTACGCCGAGCGTCGGTCTGCAGGCGGGCGTCGCGGTATCCGAAGTGGTGACTCTGGTGATGACGGAAAAAGCGCTGAACGGATTGCTGGCGACATCGTTGAAAATGGGCGGCGATGTCAGTATTGCCGCCGGTCCGATCGGAGAGGGTGCAGCAGCGAACGTGGATGCCGACATGATCGCCTATGTCCGCTCCAAGGGCATCTATGGTGGCATCAACCTGAGCGGCACGGCGGTCAGAACCAGCGACGAATGGAACGAGACGTTCTATAGCCAGCCGGACGTGCTGCCGCCGGACATCCTGATCCGCGGCACGGCGGTCAGCGCCGGCGGCGAAAAACTGCGCAAGCTGCTGGCCGCAGCCGCCAAGTAACGCTGCGCGCTGCGGCGGGCAGTCCCGATCAATCGCCGGGCAGGATGTCGAAGCGGTCGAATTCGCCGTCCGAGTCGGAAATCGCGACGTGCCTGACTTCCGCCGCCGGCGGCCCGCGGCGCGCCCAGGCGATGACTTTCTCGACCGCTTCGCGCGGGCCGGACAGCGTCGCCTCGACGCTGCCGTCGCTGTGGTTGCGCACCCAGCCGGTGACGCCGAGTTCGCGTGCCTTGCCCTCCAGGTAGTAGCGGAAGCTGACGCCCTGCACGCGGCCGGTGATTTTCAGGTGCTTGACCATGTTTATGGCTTTTCTCTGCAGCGGCGTTCCGGCGAAATCGCGGTCAGAATGCCTTGCAGGATTGCCGACGGAGTCGGCGGGCAGCCGGGCACTGCGACGTCCACCGGGATCACGTTCGAAACGCGGCCGCAGCTCGCGTAGCTCTCGCCGAAAATGCCGCCGGTGCAGCCGCAGTCGCCGACCGCCACCACGAGCTTGGGATCAGGCGTGGCCTCGTAGGTCCGTCTCAGCGCGGCCTCCATGTTGCGCGCGACCGGGCCCGTAACCAGCAGCAGGTCGGCGTGGCGCGGACTGGCGACGAACTTGATGCCGAGATATTCCGGATTGTAGTGCGGCCCGTTCAGCGCGTGAATTTCGAGCTCGCAGCCGTTGCACGAACCGGCATCGACATGGCGGATCGCGAGCGCGCGTCCGAAGCGCTCAAGGATCGCCGCCGCGAGGTGCTGGCCGGTCTGCCGCAGCGCCGCGTCGGCGTGCGGTGGGGCCTCGGTGACGATACCGACGGTCGCGATCTGCTTCAGCAGCTGGTACATGTCACAGGTCCTGCCCGCTGTAGCTCAGGTTGAACGACTTGTTGATCAGCGGGAAGTCGGGAACGATGTTGCCGAGCACCGCGCGTTCGAGCAGCAGCCAGTTCTGCCACGACGGATCGTGTGGATGCAGACGGTGGATGCGATTATCCGCCGCAGTCTCCAGCGCGATCAGCACTTCGCCGCGCCAGCCTTCGACCCAGCCGACGCCGTGTTGTCCCGCGGCGGCCGGCGCCAGCGGCGCGCGGATGTCGCCCGGCGGCAGCTGCTGCACGAGCGATCGGATCAGCCGCACCGATTCGGATAATTCATCGAAGCGCACCGCGAGGCGCGCGGCGACATCGCCGCGCGCCTGCGTGGCGATGCGCGGATGGAGCGGCTGATATGGCTGAACCGGATAGTCGGCGCGAAGATCGTGCGCCGCTCCGCTGGCGCGCCCCGCGAAACCGGTGAGCCCCAGCCTTTCTGCGAGAACGGGCAGCACCTGGCCGGTCATGATGAAGCGATCCTGGGCGCCGGCATGCTCGTCGTAGATCGATCTCAGCGTCGCCGTCTCGCGGCGGATTTCTTCCAGCCGTCCGAGCAGGACATCCGCATCGCCGGGCGCGAAGTCGCGCGCAACGCCGCCGGGAACGATCGCGTCCATCAGGTAGCGGTGGCCGAACAATCGGACGTTCGTCCTCAGCAGTTCTTCCTTGAGCCGCCAGAACTGGGAGAAACCGAAGGCGAGCGCAACATCGTTGCCGAGATAGCCGAGATCGCCGAGGTGGTTGGCGATGCGCTCGAGCTCCAGCAGGATGCCGCGCAGCGCCAGCGCGCGCGGCGGGGGCGTGCTTCCGGTCGCGCCTTCGACCGCCATCGCGTACGCCCACGCATAGGCGACGGTCGAATCGCCGCTGATGCGTCCGGCCAGCCGCGCGCCGTCGTCGAGTGTCAGCGCCTCGAAGCGCTTCTCGATGCCCTTGTGCGTGTAGCCGAGACGTTCCTCGAGGCGCAGGATTTTTTCGCCGACCGCGAAAAAGCGGAAATGTCCCGGCTCGATGATGCCGGCGTGCACCGGGCCGACCGGAATCTCGTGCACGCCTTCCCCTTCGACTTTCACGAACGGATAACGATCCTCGCCGGCGGCGAACACGGTGGCGCCGTCGAAATCCTTGCGCAACGGAAACACCTGTTCCGGCCACGCGGCATGCCGCAGCCAGGGGCGTTCGTCGGCGCCTGCGATCGGGCGGATGCCGAGCAGGTCGGCGGTCGCGCGCTGCATGCGGTTCGCCTGGGGATAGAGATCGGCGATATCGGGATAACGCGGGTCCTCGCGGCGCAGCGGCAGCGACAGCCACAACAGGCCGGCCGCCGGCAGTGCAAACGCGAGGTGCAGCGCGTAGCCGGCGCCACGCGTCGTTTCGTCGCTTCCCCACAGCGCGACGAGCCGCGCCTTGCACGCGCGCGCTTTTTCGCACGCCGCGCGCAGATCCTGAAGCCCGATCATGGCGTGGAACGCGGGCATGGCGCCTGGCAGCGGCGTGGCCGGTATGCCGAGATCCCCCAATACGCCGTTCACGACCTGCGTCCTATCCGATCAGCGCCGCCGCCTGCCGGTACCATTCGACCAGGTAGGGCGGAATGTAGAGGCCGAGCATCAGTACGATCGCCAGATGGGCGAATACCGGCACCAGCGCCGGCGCGTGCGGCAGGCGCGCGGCCGTGGTGTCGCCGAACACCATCGGCTGTACCTTGCCGAATACCGCCGCGAATGCGACGCCGAACGCGGTCAGCAGAAACGGCGTCGCCCATGGATGTTCGTGCATCGCGGTAGTCAGCACCATGAATTCGCTGGTGAACACGCCGAACGGGGGCATGCCGAGGATCGCCAGGCTGCCGAGCGCGAGGCCCCAGCCGATAGTCGGGCTGATCTGCATCAGGCCGCGGATGTCGGCCATGTTCTGGGTGCCTGTCTTCTGCGAAGCGTGGCCGACGGTGAAAAAGATCGCGCTCTTGGTCAGAGAGTGCACCGTCATATGCAGCAGACCCGCGAACGCTGCCACCGGACCGCCCATGCCGAAGGCGAAAGTCATGATGCCCATGTGCTCGATCGAGGAATAGGCGAACATGCGCTTGATGTCGCGCTGCCGGTAGAGGAAAAACGCGGCGACGACGACCGACAGCAGGCCGAAACCCATCAGCAGGTTCCCGGAGAAGCCGTGCCCGAGCGCGCCGTCGACCAGCACCTTGCTGCGCACCACCGCATAGAGGGCGACGTTCAGCAACAGCCCGGACAGCACCGCCGAAATCGGCGTCGGGCCTTCGGCGTGGGCGTCGGGCAGCCAGTTGTGCAGCGGCACCAGGCCGACCTTGGTGCCGAAACCCACCAGCAGAAACACGAACGCGAGCGACAGCACCGTCGGTTCGAGTTCGCCGCGCACCTCGTGCAGATGTGTCCACAGCAGCGAGGTACCGCCGGGGCCGAGCACTTTTTCCGAGGCGAAGTAGAGCAGGATGGTGCCGAACAGCGCCTGTGCGATGCCGACCGAACACAGGATGAAGTATTTCCATGCCGCTTCGAGGCTTGCCGGCGTGCGATAGAGACTGATCAGCAGCACCGTGGTGAGCGTCGCGCCTTCCATCGCGACCCACAGGATGCCGACGTTGTTCGACAGCAGGCACAGCAGCATCATGAAGGTGAACAGCTGGTACATGCTGTGATACAGCCGCAGCCGTGCCGGCGTAACGCGGCCGTGATATTCCTCGATGCGCATGTACGGCCGGGAAAAGAGCGCTGTGGTAAAAGCGACCACGGCGGTCAGCGCGACCAGGAACACGTTGAAAGGGTCGACGAAGAACTGCTCGTGAAACGCGGTCAGCGGGCCGTCGGCGATCACGCGGCCGGTGAGCAGTGCCGCCGCTGCGAACGTCGCGAAGCTCGTCGCCGCGTTCAGCTCCGGCGCCCAGCGCCGGTGACCGACCAGCGCGAGCAGCACGCCGCCGGCGAGAGGCATACCGAGGACAAGGGCGATCTCCATGTCAGTCCTGCTTCAGTTTCTCCATGTGCTGGATGTCGAGGCTGTCGAACTGCTCGCGGATGTGGAAGAAAAAGATGCCGAAGATGAAGGTGCCGACCAGCACGTCGAGCGCGACGCCGAGTTCGACCACCAGCGGCATGCCGTAGGTGGCGCTGGTGGCGGCGAAGAACAGGCCGTTTTCCATCGCGAGGAAGCCGATTACCTGCGGCACCGCCTTGCGACGCACGATCATCATCAGGAAAGCGAGCAGCACACTGGCCAGTGCGATGCCGAGTGTCGAGCGGGTGAGCGTGCTCGCCATCTGCGAGATCGGCGTCGCCAGCGCAAAGGCGAAGATCACGAGGCCGATGCCAATCAGCATCGTGACCGGAATGTTGATCAGGGTTTCGATGTCCCAGCGCACGTGGAGGCGGTTGATCAGGCGGTGCAGTGCCCACGGAATCAGGATGACCTTGAGCAGCAGCGTGAGCAGCGCCGAGCCGTAGAGGTGCGTCTGGCCGGTCGAAGCGGCGACGATCGCGGTGGACAGCGCGAGCGCCGCTCCCTGCCAGGCGAGCATCTTTATCAGCGTCAGAATCCGCCGCTGCGACAGCATCGCGAACGCGAGCAACAGCAGGAACGCCGCGAGCAGGTTGACGATCTGGCCGGCGAAGGATGGCGCCATGTTCAGCCACGCACCAGGAAATGGGTCAGCATGCCCAGCACGCCGAGCAGGAACGCATTCGACAGGAATTCGGACGCGAGGAACAGCCTGACTTTGGCGAGCAGTGTCTCGAGCAGCGCGAGGCCTGCTCCCGCCAGCGCGAGCTTCGCCGCGAGCGCCACCACTGCGGACGGCAGCGCCGCCCAGTCGCCGGCGGCGGTGATGCCCCACGGCACGAACAGCGCGATGCCGATCGTCATATAGGCGAACAGCTTGATCGCTGCCGCCCACTCGATCAGCGCCAGGTGCCGCGCCGAGTATTCGAGAGCCAGCGCCTCGTGGATCATCGTCAATTCGAGATGGGTTGCCGGATTGTCGATCGGAATGCGGGCGTTTTCGGCGAGCAGCACCATCAGGAACGCCACTGCGGCGAACGCCAGGCTTGGATAGATGGCGAATGTGCGGTGCGCGAGCGTGTCGACGATGGTCGTCAACTGGGTCGAGCCGGAGATGAAGGCCGCGGTGAACAGCGCCATCAGCAGCGCCGGTTCGGCGAGAAAGCCGATCAGCATTTCGCGCCGCGCGCCGAGGCCGCCGAACGCGGTGCCGATGTCCATCGCGGCGAGCGCCGAGAACATGCGCGCCAGCGCGAATACGCCGACCAGCGCGATGATGTCGGCGGCGGGCGCGAACGGCAATCCGGTGGCGAGCACCGGCACGATGCCCGCCGCCAGCCACATGCAGCCGAACAGGATGTAGGGCGTCAGGTGGAACAGGCGTGAAGCGTCATGCGCGATCACCGCGTCTTTGTGGAACAGCTTGGCGAGTGTCCGGTAGGGCAGCAAGAGGCTCGGCGCCGAACGGTTCTGCAGCCAGGCGCGGCACTGGTTGACCCACCCCGTCAGCAGCGGCGCCGCCAGCACCACGAACACCGATTGCAGGATCTGGAACGCGATCGCGGTGGACAGGTTCATCGCACGAACACCAGCAGCGCGATCAGGGTGAGAAAGCTGTAGAGCAGGTAGGTGCTGATTCTTCCCTGCTGCAGCAGTGCGATCTTCGCGGCGACGAGTTCGGTGAGTCGCGCTGCCGGCAGATACAGCCACCGCCAGTGGCGGTCTTCGATCTTCAGTGAAAACCGCGGTGCGGAATCCTCGGGGGCGGGCAGATGGCGCTCCATCCTGTAGGCCGGGCCGAACACGTGGCGGATCGGCTGGCCGAATGCGTCGGCGCTGTCCTGCATGTGCGGGGTCCGTTCGGAGAAGCCGCAGTTCCACGGATCGGCGGCGCGGATGCGGCCGTGGTAGAAACGGCGCACCAGCAGGAAGGTGAGCAGCGTCACCGTGACGATCACGGCAAGGAAGATCAGGGGTGAATAACTGGCCTGTTCCGGCGCGGTCGGCACCAGCCACAGCCAGCTCGATTCCAGCGCGTGGTCGGACAGCCCGGTCCCGGTCACGGCAATGCATACCTGGTTCAGCATCAGCAGAAACGGCGTCGGGAACAGGCCCAGCAGCAGGCACGCCGCCGCGAGCCAGGCCATCCCGTAGCGCTCCATCCCGTTCGCGTCGTACGGCTCGCTGGCTGGCGCCGCCTGCGCTTCGCGCCGGCGGCCGAGAAAAGCGATGCCGTAAGCCTTGACGAAACACATCGCGGTCAGCGCTCCGGCCAGCGCGAGCGTGGCGGCGAACAGCGGCAGCAGGCTGCGCACCACGCCATTTTCCAGTGCCGGCGCCTGCAGCGCCGTCTGGAACGTCAGCCATTCCGAAACGAAGCCGTTGAGCGGCGGCAGCGCCGAGATTGCCAGCGCGCCGATCAGGAAATAAAACGCCGTTTTTGGCATCCTGCGGATCAGGCCGCCCATTTCGTTCAGATCGCGCAACCCGGTGGCGTGCAGGATCGATCCGGCGCCGAGGAAGAGCAGCCCCTTGTATACCGCGTGGTTGAGCGCGTGGTAAAGCGCTGCGATCAGGCCGAGCGCACCGGCGACCGGATGGCCGAAACCGGTGAACACCATCGACAGGCCGAGGCCGAGCAGGATGATGCCGATATTTTCCACCGAAGAATACGCCAGCAGCCGTTTCAGGTCGCGCTGCACCAGCGCATAGAGGATTCCGAACAACGCGGTGCCCGTGCCCGCGATCAGGATCAGCAGGCCCCACTCCCAGCGTACGTTGCCGATCAGGTCGTAGATCACGCGCACCATCCCGTAGATGGCGGTTTTCAGCATGACGCCGCTCATCAGCGCGGAAACCGGCGACGGCGCGGCGGGGTGGGCCTCCGGCAGCCATACGTGCAGCGGCGCCATTCCGGCCTTGGCGCCGAAACCGAGAAATGCGAGCAGGAACGCCACGCTCGCCCAGAACGGACTCAAGTGCGCGGCGCGCAGCGCCGTGAAAGTGTAATCGCCGTGGCCGCCGTGCATGACGCCGAAGCTGAGCAAGATCGAGATCGCGCCGAGATGGGCGATCAGCAGATAAAGGAAGCCGGCGTTCCTGACCTGCGGCAGTTTGTGGTCGGTGATGACGAGGAAATAAGAGGACAGCGCCATCGTTTCCCAGGCGACCATGAACAGATAGGCGTCGTCAGCCAGTATCACGAACGCCATGCTGGCGAGGAAGACATGGTACTGGAGGCTGATGAGCGCCAGCCGTCCGGCGTTCTCGCCGCGGAAATAGCCCGCCGCGTAGGTCGAAATGCCGGCGGCGACGGTGCCGAGCAGCATCAGGAAAAAGCCGGCGAGCGGATCGAGACGCAGATGGAAAGGAAGATCGGGCAGACCGAGCGGGAGCGTTGCGCTGTGCGCCGGCAGCCATATTGCCTGCAGGCCACAGGCGGCGAGTGCGAGGCTGGCCAGCGCGCCAAGCGGAAACGCCAGCCGGCGCGCGAAAAAGGCGTTGCCGGCGGGGATCAGCGAAAGCGGGGCGAGCACAAGCCAGACGAGGGCGGCAGTGAGCGCGCCGGAAAGCGGCGTCAACGCCGGGTATCCTTCACTCATGCCTCTGACCCATGCGTATATTATTTCACTTTCATCCCCGGCTGCGCGCCGCTGTCTGGCGACAGCAGATAGATTCCCGGATTTTCGCCGGAAGCGGCGAGCACCATGCCTTCGGACAGGCCGAACTTCATCTTGCGCGGCGCCAGATTGGCGACCACGATCACCAGCCTGCCGGCGAGCGCCGCCGGATCGTAGGCCGACTTGATGCCGGCGAACACGGTGCGCGTGCCGAGCGCGCCGACATCCAGCGTGAATTTCAGCAGCTTATCTGCGCCTTCGACATGTTCGGCGTTGACGATCTTGGCGATGCGCAGATCGATCTTCGAGAAATCGTCGATCGAAATGGTTGCCGCATTTTCTGTGGGAGGTTGAGACGGTGTGGTCATCATAAGTATTTCCTTATTGGCGGCAACAAGCGCTTCGATTTGTTTAGGATCGATACGAACCATTAAATGTTGGTAAGGATTAATTTTTTGCGCTTTAGATACTCCGATGTCTTGCCATAATGGATTATTCCCGGCATGAAAGAGGCCAAGCGCAGCCCTTGCGGTCTTTGGCAATACCGGATAAAGCATCAATGATATTGCTTTAAAACCATGTAATGCTTTGGAGCAGGCAGCTTGGAGTTCTTTTTCTTTGGCTTCGTTTTTGGCCAACTCCCAGGGTTTGACGTTGTCGTAATCACCATTAATGTAATCAGCCAGAGACATGATTTCCCGCATTCCGCGGGAGTAATCTCGATTTTCGTACGATTCTCTAACGATTTCTCTGGTTTTTATAACCGCATTCAAGAATTGATCATCTCCCAATGGGGAAATGTTTCCATCGAATTTTTCCTTAATGAATCCTGCAGCCCTTGATGCAATGTTGATGTATTTCCCAATGAGATCGCTGTTTATTTTTGCTATAAACCCTTCTTTTTTTTCTGAGGCCAAATTGAGATCTATGTCTTCTATTTTTCCATTTAGCAAAGAAGCATAGTAATAACGCAGCCATTCGGGATTAAGTCCTTCCTTGATATAGCTTTCGGCGGTGATGAAGGTGCCGCGCGACTTCGACATCTTTTCGCCGTTGACGGTCAGGAAGCCGTGCGCATTGATCTGGGTCGGCGTGCGGTAGCCGGAGTTTTTGAGCATCGCGGGCCAGAACAGTGCGTGGAAATACAGGATGTCCTTGCCGATGAAATGCACCATCTCGGTGTCGTGACCGGGTTTCAGAAATTCATCCTGCCTGATTTCGCGGCCCCGCTTTTTTTCTTTTTCGACGTAGTTGGCGAAACTGCCGAAGTAGCCGACAGGCGCGTCGAGCCAGACGTAGAAAAATTTTTTGCCGTCGGTGCCGGGAATCGGAAAGCCGAAATACGGTGCGTCGCGCGAAATATCCCAGTCGGCGAGCTTGCCTTCGCCGGGATCACCGAGCCACTCCTTCATCTTGTTCGCAGCTCCAGGTTGCAGCACGCCGCTTTGCTGCGTGAACGTGCGCAGAAAGTCTTCGCAACGTTTGTCCGACAGTTTGAAAAAGTAGTGTTCGGATTTTTTACGCTCCGGCGTCGCGCCGGATACCGTTGAGTACGGATTTTTCAGGTCGGTCGGCGCGTAGGTCGAGCCGCACACTTCGCACGAATCGCCGTACTGGTCTTTGGCGCCGCACTTTGGGCATTCGCCCTTGATGTAGCGGTCGGGCAGGAACATCTGCTTGACCGGATCGTAGAACTGCTCGACATCGCGCCGCGCGATCAGATCGTTGGCCTCGAGTCTGGCATAAATGTCCTCGCAGAATCTGCGGTTCTCGGGCGAATCGGTCGTGTAGTAATGATCAAAGCTGACATGAAACGCGTCGAAGTCGCGTTTGTGCTCGTGCCAGACGCGATCGATCAACTGCTTCGGCGTGATGCCGTCGGCCTCGGCGCGCAGCATGATCGGCGTGCCGTGCGTGTCGTCGGCGCCGACGTAATGGACTTCATGGCCTTGCATGCGCTGGAAGCGCACCCAGATGTCGGTCTGGATGTATTCGACGAGGTGGCCGATATGGATCGGCCCATTCGCGTACGGCAAGGCCGAGGTAACCAGAATCCTGCGTGTCATAAGCGCACGATTGTAACTGATAAAACCGCATCGACCCCATGGCGCATGGGGTCTTGAGATGGGTTCTGAATAGGCGCGCCGCCGCGATTGTTCTAGAATTCCGCCCTTACTGAAACGATCCGACCATGGCCATTACCGAACAGCAGATCGAAGCCGCGCTGCGCGAAATCACCGACCCCAACACCGGCAAGGACTACGTGACCGGCAAGGCGGCGCGCAACATCAGGGTCGAGAACGGCGACGTCGCGCTCGACATCGTGCTCGGCTATCCGGCCCGGAGCCAGCTTGAACCGATCCGCCAGCAGGTGACGGCCCGCCTCAAGGCGCTGCCCGGTATCGGCAAAATCGGCGTCAACGTGTCGATGAGCATCGTCGCCCATGCGGTGCCGCGCGGTGCGAAGCTGGTGCCGGGCGTCAAGAACATCATCGCGGTCGCCTCCGGCAAGGGCGGCGTCGGCAAGAGCACGGTCGCGGCCAATCTGGCGCTGGCGCTGCGCGCCGAGGGCGCGGCGGTCGGCATGCTCGACGCCGACATCTACGGCCCGTCGCAGCCGATGATGCTCGGCATCGAGGGCAAGCCCGGTTCGAAGGACGGCAAGTCGCTGGAACCGATGATGGGGCACGGCGTGCAGGCTATGTCGATCGGTTTTCTGGTCGATACCGAGCAGCCGATGGTGTGGCGCGGGCCGATGGTGACCTCGGCGTTGCAGCAACTGCTCAACGACACGCGCTGGCGCGACCTCGACTACCTGGTGATCGACCTGCCGCCGGGCACCGGTGACATCCAGCTGACGCTGGCGCAGGCGGTGCCGGTGACCGGCGCGGTGATCGTGACCACGCCGCAGGATATCGCACTGCTCGACGCGCGGCGCGGCCTCAGGATGTTCGAGAAGGTCAGCATCCCGATTCTCGGCATCGTCGAGAACATGGCGACCCACGTCTGCTCGCAGTGCGGCCACGAAGAGCACATCTTCGGCGCCGGCGGCGGGCAGCGCATGGCCAAAGACTACGGCGTCGAATTGCTCGGCTCGCTGCCGCTCGACATCAAAATCCGCGAGCAGGCCGATTCCGGCCGGCCGACGGTGGTGGCTGCGCCGGAAAGCAAAGTCGCCGACACCTGCCGCGCGATCGCGCGCCGCGTCGCGGTCAGGGTTGCCGAACTGCAGCAAGATCGTACGAGCGTTTTCCCGAAGATTGTGGTACAAAACACCTAGATGGACTCCCGGTCTTTCAAATCGTGAGGGCATTGCGCCGGCTCCCGATTCTGGTCGCGGTCTGCACAGTGCAGGGATGTGTTGTCTCCACCGTCGTCAGTACGGCCGCGGATGTCGGCGTGGCGGTCGTCGAGGCGCCGATCAAGGCCGGAAAAGCGGTGTACGACGCCGCGACGAGCGACAAAAAAAGCAAAAATCAGGACGACAGTTCAGCCAACGACAGCAATGGCGCCAGCGGGTCCACGGCTCCGGCCGGCGCCGGCCATCACCCCTAGAACCCGCCCATGTCCATCAAATCCGACCGCTGGATCCGCCGCATGGCGGAACAGCACCGCATGATCGAGCCGTTCGAGCCGCAGCAGATCAAGCAGGTCGAAGGCCGGCGCATCGTCTCCTACGGCACCTCGAGCTATGGCTATGACATCCGCTGTTCGGAGGATTTCAAGCTGTTCACCGACATCAACACCACGATCGTCGATCCCAAGAACTTCGACCCCAAATCGTTCGTCGACATCCACGGCGATTCGTGCATCATCCCGCCCAACTCGTTCGCGCTGGCGCGCACCGTCGAGTATTTCCGCATCCCGCGCAACGTGCTGACGATCTGCCTCGGCAAGTCGACCTACGCGCGCTGCGGGATCATCGTCAACGTCACCCCGTTCGAGCCGGAGTGGGAGGGGTACGTGACGCTGGAATTCTCGAACACGACGCCGCTACCGGCCAGGATTTACGCCAACGAGGGCGTCGCGCAGGTGATCTTCTTCGAGGCCGACGCCGACGACGTCTGCGAGACCTCGTACAAGGACCGTGGCGGCAAGTACCAAGGGCAGCAGGGCGTCACGCTGCCCAAGATTTAGCCGAATCCGCGGTCGCCGGCGGGGTATGACGGGCTCATTCCCCTGAAATTTTTTTGTAAAAATCGGGGAAAACCTCTTGATTCCTGGAACACTAGTCCTATAATTCGCGGAAATTCCAGGTTAGTTTGCAGTCGTATTTGAACAGGAAGGAAGTGTCGTGAAGAGCGGAAACGGCCGCCGCGTGGCGGATATTTTTTTGTGGAACATACCGGAAACCTAGGTCTCAAGGAGAATATTGATGGCCGTGCGCCCTGTCGCCTTTAAGAAACCGCAGCCCCTGCCCGAAAGCGACCTTCAGCTTTTCGACACCCATCCCGAAGTACGTCTGGATTTCGCCGAAGTCCAGAAAGCGCTCAAAACCGGTTATTCCAGGCCGTTCCTGCTGGTCGATACCGGCATTATCCGCACCAAAGCACAGCGTTTCAAGACCGCGATGCCGCGCGTGCAGCCGCACTATGCGGTCAAGGCCAATCCCGATCCGCGCGTGCTGAAGACGATGATCGAGGAAGGCGTCGGTTTCGAGATCGCCTCCGTCGCCGAACTCGACCTGCTGCTCGGCCTCGGCGTGCCGGCGGCCGAAATCTACTATAGCAACCCGGTCAAGTCGCGCGCCTCGATCGAATACGCGGTCGCCAGGGGCGTCGAATGGTATGTACTGGACAGCATCGAGGAACTGCGCAAGATTCACTCGATCAAGCCCGACGCCAGGCTCTACGTGAGGATTGAAGCGCCCAACGTCGGCAGCGACTGGCCGCTGTCCGGCAAGTTCGGCGTCAAGAACGACGAGGTCGACGGCATCATCGCCGAAGCGGTCGCGCTGAAGGCCGACCTGTGCGGCGTGACCTTCCACGTCGGCTCGCAGTGTCGCAACCCCGAGAACTGGCGCGTCGGCATCCAGAGCGCCAAGCGTGTGTTCAAGAAAATGCGGCTGGCTGGCATCAAGCCGCGGCTGCTCAACATCGGCGGCGGTTATCCGGTGCGCCACGTCAAGCCAATCCCGTCGATCGAGAAAATCGCCGAAGTCGTCAACCACGCGCTGCGCGACGTGCCGCAGAGCGTGCGCGTGATGGCCGAGCCGGGACGCTATCTGGTGTCCGATGCCGGCTACTTCGTATGCCGCGTGGTCGGCACTGCGACACGCAGCGGCAAGCGCTGGATGTACTGGGACGCTGGCGTGTTCGGCGGCGTCATCGAAACCATCGAAGGCATGCGCTACAACGTGCAGACCGACCGCAGCGGCGCGCCGATTCCGTGGACCGTCGCCGGCCCGACCTGCGACTCGGTCGATGTCTGCATGCGCGACGAACCATTTCCGCAGGACATGCAGGAAGGCGATTTCATCTATATCGCGAACGCCGGCGCCTACACCACCGCCTATGCCAGCAACTTCAACGGTTTTCCGCTGCCCGACGTGCGCGTGATCTGAGGCGGCTGTTTCCTTTCCTGAAAGCGGGCCTGCCGGCCCGCTTTTTTATTGGCGAAACGCCTGCCGCGCGTTGCCGCACGGTATCATCACGCGATGACCGATGTCCCGATGGCGCTGCGCTCGGCGCTGCCCGAAGTGGTATGGCCGGCGCTGCCATCGCCGGCCGGCGCAGCATTGCTGGCGATGCAGTACCAATTGCAGCACAGCCAGTGGCTGCCGGCGGAACAATTGCGGGCGCGGCAGCTCCGGCAACTGGAAGTTCTGCTGCGCCACGCCTGCGACACCACCGACTATTATCGCCGCCGGTTCGATGCCGCCGGTTTCGATCCCGGCCGCGTGCTGGACGAGGCGGCGTTCGCGCGGCTGCCGCTGCTGACCCGTGCGCAACTACAGCAATCCTACGGCGAGTTGCGCAGCCGGCAGGTACCGCCGTCGAGCGGGCGCGTTGCTGAAAGCCAGACTTCGGGCTCGACCGGCATGCCGGTGCGCTTTCTGACTACGGAACTGACGGCGTTTTACTGGCGGGTGTTCACGCTGCGCGACCATTTGTGGCACCGGCGCGATTTCGGCGGCAAGCTGGCAGCGATCCGGCTCAAGGTCAAGGAAGGCGCATGGCCGGGCTGGGGACCGTCGGTGGACGCGGTGATCCGGTCGGGGCCGTCGGCGACACTCGATATCAACCGCGATGTCGATGAGCAACTGCGCTGGCTGGAGCGGCAGAATCCGGATTATCTGCTGACTTTTGCAACCAATATGGAGAATCTGGCGCGACGCTCGCTCGATCTCGGTATCCGGCTGCCGGCGCTGCGTGAGGCGCGCACGATTTCCGAGATGCTATCGCCCGGCGTGCGGGCGCTGGTGCACGAGGCGTGGGGCGTCCCGCTGACGGACCTGTATTCCTCGCAGGAGGTCGGCTACATTGCGCTGCAATGTCCCGACCATGAGCATTATCATGTGCAATCCGAGAACGTGCGGGTCGAGGTGCTGCGCGATGACGGCACGCCGTGCGCGCCGGGCGAGGTCGGCCGTGTCGTGCTGACCACGCTGCACAATTTCGCGATGCCGCTGATCCGTTACGATATCGGCGACTATGCGGAGGCCAGCGCACCGTGTCCGTGCGGCCGCGGTCTGCCGGTGATCCGGCGCGTGATGGGGCGGGTGCGCAACATGGTGCGGCTGCCCGACGGCGGCCGGCACTGGCCCTCGCTGGCCCTGATGTCGGCATCGCCGGAAGGGCTGATCCGGCAATATCAATGCATCCAGCACACGCTGGAGCGGATCGAGGTGCGGCTGGTCGTCGCGCGTCCGTTGACCAGCGATGAAGAAAGTAATTTGCGCGCTGCGATTGTCAAAAAAATCGGACATCCCTTTGCGTTTGATATCACCTATTGCGATCAGATTGAACGCAGCGCCGGCGGCAAGTACGAAGAATTCCGCTGCGATATTCCGGAAGCCTAAAGAGGGGCCGTGTGAAATTCGGTCTGTGCATGATCGTCAAGGACGAGGAAGACACGATCGCCGGCTGTCTGGACGCGGTGCTCGACGCCTGCGCCGATGTCGTGGTGGTCGACACCGGTTCGACCGACCGCACGCCGCAGATTCTGAAGCAGCGCTACGGCATCACGCCGCTGATGCTGCCGCTCGACCCGACGCTGTGTCACAGCAAGGCGCCGGCGCGCAACCTGGCGTTCGGGCGCGTTGCCGCGCCGTGGATACTGTGTCTCGATGCCGATGAGCAGATCACCGGCGACGGATTGACGCACATCGCGGCGCTGCCGGAAGACGCCGGACCGGCCGGCTATTTCTGCGCCTGGAACACCTACCGCAACGGCGCCGTGATCGAGGACTACAAGCTGCCGTTGTTCCGCAAGGGTCTGCTGAGCAGCGGCCGCGTGCACGAAAACATGCAGGCCGCGATGCGCAAAGCCGGGCTTGAAGCGGTCTGGCTCGATGGCGTGGCGATTTCGCACCGCCCCGATCCGCGCAAGGAGGGCTTCAAGCACACATTCTACAAACAGCGTTTGCTGTGCGCGATCGAACACGACGCGACGTGGCACCGTTATTACTGGTTTCTCGGCCACAAGCTGTACCGCGAGGGCGATGTCGAGGCCGCGATCGGCCGGTTGAAAATGGCGGCGGACTCCGACTCGCGCCATTTTCCGGTGGAATCCCTGAACAGCCGGATGCTGCTGGCCGAGATTTACGCGCAGCGCGGCGAGCGCGGGCAGGTCGCGCACGTGCTGGCCGGCGCGCGCCGGTTTTTCAGCGAAGTTGCGGACGATTTCGAAGTAAAGGTAAATTTCCGCTTCGGGCCGTGGCTGACGCGCGCCGAGACGCTGGCGGCGGCCGGCGACCTGCAGCAGTTAGAGGCCTACCCGTTTCCTTACTGAAAGCCGGAACCATGATCCCGAACAATGCCAAGGTGACTGTCGTCGTCGTGCCGCGCGAACGCTTCAGCATCGCGCGGCGCAGCCTCGAGAGCCTGATTGCAAACAGCCCGCCCGGACTGAACCTGGTCTACGTGGACGGCGGCTCGCCGCCGGCGCTGCGCCGTTATCTGGAGCAGGCGGCGGTATGGCACCGTTTCCGCCTGCTGCGCTACGACTGCTACCTGTCGCCGAACGAGGCGCGCAACATCGGCTTTGCCGAGGTCACCACGCCGTACGTGGTGTTCGTTGACAACGACATCATCGTTACGCCGGGCTGGCTGGAGAATCTGCTGGCGTGCGCGCGCGACACCGGCGCCTGGCTGGTGGGGCCTCTTTACTGTCAGGGCGATCCGCCGCATGAAATCATCCATATGGCGGGCGGCGAGCCGTTTCTGGAAGAAAACAGCGAGGGGCGCTGGTTGTACGAAGTGCATCGCTATGTCGGCGAGCCGCTGCTGCACGTCCGTCACCGTCTGCGCAGGGAAGAGACCCGGTTGATCGAATTTCATACCCTGCTGGCGCAGAGCGAGGCGCTGCGGCGCATCGGGCCGCTGGACGAAGGCCTGATGTGCACGCGCGAACACCTTGACCTCTGCATGCGCACCGCGCGCGCCGGCGGCAGGATTTATCTCGAACCGCACGCAGTGGTCACCAATCTGCAACCGCCGCCGGTGGCATGGTCCGACCTGCCGTTCTATCTGCTGCGCTGGAGCGATGAATGGACGCGCGCGACGTACCGGCGTCTCGCCGCAACCTGGGGGGCGCGCGACGGCCACGATGTTGATCTGCGGCGGCGCATCCGCGCCTACCGGCGGCAGGGGTTGCCGCTGCTGCATGCGGTCGTCGCGTTGTTCGGCGAAGCAGTCGCCGCGCGTTTTGACACGGTGCTGGAAAATCTGCTGACTGCTGCTGCGCGCCGCCGTCGTCGGCGCGTGCTCGCCGGCCGCGCGGCTCTGGCGCCGCAATCGCCGCCGGCAGCGGCGGTCTGATCGCAATTCCAGAACGCCTTCCTGATAACCGGACAGGATTTCGCATGGCGGAAAAACTGATCATTCCGATCTCCGAGATGGAGTCGTCTGCGGAAATGGTTTATGTGGGCGATCGGGCGCGCCCATCCAGCGCGACCTCGGTCTATCTCCTCGACCCCAACACGTTCGTCTGCTGTCATTACGACGGATGCAAGATTCTGCTCGTCCGATTCGACCTGAACGGCGGGTCGTACCGTTTTCTGCAATGTTCCGACACCGTCTCCAACCGGGAAAAGGTTCAGACGGATTTGCTGGCGGGGGATGGCAACGGCAATCTTGTTGTCTCGAATGGACATCAACAAACCTGCACGCTTTATCGTTACGAGAACGAGCGGATCAGATTCGTCAAAGACCTGGGGCCGAAGCTCGGCGACTTCGCTCATGGTATAAAATTCTATACACCCGATATCGTCGCGGTCACTTCGCGCGGAGACTGCGGCGGCACGTATTTTATCGATCACAGAACGGGTGAGATCGTGTACAAACTGCCGGCTCCCGGTGTAAGCGTTCAGGACCTGTGCTTTCTGTCCGAGAATCGTGCGGCCGTGCTTTATACCGTGGGCTCTCCCTCGTATGACCCGGGCGAAATATACCCATCATTTCTTCAAATCGTGGATTTCAGGATCGGCGGGAACGGCGCACAGGTTCTGAGGGAAAGATATTTTGAGGATGCGCATATCGATTGCATTACCTCGTACGGGAACCGGCTGTATTTCACCGATCAATACAACAATAAGGTGATCGTCTGTGATCCGCAAAATCTGGATCTGCTGGAGGAGATCGGCGGTTATGATTTTCCCCACGGCATCGATGTGAGATACGACATCCTCGCCGTGACAAACTACGGCAGCAACACCGTAGAATTGAGAACGCTCGGCGCATAACCGTGCGATTTTCGGTTTTGAGTGCGGATGAGAACCTTGTTCCATCCGCGATCGCGCCCTGATTTCCGGCATGTCGGATGATCCCTTCCCGTTTCATCGCGCGATGGATGACGTGTTGACGGCGTTGCGTCCGGCGTTTCCGGAATGCGTCTGGCCGGTACTGCCGTCGCAGGCGGGCGCGCTGTCGCTCGCTATCCAGTTCCAGCTCGAACGGTCGCAATGGTGGCCGCCCGGGAAGCTGCGGCAAACGCAGTTCGGCCAGCTTGCACTGCTGTTGAGGCACGCCCATGCCAATGTGCCGCTCTACCGCGAACGCTGGACGCAATGCGGCTATCGTCCCGACGCCACGCTGACCGAGGAACTGTTTGCGGCGCTGCCGTTGCTGGTGCGCGCCGACTTGCAGCAACATTTCGATGAATTGAAGGCGCGACAGGTTCCGGCCGCACACGGCGCGGCATCTGAGGACCGGACCTCGGGTTCGACCGGCACACCGGTGATATTTCTGAAGACCGGGCTGACCTATCTTTACTGGCAGGCGGCGACGCTGCGCGAACATCTGTGGCATCGCCGCGATTTTTCCGGGGCGCTCGCCGTGATCCGCAGCCAGAGCCGACCGGGTTCGTATGCGGGCTGGGGACCCTCGACCGACGCGGCGTTCCGCACCGGACCGTCGCACGTGCTCGACATCACCACCGACGTGGACAGCCAGCTCGATTGGCTCGCGCAGAAAAATCCGGACTATCTGCTGACGCTGGCGACCAACGCCGGGGCGCTCGCGCAGCGCAGTCTCGAGCGCGGAGTGAAGCCGTTGCGGCTGCGGGAGGTGCGCGTGTTCGGCGAAACATTGCCGTCCGATCTGCGCGCGCTGGTGCGTGAAGCGTGGGGCGTGCCGGTGGTCGACTGCTATAGCGCGAGCGAAATCGATTATCTGGCTCTGCAATGCCCGGAATTCGAGCACTACCACGTGCAGTCCGAGCAGAATCTGGTCGAGGTTCTCGACGAGGATGGACGGCCGTGCGCGCCGGGGCAGACCGGCCGCGTCGTGGTGAGCACGCTGCATAATTTCGCGCTGCCGCTGATCCGCTACGAAATCGGCGATTACGCCGAGGTCGGCGAACCGTGTCCGTGCGGACGCGGCTTGCCGGTGCTCAGGCGCGTGCTCGGACGATCGCGCAACATGCTGATGCTGCCGGACGGGCGCCGGCTGTGGCCGAGCTTTCCGTCGAGCCTGTGGGCGCCGCTTGCGCCGCTCCGCCAGCTTCAACTGGTGCAGCACGCGCGCGACCGCATCGAAGCGCGGTTCGTGTCACCGCGCGAGCTGACCGCCGACGAAGCTGCGCGCCTGATCGTCGCATTCCAGCAGTGCCTGACTTATCCGTTTTCCATTGCGCTGAAACGGGTGGAGGCTGTCGAACGCACGCCGGGCGGCAAGTACGAGGATTTCATCTGCCGGATCGGCGCAGAGCCGCTGGCCTGATGCCGCGGCTTATTCTTCCTGCCAGATCTTCTTGCCGCTCTTCAGCCAGTCGTCGGCCCTGGCGTCGGCCTGCCGGATCTGCTCGGCGGTCAGGTACGGTGCGATCCGGTTCAACATTGCCGCCGCATCATCGTCGCCCTGCAGCGCTGCGAGCCTGGTCAGGTAGTAGGCCTGCGGAATGTTTTTTTCAACGCCCTTGCCGTCGAAGTACATCATGCCGAGGTTCCATTGCGCCTGGATGTGGCCGCGTCGCGCGGCTTCGCGATACCAGCGCGCGGCTTCCACGTAATCCTGCCTGACGCCTTCGCCGTTGAAGTAAAGATTGCCGAGATTGTTCTGCGCGCCAGGATCGTTCTGCAGCGCGGCGTATCTCCACCACTTGAGAGCGAGCGACAAATTTTTCTCGACGCCGTAGCCGCGGTAATAAATCAGCCCAAGACTGGTCTGCGCTTTGCGGTCGCCGCCTTTCGCGGCTTTCTCGTACCAGGGAATGGCCTGCGCGAAATCCTGATTTTCGAAATAGGCATCAGCCAGCGTGCGCATCGCGGTCTTGTCGCCGCTCGCCGCGCGCGCCTTCAGATTGTCCATGTCCTGCGCCGGCGCCGTGCCGGCCAGCGCCGCGAGCAGCGCGCACAGCAACAGCAATTTAATGCGCCCGGTCATAAATCGCGAACAGCGAACCATATTCGTTTTTTTCGTCGGCGGCATGCGTGTCCGAGCGCTGCAATTGCCATTGCGTGAGATCGAATTCCGGCATCCGCGTGTCGCCGGCAATTTCGGCGTCCACCAGCGTCAGGTAAATGCGATCGGCGCACGGCAACGCGGCGGCGTAAAGCTGCGCGCCGCCGATCACGAAAATTTCATCGTCGTCGCCGCACGTGGCGATCGCGGTATCGAGCGAATCGGCAACCGTTGCGCCGGCGGCCGCATAATTCTTCTGACGGGTGACGACAACGGTAGTGCGTCCCGGCAGCGGCCGGCCGATCGATTCCCACGTCTTGCGCCCCATGATCAGATGATGCCCCATCGTGATTTCCTTGAACCGTTTGAGGTCGGCGGAGAGTTTCCACGGGATTTTATTGCCGGCGCCGATCACGCGGTTCTTTGCCATCGCGACGATGATTGAAAGACGTGAAGGGTGAAGGGTGAAGGGTGAGGCGACATATGTTCCGGTTTTTTGGTCGTTCCCCTTCACTTTTCACCTTTCACGCCTCACACGGCAATCGGCGCTTTGATCGCCGGATGCGGATCATAGTTCTCCAGCGTGAAATCCTCGTATTTGAAATCGAACAGATTCTTGACCGCGGGATTCAGCCGCATCGCCGGCAGCGCGCGCGGCGCGCGCGACAGCTGCTCGCGCGCCTGGTCGAGATGATTCAGGTAGAGATGCGTGTCGCCGAAGGTATGCACGAAGTCGCCGGGCTTGAGGCCGCTGACCTGCGCTATCATCATCGTCAGCAGCGCGTACGACGCGATGTTGAACGGTACGCCGAGGAACAGGTCGGCGCTGCGCTGGTATAGCAGGCACGACAACTTGCCGTCGGCGACGTAGAACTGGAAGAACGCGTGGCACGGCATCAATGCCATCTTGTCGAGATCGGCGACGTTCCACGCCGAGACGATGATGCGCCGCGAATCGGGCGTTTCGCGGATTTGTTTCAGTATCTGGCTGATCTGATCGATGTGGCGGCCGTCAGGCGCCGGCCACGACCGCCACTGATAGCCGTAAACCGGGCCGAGGTCGCCGTTGGCGTCCGCCCATTCGTCCCAGATCGTGACGCCGTGGTCGCGCAGATATTTGACGTTAGTGTCGCCGCGCAGGAACCACAGCAGCTCATGGGTGATGGACTTCAGGTGCACCTTCTTGGTGGTCAGCAGCGGGAAGCCGGCGGCAAGGTCGAAGCGCAGTTGCGCGCCGAAGATGGACAAGGTGCCGGTGCCGGTGCGGTCGTCCTTGCGCGTGCCGTGGTCGAGCACGCGCTGCATCAGATAAAGGTATTGCCGCATTCCCCGATTATAATTCGAGCGAGTCGGATATTTCATGGATGCGCTTACCTGGTTCGGATTGTTCGCAGTCACCGCGATGCTGGTGTGCTACGCTCTCGAAGAGCACAGCCCGTATTTCATTCTCGGCTTCGCCGTCGCCTGCGCGCTCGGTTCGGTCTACGGTTTTTTGCAGGGCGCATGGCCGTTCGGCGTGGTCGAGGCGATCTGGGCCATCGTCGCATTGCGGCGCTGGCGTTTGAAAATTAAACTCGCCTAATCAAATGCTCGCCAAACTCAATCAATCTGCTGCTCTCTTATCGGCCACGCGTCTGCGCGGCAATTCTCACGTGTTATTCATATTGCCGCCGGGGGCGGCGGGTGGATTTCCGTCCGCCGACGCGCTGAATGCGCTGCTCAAGCGCCGCGGCATGAAAATCAGCGAACTGACGAAAGCGCCGCTGACGGGAAATCTCGCGCACGGCGCCGCTGTGTCGTGGGTCGCGCTCGACACCGGCAAGACGCCGTTCGAGCAGCAGACACTGCTCCGCAAAGCAGTTACTCCATTGCTCGCCGAAGGCCCTGAAAAAATTGCGATCGCGGTGATCGGCGATGCCAAACAGCGCGCGCAGACCGCCGAACTCGCTGTCTATGCGGCGTGGGTGAATGGCGTGACCTTGCCCGAACGCAAAAAGAAACCGTCGCGCCAGCCGCTGAAGCAGATCGACCTCTATGGCCACCACGCGCGCGACGGCTTCGCGCGGGCGCGCGCCTTGGCGGAGGGCAACACGCTGTGCCGCGAACTGACGATGCTGCCGCCGAACGAGCTGACGCCGAAAAACTACCGCGCTCGCATCGCGCAATTGGCGAAACAAAATCGCTGGAAACGCGAGGAATACGATTTCAACAAACTGAAACGCATGAGCGCGGGCGCGTTCTGCGCAGTCGCGCAGGGCAGCTCATTTGACAAAACTGCGGACGGCGGCGGCGCGGCGATCGTGCATCTGCGATATCGCGCGCCGAAGGCGAAGCGTACGATTGCGCTGGTCGGCAAGGGCATCTGCTTCGATACCGGTGGCCACAATCTGAAACCGCCGCGCTATATGTATTCGATGCACGAGGATATGAACGGCTCGGCGGTCGCGCTCGGCATCCTGCTTGCCGCGACGCGCTTGAAACTCAACGTCAATATCGACGCCTGGCTGGCGATCGCGCAAAACCACATCAGCCCGGCCGCCTACAAGCAGAACGATGTGGTGACCGCGCTGAACGGCACGACGATCGAGATCATGCACACCGATGCCGAAGGCCGCATGGTGCTTGCCGATACGCTGACGCTGGCGTCGAAGTCGAAACCCGATCTGATCCTTGATTTCGCAACGCTGACCGGCAGCATGCACACCGCGCTCGGCGACCGCTATAGCGGAGTGTTCGCGACTTCAGACACGCTCGCGCAGCAGGCGGTTGCCGCAGGCAGAGACTCAGGCGAACGCGTCTGCGTGTTCCCGCAGGACGACGATTACGACAGCGCGCTCGACAGCGCGGTTGCCGACGTCAAGCAATGCACGCTCGAAGGCGGCGGCGATCACATCCTTGCGACGCGCCTGCTCAAGCGTTTCACCAACGACCGTCCGTGGATCCACATGGATCTGTCGGGCAGCAGTTGCAAAGGCGGTCTCGGCGCTGTCGCATCCGATGTGACGGGATTCGGCGTCGGATGGGGAATCACGCTGATGCAAAATCAGAAATAGCCGCGATTAATTTTTTCTGACAGTGCAATAAATTTCGCAAGTGCTGCAACACTGTCGCTTCCCGGCGACACATTATTTCTCGCCTTTTCCGGAACACGCTTATTTTCGCAGTGTCTACTTTTCATTGAGAGGGGTTTGGTGCGTTCATCAATCAAATAAAAATTGATCAATTAACGATGTGAGGTTCGATATGAACAAATCAATCCTGCTTGCCACGGTGTTTGCGATTCAGATGGCGTTGTTTATCGGCATCGCGATTTTCGGGTCGTCGGTATACACGATGTCGGCGATGGAAGTCGAGAACTGGGCATTCGGCCTGCTGATAGCGTTTGTGGTGCTCGGTTATTTTTACATGGGCATCGAATTCGGTTTTGCCGGTTCCGAGAAAATCAGTGAAGGCGAGAAGGTCAAGGCGGCGTTCAACAGCATCGACATGAACGAAGATGACGTGATCAGCCGTAAGGAAGCGGGATACTGGGCGCGGCTCGCCAGGATTTTCGATCAGTTCGACAGCAACAAGGACGGGCGGCTCTCTCCCGAGGAGTTTTACCGGGCGTTCACCTGTGGGCTGCTCAAGTACAACGTTCTTTCGAAACTCCGGAGTTTCATTACGCTCGGCCTGGCGCCGGCTCCCTCAGAGGAGCGCATGACCGAAGCGCCGGCGCATTAACAACTGAAAGCCATCCCAAGGCCCAACGGCCGACTGACTTGACGGTCAGTCCCGTTGGGTTTTTATTTTTTTGCGGTGGCAAAAAGCGGATTTGCCTCGATGCCTGCCTGCCGACTCAAGCGCCGTGGCGTGCGGCGCGTTCGGGAACCGGCGCGCTCGACAGCGGGAGTTGCGCCGTTCCCATGACCCGGTCCGCGATGCGGTAATCGGCGGTCAGGCGGTCCGCCGCCGCCGGCCGGAACAGGCGGTCGGCGAAATCGATGTGCGCCGGATGCTGTTTGTAGCTGTCGATGACCTTCGCGTCCACAAACCGGATCAACCAGCAATGCCGGTAGCGCGCGCTCTTGTCGGCGACGCTGCCGACGGCGACTTCGCGCACGCCCGGAATTTGCGACAGTACGCGCTGGCCTTCCGTCATCAGCGCGCGCAATTGCGCTTCGTCGAGATTGGGCGCGTTGTAAACGACCACGTGCTCGACGTTGAGCCACGGCCGGCAATGATCGAGCATTTCGTCAGCGCGTCCGGCGGTGCCCCATGTTTTCAGGCAGCGTTCCACCTCGGCAGCGATCGCTGCGCGCACGCCGGAGAGCAGCGCCGTGTAACCGCGGGCATTCGATTGCGCGGCGCCGCGGATGGCATTGCCGGCGGCGTCCGCGAGCGCGGTGTAGTAGTTGATCTTGGCGACGCCGGAGGCGATGAGTTTTTGGAACTGGTCGTCGGACAAGCCGGTGCCGCCGTGGATCACCAGCGGCCGTTTTACGGCAGCGTTGATTTCCGCGAGCCGTTCCCAGTCGAGCTTCGGTTTATCTTTCATGCGGCCGTGCACGGTACCGATCGAAACCGCGAGACAGTCGACGCCGGTCTGTTCGACGAAGGCGCGGGCCTCGGTCGCGGTCGTGTACCGCACCGGACCGGGATGGCGTTCCGCATCCTCGCCCTCGACGCCCGGCACGTAGCCGAGTTCGCCTTCGACGCAGACGCCGCAGCCGTGTGCCATGTCGACGATATTGCGCGTCGCGGCGATGTTGTCGTCGAGGGGCAGGTCCGAAGCGTCCACCATCACGCTGTTGGCGCCGAGACGGATCGCGTTGACCGCGGAATCGAAACTGTGACCGTGGTCGAGATGGATCGCCACCGGCACCTTGGCGCGGCGCGCCGCCGCTTCGACGGCGGGCATCGCAAGTTCGAAATCGAAATGACTGAAATGCGATTCGGCGAGACTCAGGATCACCGGCGCGCGGGCGCGCTCGGCGCCGGTCATGATCGCTTCCAGAAAATCCAGCCCGACCAGATCGAAGGCGCCCACCGCGTAGCGATGAGCGTAAGCGTGATCGAGCATGTCCTTCATGTTGGTCAACGGCATCGGATCATCCTCCTGCCTTTGTTGCGCGCGCCATTTTCAGCGGATTACGAATAAACCAACGTGATGAGTTCAAATTCCGGCAACGGTCGAGGATCAGGCCCGCGGCATCTGGCAGCCGAGATCAGCACTCAACCACGTTGACCGCCAAACCCCCGAGACTTGTTTCCTTATAGCGTTCGCTCATATCGAGCCCGGTCTTGCGCATCGTCTCAATCACTTGATCGAGGCTTACCCGGTGAGTGCCGTCACCAAGCATGGCGAGCCGCGTTGCCTCAATCGCTTTCAGCGATCCGACCGCATTGCGCTCGATACATGGCACCTGCACCAATCCACCAACCGGATCACAGGTCAGGCCGAGATTATGCTCCATGCCGATTTCGGCGGCATTCTCGACCTGCATCGGCGTTGCACCCAGCGCTGCGGCCAATCCCGCCGCGGCCATCGAGCAGGCGACCCCGATCTCGCCCTGGCAACCCACCTCCGCGCCGGAGATCGAGGCATTCTCCTTGAACAACGAGCCAATCGCGGCGGCCGTCAGCAAGAATTCCTCAACGCCACGCTGAGTCGGCGCGGATGTGAAGCGCTCGTAGTAGCGCAGCACCGCAGGAACGATACCGGCCGCGCCGTTGGTCGGCGCAGTCACTACCTTCCCGCCTGCCGCATTCTCCTCGTTTACCGCGAGTGCCCACAGGTTGATCCAATCGACGACGGCCAGCGGATCGGGGAGCGCGCGTCGCTCGCGATCTGTCAGCTGGGAATGGACGGATGGCGCGCGTCGCTTGACCCTAAGGCCGCCCGGAAGCTCGGGCAGATCCGACCGAATCCCGCGATCGATACACGCGGACATGGCGTCGCGAATAGCCGAAAGTCGGGCGGAAATTTCTTCGGGAGCGAGATTTGCTTCCTCATTCTCGCGCATTAGCTGCGCGATGCTCTTGCCGGTTTCCGTCGCACGCGCGAGCAGTTCCTCGCCCGAATGGAAAGGGTGCGGAACGTCCAAGCTGCTCTCGGACGCACCGCGCGTTGCCTGTTCCTCGTCGAGGACGGCCCCGCCGCCCACCGAATAATAGGAGCGCCGTCCGAGTTCTGTTCCTCGGGCATCAAAGGCCGTGAACGTCATCCCATTTGAGTGGAATTTGAGCCGCTCGCGCTGAAGGAACAGCAGGTCGCGTCCTTCGTCGAAACCGATCTCATGATCTCCGCCAAGCTTGAGTTGTTTGTGCAAGCGAAATTGTGCGATCTGCGCATCGGCGGCGTCGGGATCGATATTGGCGGGCAGATGCCCCGCCAGCCCGAGGAGGATTGCCCTGTCGGTCGCATGTCCCCTTCCGGTGAGCGCGAGCGAGCCGTAAAGCCGCACCTCAATTCGCGCGACCGGAAGTTTCGAGAC
>Ga0335069_10002785_pt1 | contig 26741 bp, 22 predicted proteins | sample Lox_Sample_11_FD_206714 | JGI IMG/M metagenome (GOLD analysis project Ga0335069, IMG submission 206714) | Soil microbial communities from Loxahatchee National Wildlife Refuge, Florida, United States - Lox_Sample_1.1 | ecosystem: Environmental > Terrestrial > Soil > Wetlands | place: USA...
ACATCCAGGGTGCTGCTTAAAGTGGTAGCCCCGGCAACACCGAGCGTGCTGCTGAGCGTTGTAGCTCCTGTGACATCAAGAGTACTGCTTAAAGTGGTAGCTCCGGCAACACCGAGCGTGCTGCTGAGCGTTGTAGCTCCTGTGACATCAAGAGTACTGCTTAAAGTGGTAGCCCCGGCAACACCGAGTGTGCTGCTGAGCGTTGTAGCTCCTGTGACATCCAGGGTGCTGCTTAAAGTAGTCGCTCCTGTGACATCAAGATTTGCTCCCACGCTTGCACTGCCGGCGATCATGGCATCACCGGTATTGCTTACGCTGAAGGTAACGCCATTGGTACTGTCAGTAAATCTGACGCCGTTATCGTCCAGCGTTTGGGTAGTTGAACTGGTGCCACCCGACAGAGTGGTGCTGTTTGAGCCAATTGTCAGACCGTGACCCGTCGCGTTTGTCAGGGTAATGTTATTGGTGCCCACGGCCAGTCCCTGTATGCTGTTCGAGCCAACAACACCGACGGCAACAATGCCGTCACCAGCTACAAGGCCGCTAATTGTATTAGAAGCGCCACCGCCATAACCGATAAATGCGCCAGAGGTGACTAAACCTAAAGCTGCTCCACCGGTTGAATTAGAGGCACCTGCTATTATACCATTCGTTCCGTCCAGTTCAAGAGTGCTTGTTAAATTGGGACCGTTGGCACCTGCAGATAGGCCGCCGGTTAAATTGGACACACCGCTTACAGTCAGGTCGCCGCCAACATTAGCCGCGCCTGTGGTTGTCAGGGTGTTGGTACCGATGTTTCCGGTATTCGTAACGTCTCCGGTGTTAAAAATGCCGGTGGTATTTGACACACCACTTACAGTCAGGTTGCCGGTAACATTTGCGCCGCCATTTAAATTAGCCAGACCGGTTGTAGTAAGTACACCGCCGACATTAGCCGCGCCTGTAGTGGTCAGAGTGTCAGTGGTGATTCCCCCGGTAACGTTTGCTCCGCCGTTCTTAATTGTAATGGAATTAGCTCCGAGGTTGTTGGCACCAACAAGATTACCGTCTCCGGTGAGCAAAACATTCGATCCATTTTGGGTTTCACCACCCGTGCCATTAGTTACCCGGATAATATTTGCCGCTGGCGCCGCCGTTGCAATACTCGTCGTAATACTGATCATGGTGCTAATCGCAAAGGCAACCGCGAATAGTAGTACGAGGGCACTTCCGCAAAACTCCTTTCGTTTCTTAAAGTCCCATTTTCTTCTCATTTATTTTACCTCCCCCAAGATTTTTTATGTTTGTCCCCAAAATTATAGTTTTACCGATAATTATAAAATATTATCGAACAATTTCCTTTTTAATAGATACGCACCCTGTTCCCGCCGGCATCAAAAAAATTTTTGTCGATTCGCCGCTGTTCCGCACGATGATATTCTTCGATAAAGTACCTCCCTTTTTAAGCGAGCCGAAATTTTTTTCGCTCACTTCCGCGCATTTCTGCGGCCAGTAAGCAACAGTTTCATACATTCCCGTGCAGCCGTTAGCCTCATTGGCGGAAAAACTGGCGCTGGCGTAGACAGAAGAAGAATCCTTTAACGGAATTTCCATGGATAAGGAAAATAGTTGGTTGTCAGCACTGTTTGTCAGCGGGAATATCAAGGCTCTGGCGTCCTGAGTGCCGGCGATCAGGAAATTTGTGACTTGATTGATTCTGCTTGCGCAGGTAAGAGCTCCGGCCCGGACAGCGGCCTCAGTAATGCCGTTTACCGCGGAGGCCGAAGGTTTTTGGGCAGAGGTTTGTTTTTCCCCGGCTGTTGCCGGAGATATTATAAAGGCTAAACCTACGATGGCCGCTATTGTAAAAATGAAGATGATCTTTTGGAGCACGGTCTTTCCTTACTTAAGCAATCAATTACAGAATATCCAATTCTCAAAACGAAATTCAACGTGTGCCGTGCGAAGAGCATCGGAATCGGCGATCTGACTTGTTGAATTACTAAAACTCTATATTACAAAGGCAGCAGGGAGGAGTCAAAAACGTACTGTTTGCGGGTCTGCTTCCAAAACTTGTTGATGTAAAACTATCTCTAGTAATAATTTAAGAGAACATGCACGTTTCTCATAAATTAAGATTACATTTAGCTGTTTTTAGGGAACAAAGTCAAGAGTTTAATGCATGTTTTCTCATTTTTTTTATTTTATCAACTTTACGCTGCCGGATAAAACAAAAGAAACATGATATCAAAAGAGAGCTTCATCCTTATTATAGCAATCTTCAATATTTTGTTAATTTAAGATAGTAAGCCGTATAAAACTTGCCACGTGTATTAAGTTGTATAAATTATTCTTGATTTTTTATATCTTTCGCCCTGGTATGCTCATTGAGGCGGTAATGCCGCCATCCACCGGCAACGCCTGGCCGGTGATGTAGCTCGCTTCGTCACTGGCCAGAAAAAGTATCGCCCATGCGACCTCTTCGGGAGCCGCGGCACGCTTTAATTCGCAGTATTTGCCCAACTGATTTTCCTTGCCGACACTGCGGGCAAGCTCAAAGAAGGGCTGGGTCATGCCGGTTTCAATAAAACCAGGGCAGATGGCATTAATGCGCACATTGTACGCTCCGACCTCGGAGGCCGAAGTTCTGGTGAAGTTAATTAAAGCCGCCTTGCTTGCGCTGTAGGCATTGCCGCCTGCGCCGGAGAGGATACCGGCAACGGAGGCGATATTGATAATAGATCCTTTGCGGCGCTTCTTCATATGCGCGATGATATGCTTGGTGGCATAGACCGGTCCCATAACGTTAACATCATATACCTGATGCCATTCTTCGGAACGTTGATCTTCCAGAATGTCCAGTCCGCCGGAGATGCCGGCGTTATTTACCAGAATGTCAATATTAGTAAATTTTTCCAGAGCGAGACTGATCAGAGTTTTGACTTCATCATCCGACGAAACATCAGTCTTCTGTATGATGACGGCGCCACCCATATCCGCGATTTCATCCCGCACGCGGCAAAGATTCGTTTCGTTTACATCAGCCAGCACCAGAGAGGCTCCTTCACGGGCAAAAAGCAGGGCCGACGCTCGACCGATACCACTGGACGCTCCCGTTATAATTGCGTTTTTACCATTTAAACGTCCGGACATTATTTCACTCCTGAGATTTTATTTTTTGATGAGGACATCCTTTCCATAATGTAAAAGCATAGGTAAATTAACGTGATATGTCAACGAAAAAGCTAATAATTGCGCTTGCGCGGAAATTCCGAATTAATTCAACTCATTTATGCCAATATTTTATTCACGGCAATCAGAGCTGAAGAAAAACTGATATCGCCGGAACAACCGTCGCCTTTAACCGTGTCACCGATAAAATAAAGGCCTTTGATTGTCCGGCACGCGATGTCCGGCCGGTGAGGTTTGGATTGGACCGGAGTAAGAACGTTGCCATTCATTACACGCGCAACGGTCTTTCTTTCTTCAATGACCATAGACATAAAATCCGGAAAAATTTCCGAGATAGTTTTTTTAAGGGTTTTTTCCGCCTGCCAAACGGCTTCCATATCGCCGTCAAAGTGCCATGGAAGCATAATCCCCCATGTCGAGATGTATTTCCCCCGAGGTGTGAAAGAATCATCGGCATTGGACTGGAAGCGGGCCCATACGGGTACATCAACGCCCAAGATACCCGCGCGAATGTCCGTAACCGGTTCGTTTGTAATGAAATCGATGGTGAGGCCGGAACTGTTTTCGATATTTTTTATGTAATCGAGTATTTCACCCGGCAGGAGATGGTTGTCCATCAGGTCGAGTATCAGCGGCAGTCTTGCGGCAAAAATTATGTTCGGAGCAAAGTACGTGGCCTTTTCCGTCCCAACGCCGCTTACCTGGCCATTTTCAATAATTATCTTTTCAGCTCTTTCGTTGAGATGTATTTCGCCGTTTTGTTCAATGTGTTTTTTCAGCCGGGAAAATATTTGAGCGGAACCGCCTCTGGGTTCGCCGACACCAATTCCCGCTTTTAACGCCCTTTGCAAAAAATCGATGACCTCGCCCGCGCTTGCTTTATCCGGCTGCGGGCACATGATGGTCATGCCGAAAAACGGAAGAAATGCCTCAACTTCATCATTCTGAAATGATGTTTTATAAAAATCGAGAAACGTTTTATCATACCATTTTAAAGGATCGGCTTTTTTAATTTTTATCATGAAAGCAAGAAGCGTAAGCCTTGCCCCAAACGTCAACATGGATGTGTTCAGAAAACCCACAAGGCCTTTGGGCCTTTCCCAGAGCTTGCCTTTATATATCAGTTTGGCGTCATCTGCCTCGGGCAGGAAATCAATTTCATCGCCAAGCTTTTTGAATACTTCATTGGCGATGCCCAAACGCCCGAGCCTGTGCGCATGCGTGCCGTATTCCCAAAGATAGCCCGTCTCGTCTCTGAAAGAGTGTGCCCTGCCGCCGATCAGGTCTGATTCTTCCAGGACGATAACTTTTTGGCCTGCGTGAGCCATTAGCGCCGCGGCGCTCATTCCGGCGTAGCCTGCTCCGATAATGATTGCATCCGTCATAAATTATCCCGTTAATGGATCAGCAAATACTCGACGGTTAAAATTTTAACATCTTTCAGAGGCAGAATAAAGGCAAAGTTAGCCTGGATTTCTTCCCGACGCGGGTTATTAAAGAGCAGGCTGTCTTGACGGCTTAAGAACAGTATGGTAAAAATTTTCACGTTAATCCATAAAACAATGTTTTAAAATACTTTCTATTTTTTTCAATTCAAATGGCAACCATTAATATTTTTTAAGAGGAGGATCGCAAAATGAAAGTGTTATTGGTTAACGGAAGTCCGAACAAAAAAGGATGTACGTACACTGCTCTTTGTGAAGTGGAAAAGGAATTGAATAAGTGTGAAATTGAAACAGAAATATTCTACATCGGTAAAAAGCCAATCAGGGGATGCACGGCGTGTGGAAAATGTGAAGAGACCGGGAAATGCGTTTTTGATGATGACGCCGTCAACGTCGCGCTTGCTAAAGCCGGTAAATCGGACGGTTTTATTTTTGGCTCTCCCGTGCACTATGCGGGTCCTTCCGGTTTCATAAAATCATTTTTAGACCGCTGTTTTTTTTCGGGCAGTGATGTGTTTACATACAAGCCGGGCGCGGCGATCGTCTCATGCCGCAGAGCCGGAGCTACCGCCGCGCTTGAACAACTGAATAAATATTTTACGATTAATAATATGCCTGTTGTTTCATCCCAGTACTGGAATATGGTGCATGGCACCACACCGGATGAAGTGCAGCAGGATATAGAAGGATTGCAAACGATGCGAACGCTGGGCAGGAATATGGCATGGCTTTTAAAATCAATCGCGGCGGGCAAAAAAGCGGGAATAACAATGCCTGCAAATGAAGAAAGGGTGTGGACAAATTTTGTCAGATAACAAGTTTGATTTTTAATGGGAACACCTTCGCTTGTTTTGAGGTAAGCGGCTGTTATTGAATTTAAGCATCGAAGACTCTTCGCGGCTCGCGCCGGAAACTTCAATTCGTAGATTCGGGGCACATAACACCGCGATATATTGGGAACAGTTTTATCAGGTTACGGCAACCCGTCGTACTTTCGCTATGGGATGCGGCTACAGTTTTACAGACTAAGTCAAATATTAATTGACATAAAAGCTCTCTTCTTATATTTTTTAAAACCGGAATAAATATCTTATTGAAATAAAAATTAATTTGATTAACTTTAAGATGTCAAACCTGAAATGTCATAAGAGAAATGCGAACGTCAAACGTCAAGCATATGATCTTTTGACAGGATAATCCTGTTTGACGAGAATTGCTAAAAGACATCGTCATGTCAGGGTAATTGAACGAATTTACAGAAGAAACTCGCCGTGAACTCAACAAGTCATTATACATTTCAATTCATTATAACACATAACAATAAATGTTTTTGGGGGAACAATGGGTAAAATTAATCTTAAAACGATACTACGAACGGTGTTGGGCTTCTTAAATTTCAGCAATATGATCAAGATGACCATGTGGTGGCTTTGGTTCAGACGGGATCGCGTATTTGTCATCTTTGAAGGGCATGAGTATACCTATCGGGAAATCTATCAGCAATCCAGGCGCTATGCGCATTTTTTTCTGAGCATAAGAAAAAAATTGGTGGATAGTGGCAAACTGGACAAAAATAAGAGACTCTCTTTCGGCGTTTACATGGATAACAATCCCGAATTTTTATTTGCCGCTTATGGCGCCGGATTGAGTAATTCCATCCTTTTTGCCATCAATTCCGGGTTTCGGGGCGACACTCTGGCCAAGCTCATGGAGCAGGCCGGCGTGGCATTTCTGATCATCAACGCCAGCACTTTAAAAGAAGTAGAGGGTGTTATAAAAACCGTGCCGGCGGTCGGTCCGGAAAATGTTTACTTTGTGGGGGATGAGAATGATTTCAAATCATCCGGCTTTAAATCACTGGAAAAGGCTGTAGATGCTGCTCAAAGTGTAACTGTGCCGGCTGATTATCGGATCAAGGTGGACAATTTCAGTCCGGTCATCGTGATCTATACATCGGGCACGTCCGGGTTGCCTAAAGGAGTGCCATGCACTCATATAAAATTGGTGGGAGCGGGCTTTATGGTGCAATCGGCGGTTCATCTTAACAAAAATGACCGTGGTTACATTTCGATGCCCCTGTTTCATTCCAACGCCTGGTATATCGGGATATTGCCGCAGATGGTTGTGGGCGGCAGTTTTGTATTGAAGAGGCGTTTTTCCGCGAGCGCGTTTGAAGAAGATATGCTTACTTACGGTGTTACTTTCTTAAACTATGTCGGCCAGCCTCTGCATTATATTATAGACGCTCTGGAGAAAAAATACGGCAGCGGTGAAGCTGTGGAGAAGGCTCTGGCCAGGCATCCGCGCAACAAATTCCGCAAAGCATACGGCAACGGCGCCTCGGTTAATGACCGTATAAAACTCAAACGTTATCTGGGCATGGATCATATTTTTGAAATCTATGGTTCCACCGAGGCGGTTATTACCACGGCTAACCTTCCCGGAGATCCTGTTGATTCGGTGGGCCGTGTGGATTCTTCTATTCTCATCCTGGATGAGGAGGGACGCGAATGCGCGCCCGGCATTACTGACGCAAGCGGTGCACTCACAAACTATGATAAAGCCGTTGGCGAAATCTGCCGCAAGGTCGGCGACAGCAATATCAGGTTCGAGGGGTATTTTGGCAATGAGGGAGCGACCAATCAGAAATTCCGCGAAGGCTGGTATCATTCAGGTGATTTGGGGCACATCAGGATTGTGAACGGTAAACGATACATGTTTTTCAACGGCCGAACCGATGACTGGATTCGCAAGGACGGAGAGAATTTTTCAGCCGAGAGCGTTCTTGGCTTTGCCCAGAATATTCCGTGCGCGGATTGTGCCATTGCCTATGGCGCGCCCTGTGAAGTGGCCGATGAGAAGGTTATGATTACAGTACAGCTCAAAGACGGCGTCGCGTTCAATCCCGATGAAGTATACGCCTGGTTTGTCAAACAGCAGAAAGAAGGAGGGATGGATCCCAAGTGGATGCCGGATTATATCCGTATCGTTGATAAGTTTTCTGTTACCGATACCCAGAAGGTTATTGTGCGGCCTTTCAAACGCGAGAATTTCAATATTGAACACAATCCGGGCATGCAGATTTATTTCAGGATGCGGGGCGATAATACCTATCGAAAACTCACGCCTGATGAGTTCGATAAGATAAAGGAGTGCTTCAAAGAAAACGGCCGCGAGGCAATTCTGTCCGCGTGAAATTAAAACGGACAGCCCTCTCTATTTGTTATTTGGCGTTATTTGTCGGGTAAATGTCTATAAAACTATTTTTATGGCCCGATGAGCTTTAAGGGCTTCATAAATATCTTTCCTGTGGGACTCGCCTTCTACGATGGTCTCCACATTGAGACAATGGTATTTAGAGGTTTCGCTGCTGCGGGAAGGAGTTATCTTGCAGGCACGATCCTTGATAATTTCGTGAACCGCAGACGTCATGTCGTTTTGATCGGCGCCAATAATTTTATAAACCCATGTGCAGGGATATTTCAGATGAAGATGATTGTCTTTATTCTCGTCCATTCTTCACCAACTCATGAGGTTATTCTGCCTTTTAAAGTATCCCGGAATTTTAATAAAGTCAAGCCCCGCAGTTGTAAGGATCTTTACCACGCAGCTATTCGAAATATTGTTTTATATTAATATTTGCGGCGTGATAATCGATGGTGCCGGTAATATTTCGTTTGAATTTACCTTCTGTTGTTTCAAGAAGCGTAATTGCTTCACCGGATTCTTCTTCCGAACCGTCGAATTTCGTTAATAGCAAAATACCGGGGCGCATGAGATCACTGGTCTGATGCACGACAAGTCCGACTTCGCTGCTCGAAAGATTCAGTAACGTGCCGATGGGGAAAATACCGATCATATTGATAAAGGCCTTCACGAGAGTCGCGTTGAAATCGACTTCACGCTTTTTTAACAGAACACTGATGACCTGATCAGGCGGTATTTGTAAGTAGTAGTAATTCCGTAACGCTGTAAGGACATCATAGGCATCAACAAGAGAAACAATCTGTGAAAACAGATGCTGTCCACTGTACCCTTCTATCTGGGGATAGCCATGATCACCGCCATGTTGATGGTGCTCAAATGTGGATACCATAGCTATTTTTTTTATCCCGGGAATATCCGATATAATCAGCGCCCCTTCGATCGGATGGCGCAAAAAAGCTTCCCGTTCCTCATCAGTAACATCACCTGTTTTGTTGATGATTTCGGGAGGAATGCGCATTTTACCGATATCGTGCATTATCGCGGCAATGCCCAGCGCCGCGATCTGGGGCTTTTCCAAAGACATAAGAGCAGCCAGGGAAATGGACAAAATGGACGTGTTCACACAATGGGCATAGGTGTATTCGTCATGCATCTTCAGGTTGGTAAGCGCTATAAGGGTATCCCGGTTTTCGAGGATATTATCCACCATATCCTGGACGGCCTTGTTTACTCTGCGCATGTTGACGGCTTGACCGAGGTGAAGGTATCGGACCATTTCTTTTATGGCGGTGATCGCTTCCAGATACAGTTTTACCGCTCTTTTTTTATCTTCTTCCATAGCGCCGCCGCTGCTCTTTTTATCGACAAGTAAAACGCTGTGGAGGTTGATGTGTGGAAAACCTTCGCGGGAAATTATATTGATAATACCGCCCTCTTCGGCCAGCGCCGAAGGTTCCCTGTTCATCAGGACGGCCAATCTTACGAATTCCTCATTCGTGATGCCGGGTTTAAATAAGATGGCGCCTATGTCCCTTTTGGTAAACTGTTCAACCAGCGTGGCAATACTGGAATCTATAGGCATGGAGTGGGTTTCGAAAAACAGTTCCCCACTTACGAAATAGAACGCAACTTCTTTCCTGTCCATCAGCAGCCCGTCAATCGTAAGTGTCAGTTTTTCGATGAGTGACAGCAGAAAAGGGTGAGATTCCGGATAGATGGTTACATTTTTAAGCAGGCCCGACAACTGCTGGAAAGCAATCTTTGCCGTGTCAAGTAAACGCTGCTTCGCAAAAAATGATTGTCTTGCTTCGCCGCCGCTATGGCCTTGCTGATCCACCAATGCCCTGCCTCCTTTTAATTTTCGCTATGGCCTTCAGCGCCGCTTCTTTTCGCTCAACTTGAAGTTTACGGGATCTCCACCAGCGTACTTTTGTGTACCCTTTTAATAAGTCCTCTGCCGCGGGACCGCCTGCTTTTTCCAACGCTTTTATCGCTTCCAGCGTGAGGGCCTGATCCTTTTTGTTAAAAGGACGATCCGAGAGGAATAACATCAGGGGCTTCGTATCATCAGCGCTTATTTCCCTGATTTCGGTGAAAGCGCGAATCGCCATCATCTGAACGGCACTGTCCTCATCTTTCAAAAATTTTCCCAGGAGGCCGGCGGCTTTTTTCCCCCCGATGGGGATCAATCCCTTTATCACTTCCTGCCGTATTTTGACGTTTTTATTATCCGCTGCCCTTTGAAGAATGAGAACGGCCTGATCGCTTTTAGTTTCGCTCAGTATACTTATGATATCACGGACAAAAGACAAACTGCTCTCCGATAAGTGGTCGCCCAGCACGGACATTTGTTTTTTACCGAAGTCTTTCAGTAAATCGAGAATAGCCGATCTCGATTTATTATCAGCTTCTTTTGCCAGCATTTCCAGCAGGGCTTCGGTGGTTTCCCGTTCCATCGCGGATAAATAGGAATAGGCAGAGACGTATTCAAAAGAACCCTTGGCATAATTTTGCAAGTCGGTAATGGTCGAGATAATGACATTTTTTGAAGAAGTCTTTCGCAATGCCTCCAACATCCTGGGTTTAAAAGCGGGATCCACGGGAGTATTAAAAGCCATCGTGATAAGTGAAACGCGATCATAATCTTTATTGGCTAAAAGAAAATGCAGAATTTCTTCCAGCTGGTGGATAATACCGGCAAACGTGACGATCTCCTTGTCGCTGGGGACAGTATGGTCAGGAGACTTCACGAGAGGTATCAGGGCAATAAGTGTGCGCATTGTGGCATCCATCATATCACGCTCCGTACCCGGGCCGCTTATGGAATTGAGAGCTTCCGTCTCATCCTCTGAGTACTCCGCTATTTCTTTGGCAAATCCTTTTATATCGGATGAAAGCGATATTGTGGACAAAGCGACGGACGAATAAGACGGCGTTATTTCTTTTGTTGTCAACTTTTGTAAAAGTTCCGCTACCTGCTTTACCGTCCATAAATCCAAAAAACGTCCGGTCATGATTTCATGATATACATTCGGCACACGTTCTTCAGTTTCAGTTTTTCGGTTTTCTGTATTTTCCGAATCTAAACCGGAATACAGTTTCCCGGCAATTAATGCTTCGCGGTAAGGCGATTCAAGAGACATAGCGGATTGCGCAAGCGCCTCAAAGAGAGCATCTTTCTGGTCCGGATTTTCTTTCAGAATCTTATTTCCGGCTTCTTGATAAAGTGCAAGCAGCCGGTCTTCAACGGTCTCATTCTCACCTTTAGTCTCTTTTGCGAGCGCTACCATGGCCGCGGCGAAGCTTTCCTGGTCAGTCAGGAGATTGTCCAAAACCAGTGTGTGACCGACAAACCCGTCAGTTTTAATTTGAGAAGAGCCCTGAGTTCGGGTTTTCTCATTTTCTATTCTTGTGTCTGATGTGATAATTTCGTCAAGCCCCGCTTCAGTGACCTTGATATTAGACGCGCCTTTTTCCCAAAGGATTGACGCAACCCCGTTCAGGATACCAAGGTCTTTTGCCTGCAGAGCAAGCGCCTGGAAAAGATCCAGCATTTCAGTGGCAGTAACACCCTTAGAAAAGATAATGTTTCGAATGCCCTTCGTAAACAGATCATGGGCTATAACTCTGTTGGCTTCAGTGTCCTTGCCGACCGGAGTCTGCTCATATGTGAAAAATGCTTTTTGCACGCCGATGTAACATTCCGGTATATTCTCCAGAAGAAGGGAAAGCGCGTCGTGAGCGTCCTTTACTGATTGGGAATAGACGGGATTATTGGGAGGATAAAGTTTAACTATCCTGATGGCAGTTATGAGAGTGCGCATCAAGTCATTAACTTCGGGAGACAGAGTGGTCGATTGTTTTGTTTCTTCCGCCATATTTTTTTATTAAAAACCAATAATTTCGATAAAAAGTATATAAAGAATGATCCGGTATGTCAATGACAGATTTATCTTAAAACGCAAAGCGTCACAACGCGTCCTGAATTATAAATCTTCTTGCCGTATGTTCCATGCTATCTGAAGCATGATAAATTGTTTGGATCAATGAATCTTTGTTGTAGAGAGAGGATTGATGAGTGAGACGATGATGCCCTGCTTTTCACCATCTTGCATTAAGTAGTATCGATGATATGAATGAGATGGAGACACCCTCAATACCGTAGAATTCTGATTTGATTTGTGGTATATTTTATCGGTAGCAGATGATTGATATTAATTTGCGACTGAACTGATTATTGAAAGACGATAAGAGCAACCCAACATCGATAAAAAGGAGAATTTATTTATGCGGAATCTGGCTGGTTCAAAAAGAGCTCTTTCCCTGACGGCAATACTGCTTCTATGGGGTAGCGCTATGTTCTTTGTGGATGGATGTTCAAGGATCCCATTGAACTATCTGCCAAGTTCGGTCAACAAAATTTCCGGAAGCGTATCAGTTTCCAACTTCAAGTATCTTCTTGCGGAAACCGGTGATGTAAAACCATTTCAAATTCGCAATACAGCGTTGGAAAAACTGAAATTTGATAAAAACATCGACGTTTATTTCAGGGAAGCTGTTTCCGCGGAGTTGCGTTTATCCGGCGTCAAGATCGATGATAAGACCAGAGTCCTCAGTGGCGAAATCGAAGATCTTCTGGTTGATGATTTAAGCTTTGATAATGCCCACTGGATTATGAGGGTTCATTATATTATAAAAGATTTACGGACAGGCAATACTTTATACGTATCGACAAAGACCACCCAATGCGATGCGTCCAAACTTATGAACGTTAGCAGCGCGTTCAATGATGTCATCAAATTAAATGTAGAAGAGCTGATGAAAGATGAGGCATTCATCAAGGCAATTCATTGAGAACCTGTAGCCATTGATATACCGAATCAGGCAAAGCGGCATGGCTATTCTTTTCCGAATTTTCCGGCGCTTTTAGTTATTTTTTTATATTCTTTGAATCGCTTTCTTTAGGGAAAGCAAATATTAATACAGACTCTGACCAAAATTTTTACGCTATGGCTGATAGCGCCAGAGGTCGTTAAGATTACCTTTATTACCCGCCGAATCATAACCAATCCCGCCGAAGAGCCATAGATTTCCGCCGCCATCTATCCAGGAGACCGAACTTGAGCGTGTTCCAGGGATGTTGTTCGCGGCAGCCGTACCTTTAGTGCCATAGTTGCTGGCCTGACCGTACCCGCCAATCCAGATCCAGTCAGTGCCGTCGAATTCCCAAAGATCGTTTAATAGATTAATATTAGCCGCAAAATCATAACCGTTTCCCCCGAAGAGCCAGAGATTGCCGCTGCCGTCAATCCAGGAAATTGAATACTGGCGTGCTCCCGGGATGTTTCCCGCGTCGGCAACACCGATTGCGACAGAGCTGCCGCGTTGACCGTTTGTATTGGAGCCGCTTTCCCATGCCCAATTAGTGCCGTCGAATACCCACAGATCGTTCATAAGACCAACATTGCCTGCTGAATCGTAACCGTATCCCCCAAAAAGCCAGAGATTGCCGCCACCGTCTATCCAGGAAACCGAACTTGAGCGAGCTCCCGGGAAATTGCCCGCGGCAGAAGTACCTTTTGTGATATAGCTGCCGGCCTGACCGTATGTTTTGGCCCCGCTAACCCATGTCCAGTTGGTGCCGTCGAATTTCCATAGATCGTTCAAAAGACCAACGGCACCTGTTGAATCATAACCAATTCCGCCGAAAAGCCAGAGATTGCCGCCAGTATCTATCCATGAGACCGAACCTGAGCGAGCTCCCGGGATGTTTCCCGGGCCAGACGAACCTTTCGTGCCGTAGCTACCGGTCTGACCGTATGTATTGGACCCGCTGACCCAGGTCCAATCGGCGCCGTCAAATTTCCAGAGATCGTTCAAAGGACCAACGGCATTTGCTGAATCGTAACCGTTTCCCCCAAAAAGCCAGAAATTGCCGCTGCCATCCATCCAGGACACAGAATTTGAGCGTGATCCCGGCATATTGCCCGGGTCAGGCGTACCTTTCGTGACATAGAGGCCTTGCTGACCGTATGTATTGGACCCGCTAACCCAGGTCCAATTGGCGCCGTCGAATTCCCAGAGATCGTTCAAAAGACCAACATTAGCGGCTGAATCATAGCCGTATCCCCCGAAAAGCCAGAAATTGCCGCCGCCATCTATCCAGGAGACCGAACTTGAGCGTGCTCCCGGCAGATTGCCCGCGTCAGGCGTACCGCTTGTGACATAGATGCCTCGCTGACCGTATGTATTGGACCCGCTCACCCAGGTCCACTCACCGATGTAAACCGGAGATCTGGGTGTTGATATAAAATTTTGTCCGGTAACGTCTTTTCCGTTTACTAGTACCACTTGGTCAGGAGGGGTGAATATATAACCTGTTGAAACGGGAGTTACTGTGTAATATCCTGTCCCCAGGCCTGTAAAACTGTAAGTTCCGTCTGAAGCCGTCTTCGTAGAAGTAGTCACGCCACTGGCCAGATAAATCGTTACATTGGCAGCGATAGATCCGCTAACCGTACCGGAAATAGTAAAAGTGGCCGGAGGGGGGGTATTCCCTCCGCTGCTGCAACCGGCAAAGAGAGTGATCAGAATTCCCAATAAAATAACACCCAGCGTCTTTTTCATTTTTATTATCTCCATTAAAAATTCATGTCCATCAAACTTCCGCAACACGATCAGGGATAATGTCTTGTACAATATTGTTTATATTTTTTTAAGATATTATTTTCTTACAGATGAAATATAGAGAAGTCCTGTTTGGATGTCAATTGTTTTAAAAGTAGTCATTAAATCAGCTGTTTTTTGGAAAATGATATTCTGAAGATGAAGGGGCTAAAGAGATTGATGATAAAAAGTCAACGGCAGAGCCCTTTGCCGTAAGCGGTTTCTAACATTACACAAGTTCCTAATTCGCAGGCCTTTTTTGCGTCCTTACAGCCGGAGATTTTGTCGCCTTGATTAAAGTAGGCAATTCCTCTGTTGTTGAAAGCATCGGCATAATCAGGATATATCCTAATTGCCTCGATGTAATGATAAATAGCTTCATCGTTTTTACCTTCGGCAAGAAAGGCATCAGCAAGACATTTATGGGCTACAAAGTTGTTTTTTGTTGCTTCAAGCGTATGTTTGGAAAGTTCTATGCTGTTTTTCCAGTAACCGCATTGTTTCCATGTTGAAACTGACATGATAATAAGAAAGAATATTGCCACCGCGGATAAAAAATATTTTCGCGTATGTTCATTCGGGAACAAAAGCGGAATACCCCATGCCAGCATAATGGCAATGCCTATGGAGGGTAAATAATGATAACGGTCAGCCATTGCCTGGTCCATGTCCTGAAGGATTCCGATAACCGGAAGAATGGCTATTATGTACCACATCCATCCGACAAACAGATACGGCAAGCGTTTTACCGTAATAATGACAAAAACACTGATAAGGATCATTAGAAGAAGGGCTCCTGAAACTTGCCAGAGACGAATTTGTTGCGGAAAAGGATAATAAACAGCCATATTATAAGGCCAGAAGGTTTTTCCTATATAAGTTGCAAAAGAAACAAGCGCGTTGGCAAGCCGGGAGGGCAGGGGAAAATGTTCTATGGATCTATTGTGGTGAGCATAGATCGTCATGACAGAAAAAACAGCTGATAAAATCAAAAAAGGCGCCTTTTCCTTCAACTGCGATAATATCAGGTTCGATTTAAATTTTTCCGATTCAAAACGTTTAAGAGGCCAGTAATCAAGAAGAATCATTATAACAGGCAAAGTGACTACCATAGGCTTGCTCATCAAAGCGAAGACAAAGCCAAAAAGAACAGGCAGGTATCTTTTCATAACCGGTTTTTCAGTGTAACGGACGTAAAGGCATAAAGTCAGCATCCAGAAAAACGCGCTTAAGACATCTTTGCGTTCGGATATCCAGGCAACCGATTCAACGTGCAGGGGATGAAGCGCGAAAAGCGCCGCGACAAAGGCGCTCTTCCAGATGGCTCCTGTCATGCGGTTAAAAAGCCAGAAAAGCAATAATGTGCTGAGAATGTGCAAAATAAGATTGGTCAGATGGAAACCTGCGGCATTGAGGCCATAAAGCTGGTTATCCAACATGAAAGATATCCATATGAGCGGGTTCCATAATTCGGCATATTGTGTACTGAACGCCCAAATAATTCCATCGAGAGTGATTCCCGATTGGATATGGGTATTCTCCGTCACATAAATATTGTCATCAATATTGACGAAGCCGTATTGATACACCTGCCAAAAAGCGGCAACCACGGCTAATGTCAAAAGGATATAAACAATCAGAATTTTCTTTTTTGAACCAATATTTATCTTATTTAACATAGTGATCAACCATCCATTTTCTATCACATGCTAAATTGTATTTCAGCAGTTTTTTAACTGTTTTCGATTGGTATATTGAGTGAGTCGGAAAAATTAAAAAAACATTTCAGCAGGAAGTCAATCTTTTGTTTAGATTTGTGCGCGGCGCGGTAATGGTAAAAGTACAGTATTTTTCCTTCACTCAATATGAGGATAATCATTAATTGGATAAAGCTAGACAAATGACAAACCTATCCGCAAGCCGGTGTAAAAAAATTACAAACGGCATGATGATTCACTTTTGTCCGGATGCGCTTTCAGGAGTCAACGGATTTAAGAAATATCTGCCTGGCCAGTTGTTCCATCTGCGCCATGTCTGGACCTTCCAGCTCCGCGGCAACCTTTTCCAGCCAGGCCGGAATATCAATTTTCTGCGGACATTTTTCCAGACACTCTTCACACTGAACGCACTGTGATGCGTATCCGGGCTCACCGGTCAGAACGCCGCAGTTCATCGCCACATACCTGAAAGGCGCATCAGGCGCGCTGTACATATGCATGTTGTCGTAAATTTCAAAGCACCTTGGAATTAAAACACCGGCCGGACAAGGCTGGCAGTAACCGCAGCCGGTGCAGCCAACCTTCATGATTTTACGGTATGCCTGCGCTACCTTTTCAATGAGATACAATTCATTCTCATCAAGAGAATTCGGATATGCCGTTTGGGCAATGGCGATATTTTCAGCAATATGGGTTTCCTCATTCATCCCTGAGAGCACTACAGTGACTTCCGGATGATTCCAGACCCAGCGCAATGCCCATTCCGCGGGCGGCCTTTTGTGCTTTGCCGTATCCCATAATTTTTGCACAGCGGGAGGCGGGACCGGCCGTCCCAGATCGCCGCCCCGTAGCGGTTCCATGACGATCACACCCAGATCCTTGGCCGCCGCGTACTCAAGCCCCTTTCTGCCCGCCTGATTTTCAGTATCGAGATAATTGTACTGGATCTGACAGAATTCCCAATCATTGGAATCCACAATGCGCCGGAAATCATCCAAAACGCCGTGGAATGAAAATCCTGCATTGACGATTCGCCCGTCTTTTTTTGCCTTTTTCAAAAAATCCAGAATTTTCATGGCAGACAATGAATCCCAGAGAGGTCCGGTCAGGGCATGCACCAGATAATAGTCGATCCGGCTGGTATTGAGCTTCTTTAGTTGCGCGTCCAGATACCGGTCCATTTCCTCTCTTGATTTTATCAGCCAGGAAGGAAGCTTTGTGGCCAGACGCACCTTTTCTCTGTATCCGTCCGTCAGGGCTCGTCCCAGAAATGGTTCGCTTTCTCCCCCGTGATAAGGCCAGGCCGTATCAACATAATTTACTCCCTGATCAATCGCCCCTCTGATCTGCCGCGTTGCCCTCTCTTCATCTATTTGCGGACCTTTCATTGGCAGGCGCATTGCTCCAAATCCCAAAATGGATAGAGAATCGCCATTTTTCTTGATCGTTCTATATAACATCGTTCTTTCCCTCTATAATTGAAGATGGCGGTTATTATAAACCGCGTTAAATCCAGCATTCAACATACAATTTTTTTGATCTGATTTATTTTTGATCAAGTACTTTTTGCAAATGATTAAATCCTGAAGCCGCAGTCGGCCATCCGGCATAAAACGCAATATGTGTAATCGCTGCCACAAGTTCTTCCTTCGTGAGGCCGTTTTCAAAAGCTTTGTTAAGATGAAACTCGACCTGTTCGATTCGGTTTAGCGCGACCAGACAGGTGACGGTAATCAAGCTCTTGTCTCGTTTGGAAAGTCCGGGGCGTTCCCAAATATCGCCGAAAAGAAAGTCCTGCGTAAGTTTTGCAAATTCCGGCGCCAGTGTTTTCCAATCATTTATCACTTTTTGTTCATCACTTGTTGTCATATGCACCTCCTTATTAATAAAGTATTCCATGCAATTTGAAATGTCACATTGCATTTTCCAAAATCTTTCGGCTTATCTCAGGTGTAATATCCTGATATTCCGAAAGAGCTGTCCATCCATGCGCTTTTAACTGTTCGACAATCTCCGGTATTTTATCTGCCGTGACTCCGTATTGAGACAGGCGTGTTTTTACACCAAGGCTTTCAAAGAATTCCCTGGTCTTTTGAATCGTCAAATCAATCTTTTCTTTTTCGCTGCCGGTTTCTATATGCCAGACACGTTGAGCATACTGGAGAAGTTTTGCTTGCTTCTGAGTACGTCTTACTTCAAGCAAAGCCGGATAAACAATTGCCAAAGTCTGTCCGTGATCAATGCCGAATAACGCGGTAAGCTCATGTCCGATCATATGGGTTGCCCAATCCTGAGGAACTCCGGCGCCAATTATTCCGTTGAGCGCCATGGTCGCACACCAGACGAGATTGGCACGAGCGTCGTAATTTTCCGGTTCGTCGACCGTTGACTTGCCTGTTTCAATCAATGTTTGCAGAATTCCTTCGGCGATACGATCCTGTACTCTGGCATCAACGGGGAAAGTTATATACTGTTCTGCTGTATGTATAAATGTATCAATTATACCATTGGCAACCTGAATTTTGGGAAGTGTATAAGTAACCGTCGGGTCTAAAATTGAAAATTTGGGGAAGGCCAGCTCGCACATAACCGGGAATTTTCCATGCTCACAACTGATAACCGCTCCGCTGTTCATTTCAGACCCCGTCGCAGGTAGTGTCAGAACGGTGCCAAACGGTACCACTTTTTCCGCAACACTGGAAGGAATGGGCATAAATCCGTATTTCAATAAATCCCGCGAATCTTCTTTGTAATGGGAAGCAAGTGAGATAAATTTGGTCCCGTCGATAACAGAGCCGCCGCCAACAGCCAAAATAAAATCAAGATTTTTGCTTTGTACTATTTCAACGGCTTTAATCAGTGTTTCATAACGCGGATTCGGTTCTATGCCGCCAAATTCGTAAATTATCCTCCTGCCAAGTACGGCTTTAACTCTGTCGATCAGGCCGCTCTTTTTGGCGCTTCCACCTCCATAAGTTATTAAGACAGCGGCATCGGCCGGGACATATTTGTCAATGCTGTCAAGTCTGTCTTTTCCAAAAATAATACGTGTCGGATTATAAAAATCAAAATTAAGCATAGTAAACCTCCCTAAGTTCTTCTTATCCAATATAAGCCGGAAAGTGCGCTTTTAAATCAAGCCGGAGCGAGTTCGCCGTACCAGTAGGCGGCCGTGACTCCGCCGTCCATGAGGAAGTCGCTGCCGGTGATGAATGCTCCGTCCGGACCCATAAGCAGTGCTCCGACGGTTCCCACTTCATCCGGAGTTCCAGCACGTCCGGCTGCAGAAATCTGAATCATACGCCGGTACCCCTCTCCCCGTGGTCCGGTCAGCTCATCTTTGGCCAGCGGGGTGATGATGATGCCGGGGCTGATTGTGTTGATGCGCGCGCCGCGCTTGCCCCAGCGTACCGCTTCGGCCATCACGCGAAGCGAATTTCCGCGCTTCGCGAGTTGGTAGGCGTAAAGAGAATCCTTCACTTGTTCCGGCTGAAGAAAAGGAAGACTGAGCAACTCATCGGCGGGTGTGGTCGCCAGCGCCCTGTTTTGTTCAGATGTCAGCGCCGGAAGACGGTGCCCGGACTGCGAGGCGATAACGACGCCTGCTGCTCCCTGCGCGATGACGTTGCCGAATTCCTCAAGCACTAAAGCGGTGCCATACAGATCAACCTTCAGGATAACGGACGGTGATGCCTGCGTAGGGGAGACACCCGCGGCATGAATGATACCGGTTATGGCGCCGATCGCCGTGGCTGTCTCGACAAGTGCGTGGATCGACTCGCGCAAGGAAACATCTACTGCAGCGGTGCTGACCTCAAAACCGGCGTCGCCAAGGACCTTCGCGGCAGCATCAGCGTTTTCCTGACGCAGATCGGCCAGCAGAACGTGCTTGCCCGCGCTGACTCGCCGCGCGATAGACTGGCCGATCGATCCGGCACCTATGACCGCAATAACATTTTTCATTGCAAATCTCCTTTCACAAGACCCAATTGTCTTGATTAGCTTTTCGGCATTACGACATCAAATCAAGTTTTTTAAGCCAGTTCTTTATATCTTTGTCTGCCCTATCAGCGCTGCCGCCTATAATGGCTAAACCAGGCAGCACCTTGGCATTCGGACAAGTTTTTTTAATAGTCTGCTCACTGTTTCCCATTCCACTGCCCTCATGCGTACAAAATGGAACAATAATCTTTCCTGAAAAATCATAGGCCTCCAGAAATGTTAACACTGCCATCGGCATTGTGCCCCACCAGTTTGGATGACCGAGAAAGATCACATTATAAGAAGCCATATCTTTTACTTTTTCAGTAAGCTCTGGCCTTGCGTTTTTCTTCTTTTCTTCCTGTGCGACTTCTGTAGCTTCCGTATAATCGTCCGGATAAGATTTTACGGTTTTAATCTGGAACAAGTCACTCCCTGTTAATTGCTGCAATTTTTTTGCTATGACTTCTGTGTTTCCAATGGGCAGATTTACAATGCTTCCCCCCACGTAGTTATTTCCATTGCGTGAAAAATAAGCTATGAGACTTTTTGAGTTTGCCATTTGATTCTTCCTTTCTATTCCTCATTTCTTGCATGTGCCTGCGAGGTATTGTTATATTAACTTTTTATATTCTTCATCCGATACCGGTTCCAACCATTCAGGGGGGCCCGCATGCACATTTGTCTCAATTGAAAGGTGTACAAACCAACTGTCTGGTGCCGCTCCATGCCAGTGTTTTATGTTTGAAGCGATTTTTACTACATCGCCCGGATGAAGTTCTCGCGCATGTTTCCCTTCCTCCTGATAATAACCCCGTCCACCAGTTATCAGTAAGATTTGTCCGCCGGGGTGCTTATGCCAGTTGTTTCTTGCTCTCGGCTCGAATGTTACATTGCCGATGGGACAATTAAATTCGTTATCGCGTCCCACCAGCATGCTGAGATATGCCCCTCCGACAAAGTACCTGCTGTATTGTTCCGGAATTTTTTCCCCCTTCGGAAAGATTACGCTTTCACTCAAGACGTTCATAATTCATTCTCCTTTGCTATACTCATTCCCATACATCCGAGTCCGATAGACGAAACTTCCAGACCGTTTTTTTCTAATTTACGCTTTTGCATGTTATCCTGCCATTTTTCGCTGTAGCATTTAAAATTGTATTATTTTTTGGATTTTTGTTCATATCTTTATGGCCACTTGTTGAAGGTATTATATGTCTGAAAAAGCAAACAGGGTAGATCAATCCTGTTAATTTATTGCCTAATCGTCTGAGATAATCCATAAATGTATTGCAAAATGAAGCTGGGTATGTTATATTTATGCTGTGAGGAGTAGAACATGAAAAATCATTCCGGCAAACATATATCTAATAAGAACAGCATTGATAATGCGCGTGAAACCCTGGGTATGAATATTGCCCGATTCACCGAAAAGGGCGATTATATGGAAACCCCGATTGCTGACCTGTCGCTGCATCGTCGTGATGAACCGACCCCGCCGACAACGATCCTTTATGAACCGCGCATTTGCCTGATCGCACAGGGCGCGAAGCGTGTGTTCCTCGGAGAGGATACATATGTATACGACGAGAACCATTTTTTAATCACATCCGTAGACCTGCCCACGGTTGTACAGGTTATTGAGGCTAGCCACGAAAAACCTTATCTGGGTCTCGTATTGAGGCTTGATCAACGCGAGATTTTGCAACTTATGGTGGACAGCAATCTTCCGGCGCCTAATCCACAGCAATCGAGTCGCGGAATGGCAACCGGGGAGGTCACTTTACAGCTTATTGCCGCTTTTCAGCGATTAATTGACTTACTTGATGAACCTGACGATATACCGATTCTGGCACCCATCATCAAACGGGAAATATTCTACCGTTTACTTGTAGGAGATCAGGGCGCGCGTCTTCGCCGTATGGCATCGTCGGGAAGTCAGAGTCAGCAGATAGCGCGGGCAATTGACTGGCTGAAAGGAAATTTCATTCAACCTTTGCGTATTAATGATCTTGCAACGCAAGCCAATATGAGCACATCCACATTCCATCATCATTTCAGAGCGTTGACAGCGATTAGTCCTTTACAGTACCAAAAATGGCTGCGATTGACGGAAGCAAGGCGATTGATGCTGATGGAAGATCAGGATGCGACCACTGCGGCGTTCGAAGTTGGTTATGAAAGCCCCTCTCAATTTAGCCGAGAATACAGCCGTTTGTTCGGTGCGCCGCCATCAAGAGACATATCAAATCTGCGTCAAATGACCGCTAACGAGCCAGCTTGATCATGATTGAATTTTCATAAAATTCGTCAGCAAGTCAGTTGTTTAATTGAAACAAGGAAATATGTTTATAAATTATTGATTTTTTTCTGGTAGTCCCACAGGGAGTTGAACCCTGGTTTCCGGCGTGAGAGGCCCATTTCTAATATTTTATGTAATAAATTCAATAACTTGTAAAGTTAAAGTTGGGTAAAATTTGATTAATTTTGCACCCTATTTGCACCCAAATTCCACACTTTTCACAGGAAGATTTACTCCAGCCTTGGGATAGAGACGTACCGCCATTAAAAAAAGCTAATTGGCTGTCCCATTCCGGGAGAAAAAACAGTTCCATAAATCTTTTTATTGATATGGCACAATCCCATGTATATACTATGTATCAAAATGGAGTAAGTTTATGGAAGTAATTATACAAAAATGGGGAAACAGTCTGGCCATCAGGATTCCGGGAAGTTTCGCGAAAGGTATTAATCTTCGCCAGGGAACGTCTGTCGATTTAATTAAGAAAACCGATAGACTCGTTATTGTTCCCAAAAAACCTGGCTTAAAATTAAAAAACCTGCTGTCCAAAATCACAGACGATAATATTCACAAAGAGGAATTCACGGAGGAGCCTGTTGGAACAGAAATCTAGTAAATATGTTCCCGGTGCGTGGTGATGTGATCTAGCTATCATTTAATCTTCAAAGCAGGCATGAACAATCAGGGCACCGTCAGGCCGTCGTTATATCGTCCAAAGAATACAATGAAAAAGTCGGATTGGCTCTTTATTGCCCGATTACGTCAAAGATTAAAGATCATCCTTTCGAAGTCAGAATTATCATAAAAAACAAAATCGATGGCGTTATTCTCTCCGACCAGATCAAAAGCATGGATTGGAAGAAAAGGGAAGCCAGTTATATTGCGTCAGAATCAAAAGAAATATTGAATGAAACCGTTGAAAAACTGAGCTTGCTGATCAATTTTTAATCTTTATAACTAATTACCCATAACTTTGTTACACACCCCAGATGTGATGCGGTGATAATACTTGCATTTGCGGTGAATGTAGACTACAATCTCCGCATGAGGTGCGGAGAATGAGTGTTTATATCCATGAATTACCGGACTGGCCTCACTTCGACTGGAGTCAGGAGGCCTTGGCCCAAAAGCTTGCTGCTGTGCGATACAGACAAGGAGAATTGATTGGACGGATGAAAGCCATGGGTTTTTCTTTGCGTGCGGAAGCCGTCTTTCAAACACTGACGCTCGATGTTCTGAAATCCAGCGAGATTGAAGGAGAGATACTCGACAGGGAACAGGTGCGATCTTCTATCGCCCGACATCTTGGCATGGACATAGGAGCAGTAGCCCCGGTGTCCAGAAACATCGAAGGCGTTGTGGAAATGACGCTTGATGCCACACAGAACTATGATAAACCTTTAACCAAAGAAAGATTGTTCGGCTGGCATGCTTCGCTTTTTCCTGGCGGCTACAGTGGGATAAAAAAAATTAGAGTTGCTGCTTGGCGCGATGACAGCAATGGGCCAATGCAAGTCGTCTCAGGTCCTGTTGGTCATGAGCGTGTGCATTTCGAAGCTCCGTCTGCTGATCGGATAGAAAAGGAAATGACGGTCTTTCTTGATTGGTTTAACAACCACGACGGCACAGATCTCGTATTGCGCTCAGGTATTGCCCATCTCTGGTTTGTCACCATACATCCTTTCGAAGACGGCAATGGACGCATTGCGCGCGCACTCGCCGATATGATGTTGGCTCGATCAGAGCAGAGTCCCCAACGCTTCTACAGCATGTCCGCACAGATACGGAACGAAAGGGATGCCTATTATGGGGGGCTGGAGGAAACGCAGAAAGGAACGCTGGACATTACGGCGCGGCTAGAATGGTTTCTCGATTGCCTGAACCGCGCATTTGATGGCGTGGATAACATACTTGCAGTCGTGCTCAAGAAAGCCCGTTTCTGGGAATTGTACGCTGAAACACCGTTCAATGATCGGCAGCGTTTTGTTCTCAACAAACTGCTGGACGGATTTGAAGGTAAGATGACATCGTCAAAATGGGCCAAACTGGCGAAGTGTTCCCAGGACACAGCGTTGCGCGATATTCTTGAGTTAACGGAACGTGGAATCCTGGCCAAAGACTCATCTGGTGGCCGGAGCACCAGTTATTCGTTGATTTTCCCATAGACAATGTAAATCGGTTTTCTGTAAGGGCAAAACACCTATGACGATATTCTATTACGATCTAATTGTTTTGGGAACTATATACAATGTGACCTTAAAAATTATCTGGGTGCGCTGATTAGTCATTAATATGGAACAATTGTTTATATGTGATTTAGCCAAATAGGTGTGAGCAATTGAAGGCGTGAAGCGTTCCGGAGGGGACGATTAGACGCCGGAATGCGAAACACTTTTTTGGCGTCCGGCAATCACATAGGTTTTTAAACAGTTGTTACATATTAATAACCGCAAACACGGGTGGTTTTTTTGATTTACAGTTTTGTGAAGATTAAAATCTTTACACTGAGTTGGAAAATAAATTACCGGTTTTTGGAGAAATCTGTTTCTTTTAGGAGTAGCTCTTTTCGTTTTAAAGAAGAAGAGGGTAACCTTCGCCTGTTCATGGCGTGTTGCTCAAATCATTTTTCACGCTGTCTCGATTGCAAATCACCAGTTTCAACCACCGGAATAGATCATTAATAACGGGTAGAAATATGCAAGGACTGAGAGTTTCTTTTTCCACTCAAAAAAAATGTAGATAACTTCCTGTAATCCACATTTCTTCTTCCTTAAAATCATACAATCTTGTAACGGGTAATCCACAACCATTCATTCTCAAAAATCATTGCAACTTACACTTGGTAATCCTCAGATAAAACATATTATAATACCCAAATCCCAAAGACCTCATAAGCCAGATGATGGAGGTGCATTATGCTGATAGATGAAGCCATAATTTTGTTCAAATATTATCTTCAATCAAATGGAAAAAAGAAAACCATCGAGAGTTATAATGTCTTGTTTGATAAATTGAGCTGTTTTTATGCTTGCAGATCTTTTGAAGGCTTCGCTCCCGATGAGATTTTCCAATTTCTTGAAGAGACAACCAAAAACCTGTCTAAAACAACTCGCAGACTACGGTATTCCCAGATAAAGGCTTTCTATAACTTTATTATCGAAAGAAATTCTCTCAGTTTGAGTAATCCCTGTAATACGCCATTGCTGCATAAAACTTTCAGAATACCGAAAAACTCGCCCCGGAAGATCCTGGATCGAGAAATAATAGAAGAAATGATATACGACACGAAAAGTCATCGTGATAGATTGAAAGTGGAACTTCAGGCTAAATGTTGGCTCAGAATTGGCGAATTATTAAAACTCAAGGTATCAGATATATCTGATAGAACAATTACACTGAGAGAGCCAAAATCTGGAAAAGAAGCAGAAAAAGCCCATATGCCGGAGAATATATCCAAAAAGCTATTGGAATATATGCAGGAAAACAAATTTCAAGGCGAGATAGAATATTCCCTGTATGTTATTCGACAGCTAGATCAATTATCAAAGGACTTGGAGCCAGGTTGAAAGTTAGCGTTTCGCCCCATGACCTTAGACGGTATTCAGCCACGTTTGTCAGCAGAAACGGCGTTCCCCTGGAAGTAGTATCGAAAGTCATACTAAGGCATCAGGACTTAAAAACCACACAAATCTATTTGGGAAGGATCAGTGATACGGAAGCAATAAGGTGGATGAATATCCTTCATGAGAAATAAGGTAAAATTCAAAAAGTAGAATCAAGAGGTCTTTGAGATAAAATAATTCTTCCGTATTCCATAGTTTTCAAAGCTGCAATTGTATGCTAACCGATAACTCCAATCATTATATTTCTGTCCTTACATTTTTACGCTGCATTGTGAATTACAATTCTTAAAAGACGGAGGTTCCGGTAATTAAAAAATATTTGACATGTAAACAATACTTCCTTATATTTCACATTACAAAAACAAATTTTCATCAAAAATAAATTAAGGAAGTATACAAAATGAAAAGATTTAATTTCTTGTTTTGGTTAGTTGCGCTTCAAGTTATTTTATTCATGGTGTCAGGATGCAGCACTTCGTCCCCCGAGAAAAATGCAGCCAAGGAAAAAGAGATGTTGGGATCGTTAAGCAAGGAGAGCAATGATTTTTGTAATAAGGAAGAATATAAGAAATTCTTCATAAAATCACCATGTTTTGCCAACGATATCACTGCCGAACAACTATCTGAT
>Ga0335069_10002786_pt1 | contig 26739 bp, 26 predicted proteins | sample Lox_Sample_11_FD_206714 | JGI IMG/M metagenome (GOLD analysis project Ga0335069, IMG submission 206714) | Soil microbial communities from Loxahatchee National Wildlife Refuge, Florida, United States - Lox_Sample_1.1 | ecosystem: Environmental > Terrestrial > Soil > Wetlands | place: USA...
GGAGGCGCTCCCTCGCTGGCCCTGGGCATGGCCCGCATCTTCTCGGGCTCGATCGGCGGCGAGCGCCTGCTCGGCATCTGGTACCACTTCGCGATCATGTTCGAAGCGCTCTTCATCCTCACCGTGCTCGACGCCGGCACCCGGGTCGGCCGCTTCATGATCCAGGAGATCCTCGGCCACGCCTGGGCGCCGCTGGGACGGCGCAGCTCCTGGCCGGTCACCCTCCTGACCAGCGCCCTCATCGTGGCCGCCTGGGGCTACTTCCTCTGGCGCGGTGTGCTGGACCCTCTCGGCGGCATCAACACCCTCTGGCCGCTCTTCGGCATCTCCAACCAGATCCTGGCTTCCGTGGCCCTGGTGGTGGCGACCACCATCCTGATGAAGATGGGAAGGCGCCGCCATCTCTGGGTGACGCTGCTGCCGACCGCCTGGCTGCTGGCGGCCACCCTCACCGCCAGCTGGCAGAAGACCTTCGACCCCGACCCGCACCTCGGCTTCCTGGCCCAGGCCCGGGTGCTGGAGCAGAAGGCCGACTCGGGGGCGCTGCCACCGGACAAGGCCGCGGAGACGCGGCGGATCGCCTTCAACAACCGTCTCGACGCCGGGGTGACGCTGCTGTTCGCGGTGCTGGTGCTGCTCCTGATCGCGGAGGCGGCTCTCGAGTGGTACGGCATCCTCAGCGGCCGCAAGCCGTCGGTCGTCCACGAGGCGCCGCACGTGCGCAGCCGCTGGCTGGAGGCCTCGCCGTGAGCGCGCGGCGGCTCGGCCAGCTCCTGGCGGCGGCAGCCGCCGCGTCCTGGCGCGCCCTGCGCGCCTGGAGCGGCGACGCCGCGTACGAGACCTACCTCGCCCGCGCTCGCGAGGGAAGACACCTCGACCGTGAGCGCTTCTACCTGGAAAGCCTGGAGCGGAGATACAGGACCCCGAGCCGCTGCTGCTAGCTCTAGAGCAGCCGGATGGAGTGGCTCTTCACCGCCAGCCAGACCGGCCGGCCGGGCTCGACGCCGAGGGCGGCGACCGCGGCCGGGGTGATGCGGACGAGCAGCTCGCCTCCGCCGCGGTGGAGCGTGCAACGGAGCGTCACGTCGCTGCCGGTGCGCTCGCCGGAAGCGACCGTCGCCGCGTAGACGTTGCGGGCCGAGAGACCGACCGGCTCCACTGCGGCGACCAGCACGTCCTCGGCGCGCACGGCCAGGGTGACCCCGGAGCCCGGAGGGCGTTCCTCGTCCAGCGCCACCGTCACCTCCAGCCCGCCGTCGGTGCGTACGCGCGTGACCCCGGCGGGGGCGTCGTGGGACACCACCAGGCCCGGCAGCAGGTTCTCGATGCCCGCCTGGGCCTCCCGGGCCAGCGCCGGGACGGCCAGGAGGGAGCGCGGATCGCCGGCCGCCTCCAGCCTCCCTTCGCCCAGCAGCAGCAGGTGCGCGGCGGCGGCGAGGGCCTCGCCCACGTTGTGGGTGACGTACAGGCAGGGCAGGGACCAGGTGCTCCGCACGCGCAGCAGCCAGGGCAGTACCCGGTCGCGCAGCTCCACGTCGAGCGCCGCCAGCGGCTCGTCGAGGAGCAGCAGCCGCGGCCGGGTGGCGAGCGCGCGGGCGAGGGCCACCCGCTGCCGCTCCCCGCCGGAGAGCGCGCGCGGCATGCGGCCGAGCAGGGGCCGCAGCTCCAGGGTGTCGACCGCGGCGTCGACCGAGGCGGCGTCTCCGCGGGCCCCGAAGCGCACGTTGTCGATCACGGTGAGGTGCGGGAACAGGCCCGCGTCCTGGGGCACGTAGCCGACCCGGCGCCTCTCCGGCGCCAGCGACAAGCCCCGTGCACTGTCGAGCAGCGGCTCGCCCTCGAGCACCACGCGGCCACGCGCGCGCCGCCGCAGGCCGGCGATCGCCTCCAGCAGTGACGTCTTGCCGGCGCCGGAGGGGCCCATCACCGCGGTGACGTCGGCGGGGAGACTCGCCCGCAGCCGCAGCGTGAACCGGGCGAGCGGCAGCTCGAGGTCCAGCTCGAGGGCCATCGGGCTCTCGGTACCGGCGGTCACGCGCATTCCGGGTCGCGGCGGCGGCTGATCCACTCGGTCGACCACAGCGCCAGGAAGGCGAGGGCCACCGTCCACCCCGCCAGCGCCAGCGCGTGACGGTCGCGGCCCGCCTGCACCTCCTGGAAGATGGCGAGCGAGAGCGTCTGGGTCCGGCCGGGGATGTTGCCCGCCACCAGGATGGTGGCGCCGAACTCGCCGAGCGAGCGGGAGAAGGCGAGCACCAGCCCGGCCATGATGCCGCGGCGCGCCAGGGGCAGCGTCACCCGGAAGAAGGCGGCAGCCGGCCGGCAGCCGAGCGTCCGCGCCAGCGTGACCAGCCGCGGGTCCACCTCCTCGAAGGCCGTCCGCGCCGAGCGCACCAGCAGCGGGAAGCTCATGACGCTGGTCGCCAGCACTACGCCCTTCCAGGTGAACACCACGGCCAGCCCGTGGGCCTCCAGCCAGCCGCCGAGCGGGCCGTTGCGGGCGAGCAGCATCAGCAGCGCCAGCCCGACGGCCGTCGGCGGCAGCACCAGCGGCAGCGACAGCAGGGTGTCGAGGGCGCCGCGGCCGGGGCCGCGGTAGCGGGCCAGCAGCAGCCCGGCGACGATGCCCGGCAGCAGGGTGGCGGCAGTCGCCAGCGCCGCCATGCGCAGCGTGAAGCCGACGAGTGCCAGGTCGCCTGAGCTCACGGCCCGGGCGTCTCCAGGATCGCGAAGCCGAGCCGCACGAACACGGCCTTCGCCTCCGTCGAACGGAGCCAGGCGTAGAAGCCTCGGGCAGCCGGGCTGGCGCCGGCGAGCAGCGCTGCCGGGTAGACGATGCGCGGCGCCTCCGTCGCCTGGACCTCGTACGCGACGCGCACCCGCTTCGACCACAGCGCGTCCGTGCGGTAGACGATCCCGGCGTCGGCGGCCGCCGACTCGACCGCCGCCAAGGCGGCGCGGACGTCGAGCGTCGGCACCACCCGCTCGCGTACCTCGGCCCACAGGCGGACCTTCTCCAGCCACTCCCGGGCATAGGCGCCGGCGGGGACCGCCTCCGGGTCGGCGAGCGCGAGCCGCTGCACCGCCCTCAGGTCGGCCGGCCCGCGCACGACCAGGCTGGAGCCGGCCGGCACCACCACCACCAGCCGGTTCGACAGCAGCGCGACGCGCTCGGCGACACGGCCTTCCCGCTGCAGCTGGTCCACCCGGACGAGGTCGGCGGAGACGAAGACCTCCGCCGGCGCGCCGGCGCGGATCTGGCGGGCGAGGTCGCCCGAGCCGCCGAAGGCGAACGTCACCCGCACCCCCGCCTCCTTCTCGTAGGCGGCGCCGATCTCCTCCAGCGCATCGGTGAGGCTCGCCGCAGCGAACACCAGCATCTCGCGTTCCGCCGCCAGCGCGCGGCCGCCGCCGGCGACCGTGGCGGCCACCAGCACCAGGAAACCGCGGCGCTTCATGCTAGCCACGCCCCGCGATCTCCAGCAGGTCCGACAGGACCGCGTAGGCCGTCTGGTCCACGGTCCCGCCGCCCTCGAAGACGCCAACCTCGCCCATCAGGTCGGTCTCGAGCAGCAGCGCCGCGTCGGCTCCCGAGCTGGAAAGCGGATCGCCCAGGGGGATCCGCTCCGGCGCGACCCGCACGCGCACGCGCCGGTCCCGCCGCTCGCCCCGGACCACCAGCCTCAGACGCGTTCCGCGCTGCAGCGCCCGCCGTGCCTCCGCGCCCGACAGCCCGTTGATGCCGCGCCGCCGCACCTGGGCCGGCCGCACCGAGCCGCCCATCAGGGCGTTGGCCAGCGCGCAGCCCTTGACCGCGGCGTCCCAGCCGTCGAGGTCGTGGGCGGGATCCGCCTCGGCGATCCCCAGCCGCTGCGCCTCGGCCACCGCGGCCGACAGCGACTCGCCCTGCTCCATTCGCGACAGCACCAGGTTGGTGGTGCTGTTGAGCGTGCCCCGGAAGGAGAGTACCCGCGCCCCGCGCAGGCAACGCTCCTTCAGGTTGAAGACCGGCGTGCCGTCCATCACCGCGCCCTCGTGGAGGAAGAGGACGCCGTGGCGGGCGGCGAGCCTCCGCAGCGGCACGAAGGCGAACGCCACCGTCCCCTTGTTGGCGGTGACGACGTGCAGGCCGCGAGCGAGCGCCTGGCGCACGTGGCCGATCGCCGGGCGCCCTCGGTGCGGGTCGAGAGGGGTCAGCTCCAGCAGCACGTCGGCGGGGACGCGGCGGATGAAGGCGCGCACGTCCGGCACGGGCCCGCCCCGGTGCAGCCTCGCCAGGGAGCCCCCGCCTGCCACCAGGCGCAGGGCGCGGCCCAGCGGCAGGCCGGCGGCGGCGACGGCGATCCCATGCCTGGCCGTGGCGATGCCGGTGACGCGAGCCCGCACACCCGCCTGACGCAGCGCCCGCGCGTAGGGGCCCCGCAGCCGCTCGGCGAAGCGGCGACCGACGTTGCCGAAGCCGACCAGCGCCAGCCTGAGGTCACGGGCCACTGCGGGCGATTCTAGTCCCGGCCGCCAGCGAGGCGTCGACGGTCAGTTCAGGCGCCGGACCGGCAGCCGCACCGCCCGCGGCCGCAGCTTCACCGTGACCTCGCCCTCGCTGTGCAGCAGGCTGGCCAGCGTCAGCTCACCCAGCACCTGGTCGACGGCGTCCTGCAGGCCGCGCAGCACCGGCCGGATCGAGCAGTCGCGGGTGTTGAGGCAGCCGCTGGGGGCCTGGCCCTTGTGGCGGTCGCAGAAGCCCGGGTCGAAGAGCCGCCCGCCGAGCGCCACCAGCACGTCGAGCGCCCGCACCTCCGCCGCCGGCCGGGTGAGCGAGTAGCCGCCGGCCTTGCCGCGGGTGCTGCGCACCAGGCCGGCCCGGCGCAGCAGCCGCATGATCTTGGCCACGTTCGGCGAGGAGATGCCCTCGCGCCCGCTCATCTCGGCGATGGTCAGGCTGGCGCCCTCGCCTCTCCGCGCGATCTGCAGCAGGCAGCGCAGGCCGTATTCCTCGATCGAGCTCAGCTTCATGGCTACATCAGCCCCAGCTGCAGCCGCGCCGCGTCCGACATCATGCTCTGGTCCCAGGGCGGGTCGAGCACCACCTGCACCTCCGCCTCCTTCACCCCGGGGATGGCGCGCAGCTTCTGCTCGATGTCCTGCCGCAGGAAGTCGCCCATGCCGCAGCCGGGCGCGGTGAGCGTGAACTCGACGCGCACCCGGTCGCCGTCGTCGGCCGGCTGCGCCTCGACCTTGTAGACGAGCCCGAGGTCCACGATGTTGACGGGGATCTCCGGGTCGTAGCAGCTGCGCAGCTGCTCCCAGGCCATCTGCTCGGTGGTGCGGCCGGCCACGTCCTCGGCGCCGAGCGGCTTGGTCGGCCGCTCGCCGATCGCGTCGCCGTCCTGGCCCTCGATGCGGACCAGGTACCCGTGGTCGGTCATCGCCGTATAGGAGCCGCCGAGGGCCTGGGTGACGAAGACCGTCGTCCCCGCCGTGAGCGTCAGGCGGTCGCCGTAGGGGATGGCGGCCACCTCCACGTCGCGGGACAGCACGCGCGCCTCGCGCATCACCATGGGCTACTCCGTGGTCGCCCCGGCGCCGCCCTCGAGCGCCGCCTTCATGGTGTGCCAGGCCAGCGAGGCGCACTTCACCCGCACCGGGAACTCGTGGACGCCCGCGAAGACGGCGAGCTTGCCCAGCTCGGGCGCCACCTCGGCCGCGCGGCTGGGATCGGCGGTGACCAGCTCGTGGAAGCGCTGGAACAGCGTCATCGCCTGCTCCACCGTCTTCCCGCGAACGGCGTCGGTCATCATCGAGGCGGAGGCGGTGGAGATCGAGCAGCCGGCACCATGGAAGCTCACGTCCTTCACCACCCCGTCCTCCACCCGCAGGTAGATGGTGGCCCGGTCGCCGCACAGCGGGTTGTGGCCGACGGCGCGGTGGGTGGCCGCGGCCATCTCGCGGAAGTTCCTCGGCCGCTTGCTGTGGTCGAGGATCACTTCCTGGTACAGCTCGCGCAGGTCGTCGCCGTTCACCGGAACATCTCCTGCACGCGGCGCAGGCCGCGGGCCAGCGCCGTGAGCTCGTCCCGGGTGTTGAAGCAGGCGAGCGAGGCGCGGGTGGTGGCCGGGATGCCGTAGCGCTCCATCACCGGCTGCGCGCAGTGGTGGCCGGTGCGCACGGCGATGCCCTCGTAGTCGAGCACGGTGCCCACGTCGTGCGGGTGGACGCCCTCCAGCACGAAGGAGAGGACGCTCGCCTTGTCGATGGCGGTCCCCACCAGGCGCAGGCCCGGGATCTCCGAGAGGAGCCGGGTGCCGTGATGCAGCAGCTCGCGCTCGTGGGCCGCCATGGCAGCGAGGCCGCGGGCCGCCATCCACTCGAGAGCCGCGCCCAGGGCGATGCCGCCGGCGATGTTGGGGGTGCCCGCCTCGAACTTGTACGGCAGCTCGTTCCAGGTGGACCTCTCGAAGCTGACCGAGGCGATCATGTCGCCGCCGCCCTGCCAGGGCGGCATCTCCGCGAGCAGCGCGGCCCGGCCGTAGAGGGCGCCGACGCCGGAGGGCCCGTAGGTCTTGTGGCCGGAGAAAGCGTAGAAGTCGCAGCCGATCGCCTGCACGTCGACGGCGAGGTGCGGCGCCGCCTGGGCGCCGTCGACCATCACCACCGCGCCCGCGGTGTGGGCCAGCTCCGTCATGCGCCGCACGGGGTTGACGGTGCCGAGGGCGTTCGAGACGTGGGCGATGGAGACGATGCGGGTGCGCGGCGTGAGCAGGCTCTCGAACCTCGCCATGTCCACCTCGCCCGAGTCGTCGATCGGCGCCACCCGCAGCCGCGCGCCCTTCTCCTCGCACAGCAGCTGCCAGGGGACGATGTTGGAGTGGTGCTCGAGGCCGGTGATGAGCACCTCGTCGCCCGCGCCCACCTTCCGTCGCCCGTACGTCTGGGCCACCAGGTTGATGGCCTCGGTGGTGCCACGGAGGAAGACGATCTCCCGGGTGTCTCGGGCGTTCAGGAACTGGCGCACGGTGCCCCGGGCCTTCTCGTACGCGTCCGTGGCCAGTTGCGACAGCCGGTGCACGCCCCGGTGGACGTTGGCGTAGTAGCGCTCGTAGACCTCGCGCTCCTTGTCGATCACCGCCCGCGGCTTCTGGGCGCTGGCCGCGCTGTCGAGGTAGACGAGGGGCTTGCCGTGGACCCTCTGCTCCAGGATCGGGAACTCGCGGCGGACCGCCTCCACGTCCCAGGTGGTGAGGGCGGCGGGGCTGACGGCGGGCTCGCTCACGAGAGGGCCTCCTGCACCTCGGCCGCGCCCGGCAGGTGGGCCTGCAGGTGGTGCTCCGCGGCGCGGCGGACGGACGGGACGGAAACCCCGCGCAGCACGTCGCCGGCGAACGCCCAGGTCAGCAGGCTGCGGGCCGCGGGCTCCCCGATGCCCCGCGAGCGCAGGTAGAAGAGCGCCGTGGGGTCGAGCTGGCCGGTGGTCGAACCGTGCTTGCACTTGACGTCGTCGGCCAGGATCGAAAGCTGCGGCGTCGAGTGCACCAGCGCCTGCCGCGAGAGCAGCAGGTTGCGGTTGGTCTGCACGGCGTCGGTCTTCTGGGCGCCGGGGCGGACGATGACCAGGCCGTTGAAGACGCCGCGGCCCCGCTCGTCCACGATGCCCTTGTAGAGCTGCCGGCTGGTGCAGTGCGGCCGGGCGTGGTCGACACGGGAGTGGGTGTCGCCCGTGCGCTGGCCGTCGAGCGCGAACAGTCCGTCCAGCACCACCTCGCCGCCCTCGCCGTCGAAGAGCACCTGGATGTCGTTGCGCGAGAGCTGGGCGCCGAGGGAGACCGCGTGGTCGACGAAGCGGGCGTCCCGCCCCAGCCGCGCCGCCAGGGTGGCGACGTGCAGCCCCTCCCCGCCCTCCTGCTGCAGCTTGCAGTGGTCGACGCGCGCCCCGTCTTCCAGCGCCACCTCGGTGACCGCGTTCAGGAGATAGGCGCCGGCGGGCGGACCGACGAAGCTCTCCACGATCCGCGAGTCGCTGCCGCGCCCCGCCAGCACCAGCGTGTGCAGGTAGGCGAGGGTCGAAGCCGCCGGTGAGGGGGCGGAGACGTGGACGACGTGGACCGGCTCCTCGACCTCCGCCCCGGGGGCGACGCTGACGACGGCCCCGTCCTCGGCGAAGGCCAGGTTGAGGTCGGCGAAGGCCTCCGCCGGCTCCGCCAGCACCCGCCCGAGGTGCGGCTGCAGCGCCGCGGGACGCGAGCGCAGCGCCTGGCTCAGGCTCAGCACCTCGACGCCTTGGGCCGGCGAGAGCCGCGACAGGGCCGGCGCGAAGCGGCCGTTGACGAAGACGATCTCCGGGCCCCGCGGCTCGTGCGGCACCAGGGCAAGCGAAGTCTCCTCCGCCTCGGCCAGGGAGTCCGCGGGCTCGAAGCGGGTTCGCGTCAGGTCCGCCGTCGGCGTGTGCCGCCAGCCCTCGTCACGCGGCCCGGGCAGCCCCTTGCGGGCGAAGGCGGCGAAGCCGGCCGTGCGCCGCTCGCGCAGCCAGGCGGGCTCGCCCGCGGCGCGGGCGGCCACGAAGCGCTCGAAGGCCGCGCGCAGGGTCTGCTTGTCCTCGACGACGGCGCCGTCCATCCTCACCTCGCTGGCGGGGCCGACGGCTCCCGCTCGAGCCAGGCGTAGCCCCTCTCCTCCAGCTCCAGCGCCATCTCCTTGCCGCCGGAGCGGACGATGCGCCCGTCGACCAGCACGTGGACGAAGTCGGGGACGATGTAGTTGAGCAGCCGCTGGTAGTGGGTGACCACGACCATCGCCCGCTCCGGACTGCGCAGCCGGTTGACACCGCTCGCCACGATGCGCAGGGCGTCGATGTCCAGACCGGAATCGGTCTCGTCGAGGATGGCCAGCTTCGGCTCCAGCACCGCCATCTGGAAGATCTCGTTGCGCTTCTTCTCGCCGCCGGAGAAGCCCTCGTTGACGCCGCGCTTCACCAGCTCCTCGTCGATCTCGACCGTGCGCGCCTTCTCCTTCACCAGCGAGAGGAACTCCAGGGCGTCGAGCGGCTCCTCGCCCCGGTGCTTGCGGATGGCGTTGACGGCGGCCTTCAGGAAGTAGACGTTGCTCACGCCCGCGATCTCGACCGGGTACTGGAAGGCCAGGAACACGCCCTCGCGGGCCCTCTCCTCGGGCGGCAGCGACAGCAGGTCCAGCCCGCGATAGCGCACCTCGCCGGCGGTGACCGTGTAGCCGGGACGGCCGGCCAGCACGTGGGCGAGCGTGCTCTTGCCGGAGCCGTTCGGTCCCATGATGGCGTGGACCTCCCCGGCCTGGACCGTCAGCGTGAGGCCGCGCAGGATCTCGCTGTCGCCGGCCCTGGCGTGCAGGTTCTTGATCTCGAGCATGGGGGCTTCACCACGGTCGGGTTTGTCACGACCGGAACGGCGGACGGCGGGACCGACCTTCGTGCGCCAGCATATCAATCAGTACGAAAAAGTCAACATTCAGCCGGGTCCGGTGACGGCGAGCGGAACATCCGGCCGTGCCCGACTCGTCCTTAAAGACGTGGTCCCGAGTACCGACCTGCACGACGAGGCGCGGCGGCGGGGCCGTTTCCGCCGCCACGCCCGCAGCGGGACCTGGTCGGCCCGGTTCGTCCTGCCGCCGGGGCCCGACGGCGAGGCGGCCCTCGACCACGTCGAGGACCTGGCGGTGTGCATGGGCCGCCTCGGCGGCCTGTCCGAGGACGACGCGGTCTTCGTCGGCGTCGCGCTGCGCGAGGCGGTGGAGAACGCCTTCCGCCACGGTCGCAGCCCCGACGACGCCCCCGCCCGCATCGCCCTGCACCTGACCCCCCAGGAGCTGGTGATCACGGTGCGCGACCGCGGGCCGGGCTTCGACCCGGCGAGCGTCCCCGACCCGTGCGTGGCGGACAACCTGGCGCGGGGCTGCGGCCGGGGCATCTACTACATGCGCCGCTTCACCGATCGCGTGTCCTTCGTGTTCCCGCGCCAGGGAGGCTCTGTGGTGCGCCTGGCGAAGAGGACCCGGCCCTTCCCCAGCTAGCCGGCCGGGCTAGCCGACCGAGCCCTCCAGGCTCACGCCCAGCAGCTTCTGGGCCTCCACCGCGAACTCCATCGGCAGCTCCTTGAAGACCTCCTTGCAGAAGCCGTTGACGATCATGTTGACCGCGTCCTCCTGGCCGATGCCGCGGGAGAGGAAGTAGAAGAGCTGGTCCTCGGAGATCTTCGAGGTGGTGGCCTCGTGCTCCATCTGGGCGCTGGAGTTCTGCACGTCGATGTAGGGGAAGGTGTGGGCGCCCGCGTCGTGGCCGATCAGCAGCGAGTCGCACTGCGAGTAGTTGCGGGCACACTCGGCGGCCTTCACGATCCTCACCAGCCCACGGTAGGAGTTCTGGCCGTGGCCGGCGGAGATGCCCTTGGAGACGATGGTGCTCCGGGTGTTCCTGCCGACGTGGATCATCTTGGTGCCGGTGTCGGCCTGCTGGTAGTTGTTTGTCACCGCCACCGAGTAGAACTCGCCCACCGACTCGTCGCCTTGCAGGATGCAGGAGGGGTACTTCCAGGTGATGGCGGAGCCCGTCTCCACCTGCGTCCAGGAGATGCGCGAGCGCGAACCCGCGCACTTGCCGCGCTTGGTCACGAAGTTGAAGATGCCGCCCCGCCCTTCCTTGTCGCCGGGGTACCAGTTCTGCACGGTCGAGTACTTGATCTGGGCGTCCTTCTCGGCCACCAGCTCCACCACCGCCGCGTGAAGCTGGTTCTCGTCGCGCATGGGCGCGGTGCAGCCCTCGAGGTAGCTCACGTAGGCGCCCTCGTCGGCCACGATCAGCGTCCTCTCGAACTGGCCGGTCTTGGAGGCGTTGATGCGGAAGTAGGTCGACAGCTCCATCGGGCAGCGCACGCCCTTCGGCACGTAGACGAAGGAGCCGTCGGAGAAGACCGCGGAGTTCAGGGTGGCGAAGAAGTTGTCGGTGATGGGCACGACCGAGCCCAGGTACTTCCTGACCAGCTCGGGGTGGTCGCGGATCGCCTCGGAGAACGAGCAGAAGATGACGCCCGCCTCCTTCAGCTTCTCCTTGAACGTCGTCGCCACCGAGACGCTGTCGAACACCGCGTCGACCGCGACCCCGGCGAGCTTCGCCCGCTCGTGCAGCGGCACCCCCAGCTTCTCGTAGGTCTCGAGCAGCTTGGGGTCCACCTCGTCCAGGCTCTTCGGCGCGTTCTTGTTCTGCTTGGGCGCGGCGTAGTACGAGATCGCCTGGTAGTCGATCGGCTCGTAGTGGATGTTCGCCCAGGCCGGCTCTTTCATGGTGAGCCAGTGCCGGTAGGCCTTCAGGCGCCACTCCGTCATCCAGGCGGGCTCGCTCTTCTTCGCCGAGAGCTGGCGGACGATCTCCTCGCTCAACCCCGGGGGAAGGGTGTCCTGCTCGATCTCGGTGACGAAGCCGGCCTTGTACTCGGCCTTCGTGAAATCGGCCGCGCTCGGGCTGCTGCTCATGACCCGACCAGCCTAACAATCTCTACGAAAAAGTCAAGATTCGATGGGCGGCCCGGACGTTCAGAACCGCACGCCGATCGTGCCGAGCACCGGCGAGGTCCACCGGCCGCTGTGCTCGTCCCAGCCCGCCATCCCGGGAAGGGCGCCGAAGCCGTTCGGCCCCTGCTGCCAGCGGATGCCCGTGTCGACGCCCACGAAGAAGCTCGGCGTGATGTCGAAGAGCACCCCGAGGTCCGCCCCGAAGACGGCCACGGTGCCGCCCTGACTGAACGGGACGTGCAGAACCGCCGAGCCGGCGTCCGGGGCGGAGAACGAGACCAGCAGCTCGTCGTTGTGCCGCACCCCCCCGACCGCGGCCAGGTACGACTTGAGCCGGCTCTGCGGGACGATGTAGAAGCGCAGCCCCAGCTCGGCTCCCCACTCCTTCGTCTTCAGCGGCCCGCAGCTGGTGCCGGTGGAGCCGCTCCCCGGCTCGAAGCAGGCGAACATCTCGTGGCCGTCGAAGGTGCCCACCTGGATCGCGTTGACCTTCGGCTCGTAGTAGCTGCCACGGGCGAACAGCTCGAGCTTCGGGGCGACCCCGTAACCGACGGCGCCCTGCACCCGCAGCGCGGCGCCGTACAGGTCGCGGTAGCGCTTCTCGTCGATGGTGGCCGGCTTGCCGGCCATCGTCCCGGAAGCGGCGGCGATCGCCGTCCCCGAGACCTCGGACTGCGTGCCCGCCTGCACCATGATCGTGAACTTCCCCGCGATCCCCTCGGCGCGGGCACTGGCACAGCCTGCAGCGAGGAACAGGACCACCGGCGTGACGAAGCGGCGAGCCTTCATCGTGCCCCCTTCGGCCGGCGCGCGCCGGCAGTGCGCAGAGTGTATCGCAGCCCCCTCGCCCTCGTCCGCGGCTGGTATGCTCGACCGTTCATGCCCACCGGCAGGCGGACGGGAGAGGAAGGGATGGCGGAGCGCGGCGTGCTCTGGGACCTCGACGGGACGCTCGTGGACTCCGCCGGATACCACTGGATCGCCTGGCACGATACCCTGGCCGCCTTTGGCCGCTCGGTGACGCCCTCCGACTTCGCGCACGCGTTCGGCAAGCGCAACGACGAGATCCTGCGGGGGCTGTTCGGGGAGGCCCTGGCCGCCGACTGGATCGAGCGGGTGGCCGACGCGAAGGAGCGGGCGTACCGGCGACTGCTCAAGGAGCGCGGCCTCGCGGCGCTGCCGGGGGCGCTCGAGTGGCTGGCGCGGCTGCGCGCGGCGGGCTGGAAGCAGGCGCTCGCCTCCTCAGCGCCACGGCCCAACATCGACGCTGTCTTCGAGGTGCTGGGGCTGGCGCGCTGGCTCGACGCGGTCGTTTCCGCGGACGAGGTGGGCCGCGGCAAGCCCGACCCCCTGCTGTTCCTCGAGGCCGCCCGCCGCATCGGCGTGGCCCCCGAGGGCTGCGTCGTGGTGGAGGACGCCCCGGCCGGGATCGAGGGCGCACGACGGGCCGGCATGCGTTCGATCGGAGTGCTCTCGGACCATCACCCCGAGCTGCTGGCCGACCTGGTCGTCCCCTCGCTGGCGACGCTGACGGCCGACGCGTTCGAGCGGCTGCTCGAGCGCTGACGGGGGCCCCGGCCCGCCGGGGGAGCCGCTGGCATGCAGCCTGCAGCGAGAAGCCGTCGAGGTGACGCGATGACCCTGCCCTCCCCAGTCGCTCCGGGGCCGCCTGCCGACGACGACGCGCTCCGTGCCGCCCTGGCCGGCGTGGCCTCGGCGTTCGCCTCGATCGGCCGCGTCTTCTTCTGCGTCGACGCCTCCTTCCACGTCCTGCACGCCTCCTCGCACCTGGACCGCTTCATGGGCGGGGGCGCCGCCCGCCGGGCCGTGGGCCGGCCGCTCTCGGACCTGCTGGGCAGCGAGCTGTTCGGCTCGGGCGGGACGCTGCGGCAGCTGCTGCTGGCAGGCGAGCGGCGCGAGGGCTGGCGTGCCTCGCTCAGCGTGCCCGACTGCGCCCCCCGCCTGGTCTCGGTGACGGCAGCGCCCTTCTGCCCGGAGCCGGGCGCGGTCTGCGACCCGCGGGTGGCGTACGTGGTCGTGCTGCGCCCCGCGGAGGAGGACCACGCCGGCGCCGCCTCGCCGCTTCCGGGGCTGATCGGCCGCTCGCCGGCGATGGAGCGGATCTTCCGCCTGATCGAGAACCTCGAGCACAGCGAGGCGACGGTGCTGCTCACCGGCGAGAGCGGGACCGGCAAGGAGATCGTGGCCCACGCCGTCCACGCCCGCTCCCCGCGCCGCGGCGGGCCCTTCGTGGCCGTCAACTGCGGCGCGCTGCCGGCCGAGCTGCTGGAGAGCGAGCTGTTCGGCCACGTACGCGGGGCCTTCACCGGCGCGGTCCGTGACCGCGCCGGCCGCTTCGAGGTGGCCGCGGGCGGCACCCTCTTCCTCGACGAGGTGGGCGACCTGCCGCTGCAGCTGCAGGTGAAGCTGCTGCGGGTGCTCCAGGAGCGTGCCTTCGAGCGGGTCGGCGAGAGCCGCCCGCGGACGAGCGACGCGCGCATCCTAGCCGCCACCAACGTCGACCTGCGCCGCGCGGTGCAGGAGGGGCGCTTTCGGGAGGACCTCTACTACCGGCTGCGGGTGGTGCCGATCGAGATCCCGCCGCTGCGCGAGCGGCGGGAGGACATCGAGCCGCTCGCCACCTTCCTGCTCGCCCGGGTCGGGGCGCGGCAGGGCCGTGCGCTGCGCTTTTCGCCCGACGCGCTGCGTCTGGTGCTCGAGCACTCCTGGCCCGGCAACGTCCGTGAGCTGGAGAACGCCCTCGAATACGCCGTGGCGGTGTGCAAGGGACAGACGATCGCGCCGGAGGACCTCCCGGCCGAGGTCGGCGTGGACACCGCAGCCCCCCCGCGTCTGGTCGTTCCCGGGCCCCGGCACATGGCGCCTCCGGCTGGCGACCGCTCGCCACTGGACGCCGACCGGGTGCACCGGGCGCTCGAGGCCTGCCGTTGGCGGCGCCACGAGGCCGCACGGGCGCTCGGCGTCAGCCGGACGACGCTTTGGCGCCGCATGCGCGAGCTGGGCTTGGACTAGGCCGACCTCGCCACACGCCTGCAGCGCAAACATTTCGTTCCATTTGAAACGGAGGACGCAGACGTTTCGTTCCGCCGCGTCGACGGCGGGTTGCACCAACATGGCGCGAGGGCTGGCACGACGCCGCACCAGCCCGCGTCAGTCGATGAACACGACCTTCGAGATCAGGGATGTGCTGACGAGCTTCTGCGGCGTCCCCGAGGGATCCAGGAGGAACACGGCGTTGCCTGTCGAGTAGACGACTGCGCCGGAGTCGGGGTCGAGGTCGTACGAGAGCACGCCGGTCGCGGCGGTCTCGACCCGCCCGTCCGGCCGGCGGCGCAGGAGGAGCGAGGCGCGCAGCGCCTTCGGGACGGCGTCCTCGTCTTCGCGGGCCGCCTGCTGCGCCTCGAGCAGGTTGCTCCACACCTGCATCTGCCTGGCGTCGGCCCCGCGCCGCTCCGGACCTCCCGCCGTCGTCAGCGGCCGGCCTGTGTACCTCGCCACGAAGAAGCTCAGGTACTGGAACACGGCGTAGAGCAGGCGCAGCGGGAGCATCAGCACGTCGATGGCGGCCCGCCAGGCGGCGGGCCGCTCCCGGGCGTGACGCGGGCGGGAGACGTAGTAGAGCGTGCCATCCGCCGCCGCCCGCGGCATCAGCAGGTCACGGCGCGGGTCGCAGGCGACCTCCTCGGCTGCACCGCTGTCCAGGTCGAGGACGCGGATCGACGACGCCCCGAGCCCGGCGGGACGACCCTGCCCGTCGCGGCCGACGCCCGCCGAGGCATAGCAGAGGCGGCGGCCGGCGCCCGGCATCCAGAAGGGTGAGCCGTCGCGGACCTCGCCCTCGGTCACCTCGACGAGGTCGGTGGCCTCCGAGCTCATCACGGCGAGGCTGGAGGTGCCGTCGCCGTGCACCACCGTGCAGGCGATCTCCTCGCGGCCCGGAGCAGCAATGAGCTCGTCCAGCCGGAGCTCGGAGCCGTGGAGGAGCCGCCGCTCCACCCCGTCCTCGACGCGCAGGCGGCAGACGGCCGTGCGGCGCTCGGCCGTGAGTGCGTAGAGCACCTCGCCCGAGCGGTGGGCCCGCGAGACGCAGGTGACCGCGACCTGCAGCGTTTCCGGGTCCGCGGCCGACGGCCCCCACAGCAGGCCGCGCGACATGAACATGGCGCCGCGCCCCTCGGTCTTCCAGGCGTGCCGGCGGTGGATCTGGTGCGCCCGCTCGCGCATCTCCCCGGCGAACGGGCTCTCGAAAGCCCGCGCCGGGCCGGCGGCCGGCCTGAGGTGCAGCACGCCGTTGGCGACGTAGGCGATGGCGCGGTCCATCGGGGCCGGGCGAGCTTAGGCCAGCCGGCAGCGGCAGGCAAACCCGAGCGGTTCAGGGTGCCGACCGTCTCAGCGAGAGCCGGCCCTCTGCCGGGCGATCCAGGCGATCGCCTCCAGGAGCGCGCGCTGCAGCTCGTCCTGGCGGTCGCTGAAGCGGTGGTCGGCGGCGTCGATCGTCCACAGCCGCCGCGGCTCGCGTGCCGCCGCCAGGATCTTCTCGGTGTCCGCCGCCGTCACGAACTCGTCGTGGGTCGAGCGCAGGACCGCCAGCGGGACCGGCGCCACCCGTGACACCTGCTCGCTGACGCTGAAGAGGGGCTCATTGGGGACCTTCTTCGTCACGTAGATCATCGAGTCTCGGAAGCGCCAGCCGAGCTCGTTCTTCTCCGGGAGGCCGAGCGCCACCACCCCGGCGATGCGGGACTGGACCTCCTTCGCCGTGGCCGCGAGCACGGACAGCCCCGCGCCCTCGGAGACGCCCATCAGCAGCGGGGAGCCGGGAGCGCCCTGGCCTGCGTAGTCGACGAGGGCGGCGAAGTCCCCGGGTACCTCGGCGACCGTCAGCGTCCGCGAGCCGCTGGTGAAGCTCGAAAGGTACGCCTTCGAGTCGAAGCCGACCACGAAGAAGCCCCGGCTCGCCAGGTACTGAGCGACGGTCGGGGCCAGGTGGACCCAGCCGCCGTCGCCGCTGCTGACCACCGCCACCGGAGCACCCCGGGCGCCGTAGAGGTGGAGTTTCAGCTGGTGCCCGCGGATCGAGAACGGCTCGCTGCGGCCACCGTCTCCTGCCGCCCCGGCGCTCGCCGCCGACAGCAGCAGGGCGGCCGCCAGCACGGGGACCCGTGTGCTCATCGACGCCGCAGGAGCTGGCGCAGCCCGCCGGCGCCGTGCACCTGGGTGATCGCGTAGGCGACCTCCGGCAGCGCCCGGCTGCCGGGGTAGACCAGGTAGCGGCCCTCCCAGCGCGGTGCGAACTTCTTCTTGAACTGGAAGAGGTTCTTGTAGCCGTAGAAGGCGTTCAGGTTCTCGAACAGGAGGGCGACGCCTCTCTCCAAGCCGCCGCGGGGCTCGCCCACGTTCGCCAGCGGCGCGTTGGCCAGGCTGGCCTCGCACAGCCCGGCGTCGCGCAGCCCCTCGAGGGAGCGCGAGACCAGCAGGTCCATGGTGCCCGACGGCGCGTCCCGGCGCTTGCGCATCAGGTCCAGCACCGCCGCCCGGCCCCCGCGATAAGGCCGCCACGAGGTGAAGGCGACCAACCGCTCGCCCTCCAGACACAGGAAGAGGTGCACGCCGGCCAGCGCCTCGAGCGAGAAGCGCGAGACGCTGAAACCCATTTCCCCCAGCCGCTTCTCGGCCAGCCACGCCTCGGAGATCTCCTCCAGCTGCTCGTCGATCGCGGCATCGGGGCAGGTCAGACGGTCGTGGCGGCGGACGGCCAGTCCCATGCGGGTGACCTTGTGCACCATCGAGCGCAGCGCCGCCCGCTTGCCGCCGGCGAGGCTGAACGAGGGGAGGTCGACGATCGCCTCCTCGGCCATCTTCAGCGACCGCATCCCCAGCCGCTGGTAGCCGCACAGCGGCTCTTCGGCCGCCTCGTAGAAGCACGGCGTCCAGCCGTGGCGCCGGCAGTAGGCGACGAACTCCGAGGCTGCCGGGAGGAGGTCGTCGGGCGCACAAAGGGGATCCCCGGCCGAGAAGGCGACGCCGCCACGGACCGCGAAGGCGACCAGCGCCCGCCCCTGCGCCACCAGCAGGTGGTGCTTGTCCTCCTGGGCGGCGAAGGCCGCCAGCGATCGCCGCCCGTGCTCGGCGACCAGCCGCGACACGGCCTCCGCCGGCGCCTCCTGCCGGCGCCGCAGCATCACCGGGCGCAGCAGCAGGACCAGCAGATACAGGCGCGCCGCCCAGCCCAGGATCTGCAGCGAGGCCAGGAACTGCGCGGCGTGGCGCGTCTGCGCCTGCACTGCGGGGTCGAGGATGAGCAGCCCGGTGCGGAACGCCTCCAGGGCCGGTGTCGTTCCCGGTGCCCACAGGAACTGCCGGTGCAGGTCGGCCAGGCCGACCACGCCGAAGACCCAGACCACCGCCGCCAGCGCCGGGGCCATCACCAGCGCCTGTCGCAGGGAGGCGGGGTCGCTCAGCGCGTGGAAGCGGCGACGGTAGACCAGGAAGTAGCCCAGCAGGACCGCCGCCACCATCGAGTGGTGCACGTCGAAGGCACGCCCGACGTGCGACAGCAGCGAGGCCGAGAGGGCCCCGACCGCCACCCACCAGGCGAGCGCCTTGCGCCGCCCCAGGTTGCGCGTGACCTGCAGCAGCGCCACGCCGGAGAGCAGCATGAGCACCCGCGAGCCCTGCGTCACCTCCAGCGGCAGCCACTCGTGGAGCTGGTGCATGACGTGCGGCTCGCGCGGCCAGATGGCCGAGAGCAGGTTGAGCACGCCCATCAGCCCGACCACGAAGGGCACCATGCGGTGGAACAGCGCCAGCAGGTCGGCCAGGCTCTGCTCGCGCCAGCGCATCACGCGGCGCCCGCGGCGCACGCCGAGCCAGACGGCCGCACCGACCACCAGCACCAGGGCGATGCCCTCCTCGTAGCGGCGGACGCCCTCGAGCAGCGATCCCAGCGCGCCCCCGGCGAGGTAGCCCAGCAGGCCCATGGGGATGGCCCACAGCAGGCCGGCGAGCAGGTCGATGGCGGTGAACGCGAGGACCCCCATGCCCAGCGCCCCGCAGGCTGCCGGGATGGCGACGCGCAGGCCGTAGGCGAAGCGGCTGACCACCAGCAGCAGGGGCCCGCGCCGGGCGAGGAAGCCCATCAGCCGGCGGTAGCGGGGGTGCTGACCGAAGCGCCGCTCCAGCCAGGCCCGGCCGCGCTGGCGGGCCAGCTGGAAGTAGACCTGGTCGGCCAGGCTGTTGGCGGCGACCGCCACCGCGATCACCACCGGCAGCCGGAAGAGCCCCCGCTGCGCCAGCAGGGCGGCGGCCAGCAGCACCGCCTCCCCCTCGAAGGCCACGCCGAGGAACAGCAGCGCGTAGCCGTACTTCACCAGAAGAGCTTCCACGGACAGGCCCCTGCGCAGACCGCCGCCGCGGCGGAGACCTGCGCTCCGCAGGCGACGCCGGACGGCGGAGCCGCCCGATTGTGCCCGATGGGGGCCCTCGCGTCACCCCAGGGAACGACTCAGTGCATCGCCACCGGGCCGCCGCTCCGGCGGGGGCTCCTCATCAGCAGGAGCAGGGGCAGCAGCAGCACGAACAGCAGCGCCAGCTCGCGGAAGACGTCGGCGAAGGACAGCATGGAGGCCTGCCGCTGCACCATTCCCCAGACGGCCGCCTGCGCCTGCCGCCCGGCGGTGGCGAGGTCGGCCCCGCGCGCCACGAAGGCCGCGCGCATCTGCTCGATCATCGCGCGCGCCTGCGGGCTGTACAGGTCGACGTGGGTGCCGAGGACGTCGGTGTGCGTCTGCTGATGGCGGGTCAGCAGCACGGTGGAGGCGGCGATGCCGAAGCTGCCGCCCAGGTTGCGCATCAGGTTGAAGATGCTGGTGGCGTTGCCCATCTGCTCGCGCGGGATGGGGTCCATGGTGATCGTGGTCAGCGGCACGAACAGGCAGGCGAGCGCCACCCCCTGGATCATCTGCGGCCAGAAGATGTCCCAGTAGCCGGCCTCGAGGTTCAGCCGGCTGAACCAGTACAGCGTCACCGAGCCGCCGATGAGGCCGACCGCCAGCAGCCTGCGGGCGTCGACGCGCCCGATCAGGGCGCCGATCGCCGGCATGGCCAGGAACGAGCCCACGCCCCGCGGCGCCAGCGCGATCCCCGCCTGCAGGGCCGGGTAGCCGAGGAGCGTCTGCAGCATGATCGGCAGCAGCACCAGGCTGCCGAACAGCACGAAGCCCAGCACCGTCATCAGGAACACCCCGACCGCGTAGGTGCGTACCCGGAAGACGTGGAGGTCCACCACCGGGTGCTCGGCGCGCAGCTCCTGCACCAGGAAGGCGATCAGCGCGACGACGGCCACCACCGCGAGCGCCGTGATGAGATGCGAGGCGAACCAGTCCTCCTCCTGGCCCTTGTCGAGGAAGACCTGCAGCGTTCCCATGCCGACTGCGAGCAGGCCGATGCCGGGCCAGTCCACGGTGCCGCCGCGCTGCGCGCGGAGGTAGCCCGGGTCGAAGACGTAGCGCTGCAGCATCACCAGCGAGACGACGCCCACCGGGATGTTGATGTAGAACACCCATCGCCAGCTGTAGCTGTCGGTCAGCCAACCGCCCAGCACCGGCCCCAGGATGGGGGCGGTGACGATGCCGAGGCCCCAGAAGGCCATGGCCCGGCCACGGCCCTCGGGCGGGAAGGCTTCCAGCATCACCGCCTGCGAGAGCGGCTGCAGCGCGCCGCCGGTGGTGCCCTGGATGACGCGGAACAGGATGAGGAAGGGAAGGGTCGGGGCCAGGCCGCAGAGGAACGAGGCCACGGTGAAACCGCCGACCGAGGCCATCAGCAGGCGCTTGCGGCCAAACTGGCGAGCGAGCCAGCCGGCCAGCGGCAGGATGATCGCGTTCGCCACCAGGTAGGAGGTGAGCGCCCAGGTGGACTCGTCGATGGAGGCGGAGAGGCTGCCGGCGACGTGCGGCAGCGACACGTTGACCACCGTGGTGTCCAGCACCTCCATGAAGGTGGCGAACATCACCGAGACGGCGATGATCCAGGGGTTGACGGGCGGGTGTTCGGCCGTCGGCACGGTCAGGAGGCGCTGGGGCCGCCGGCCTCGAGCGCGGCCAGCACGATCTTCACCGACGCCGCCTCGCCCAGGGCGGCGTTCACCATCAGGTGGTAGAGGCGACGGTCGACCCAGTCGCAGCCGTGGTGGAGCTTCACGTAGGCCGCCCGCTCGCGGTCCGTGTCGTCGATGAGCGTGTCGACGTCGACCTCTGGCCCCAGCCGCGCCCGCAGCCGTCGGGCGCGGTCGCCCCGCGGGGCGTAGACGAACACGTTGAAGACGTCGGGCCGCCCGCGTAGCACGCACTGCGCGGCCCGCCCCACGATCACGCACTGGCCCTCTGCGGCCGCCTCCTGGATCACCGCCGCCGTGAGCGCCTGCATGCGGGCGGCGTCCACGATGGCGTCGCCGGCGTCGACGGCGACGCTGTCGAAGGCGCCGAAGCGCAGCGCGCGGTTGATGCGCGCCACCCAGCCGTCGACGTGCTCGTCCAGGCGCTCCGCCACCTGTGGGTCGACCTGGGCGGCGGCGGCGATCCTCTCGATCAGGTTGCGGTCGAGCAGGCGGTAGCCGAGGGCCTGGGCCACGGCGGCGCCCACGGCGGCGCCGCCGCTGCCGTACTCGCGGCCGATGGTGACGACCTGCCAGCGGCTCATCGCGCCAGGCTCATCGGACGAAGACGGTCGGCTCCACCGACATCCCCGGCCGCAGCGCGCGTCCTTCGTCCTGTCCGGGCTCGAAGACGATCTTCACCGGCACCCGCTGCACCACCTTGACGTAGTTGCCGGTGGCGTTCTCCGGAGGCAGCAGCGAGAAGCGGGCGCCGGTGGCGGCGGAGAGGCTGTCGACGTGGCCACTGAAGGTGCGGCCTCCGAAGGCGTCGACCGAGACCTCCGCCCGCTGGCCGGGGCGGATGCGCGCCAGCTGGCTCTCCTTGAAGTTCGCGGTCACCCACACGTCGTCCAGGTCGACGAGAGCCAGCAGCGGCTGTCCGGGCTGGACCACCTGGCCGACCTCGACGGTGCGGCGGCTGACGATCCCGGTGAGCGGCGCCCGCACCTCGGTGTAGGCGAGGTTCAGCTTCGCCTGCTCCACGGCCGCGCGCGCCATCTCCGCCTTGGCGGCGGCAGAAGCCGCCCGCGCGTTGGAGATCGCCACCTGCTCGCGGGTGGTCCCCGCCTGCTGCAGCCGCGCCCGGGCCGCGCCGACGGCCTTCTGTGCCGCCTCCACCGCGGCCACCGCGGCCTGGTGGGCGGCGTGGGCGGCGTCGGCGGCGGTGACCGCCACGTCGAACTGCTGCTGCGAGATCTCCTGCTTCGCCAGCAGCGGCTTGAAGCGCTCGACGTCGGTCGCGGTCTGACGCTCGCGGGCCTCGGCCTCGCGCGCCTGCGCCTGGGCCGCCACCAGTCGGGCCTCGGCGCCCGCCACGTCGCTGCCGGCGCCGGTCTCCTGTGCCGTCGCCGTGGTGGAGGTGAGCGGAACCGTGGTCTGGGCGGCGCGGCTGCTGGCCTCGTTCTCGGCCAGGTCGGCTTCCGCGCGCGCCAGCGCCACCTGGTAGTCGCGGGGGTCGATGCGGACCAGCAGCGCCCCTTTCTCCACCCGCTGGTTGTCGTCCACCAGCACCGCGGTCACGGTGCCACCCACCCGGGCGGCGATGGGGCTGATGTGGCCGTCGATCTGGGCGTCGTCGGTGGACTCCCGCCCTTGGTAGTGCCACCACACCAGCACCCCGGCGACCAGCACCACCGCCACCGCCACCAGCAGCGCCACCCGCGTCCGGCCGCCACGGCGCAACCGCCCGAGCAGCCCGCGCGACCGGCTCGTCTCCGGCGCTCCCTCCGCCATCTAGCGTCCCCTCACCAGGCTCTCGTAGCTCGTCTCCACGCCGCCCAGGGCACGGGCCAGGCTGAAGCGCGCCACGTTGTGCGCGTACAGGCTCGCGATGCGGTTCTCCTCCGCGGTCGCGAGCGCCTCCTGCGACTGCACCACCTCGACGTTGTCCGCCACGCCGGCGGCGAAGCGGTCCCTCGACTGCGCGAGCTGCTCGCGCGCCAGCGACAGGGCGCCCTCCGCCACCTTCACCCGGTCCTCGGCCGCCTGCAGGTCGAGGAAGGCGGACTGCACCTCGTAGTAGGTGCGCGCACGCAGGTCCTCCAGCCGGGCCCGCTCGTCCTGCAGCCGCACTTCCGCCTGCCGCGTCCGGGCCTGCACCCGACCGCCCTCGAACAGCGAGACCCGCAGCGCCGCCGTCAGCGTGTAGGTGGCGAGCGCGCCGGGAACGGTGTTGCCGATGGCTCCGTAATCGGCGCTCACCCCGATCGAGGGCAGGCCCTCGCCGCGGGCGGCGCTCACGGCCTCCTCGGCGGAAGCCACCCGGGCCCTTGCCGCCAGCAGGTCGGGCCGCAGCTGCCAGGCCCGGGCCACCGCCTCGTCGACGCTCATCGGCAGCCCTGCGGCGAAGGGCATGGTGTCGGCCAGGCGGAAGCGCTGGCCGATCGGCAGCCCGATCGCCCGCGCCAGCGCCAGCTTCTGCTTGGCCGCGTCCTGGGTGGCCACGATCAGGCGTTGACGCACGGCCTGGGCCTGCACGTCGGCCCGCAGCACCTCGATCCCGGCGCCCAGGCCGGAGGCGCGCCGGTCGCGCGCCAGCCCCAGCAGCGCCTCCGCGGTGTCTAGTTCGGCTCGGGCGGCCACGATGCGCGCCTCCCCGGCGAGCGCCTGCAGGTAGAGGCCGGCGCAGGCGAGCACCACCAGGTCGCGCGTCCCGTGCTCGTCCTGGCGCGCGGCCTCGAGCGCCTGCGACGCGCTGCGGGCGCGGTGCAGCGCCCGCAGGTCGAGGACGGCCTGGTCCACCCGCACCCGGGCGTCGAACACGTTGAAGGGGCCCACCAGCAGCGGGATGTCGAAGCCAGGAAAGCCGGAGAAGCCGAAGGCGGCCAGGTTGATCTTCTCCCGGACGGCGCTGACGGTGCCGCTGAGCTGCGGCAGCAGGGCGGAGCGGGCCTCGCGCTCGGCGCCGCCCGCCGCCTCCACGGCCGAGCTGCCGAGGATGGCGGCGAGGTTCGCGCGCAGGCCGCGGGCGATCGCGTCCTGCAGCGTGAGCGCGACCTCGTCGAGGCCGGCCTGGCCGCGGGGGACTCCGCCCTGGACCGCGCCGGGCAGGACCGACGGCACCGACAGGCTCTGCGACGCAGCCGCGGACATGCCGCCAGGGGCGGCGGGAGCGGGCTGCTGCGCTCCCGCCGGCGCTGCCAGGGCAGCGGCGATCACGGCGGCGGCAGCGGCGCGCACCCGCCCGCCTCTCGAGTCCGTCCTCGGAGATGTCATGTCTGAGTTTTGGGGCTACACGGCCGCCGCCCCGTCCAGGGCAGCAGCCTTTCTATTGTGCCATCGACTGCGCGCCTCGTGGGGGGGACGGCGGGCGGCCGGCGCGGTTCTATTTCTTGGGGGGCTGCTTGGCGATCACCTTGTCCTGGAACTTGTCGTAGGCCGCCTGCGGCACCACCTTCTTCGTCACCAGCTCGTCCTTCCGCTTGTACGGCCGGTTGTCGATGATCTTCTTGGCGTACGCGTCGCCGACGCCGGGCAGCTCCTTGAGCTGCGCCTCGGTGGCGGTGTTGAGGTCCAGCAGATCCTCCGCCTTCGCCGGCGTGGTCTGGGCCGCGGCCGGCGCCTTCTTGGCGGTGTCGGCGGCCTTGGGGTTGTCGGCGAACGCCGGGGCGCAGAGCAGGGCGCCCAGCGCGAGACCCATCAGGGGTGCGAAGAGTCGCTTCACGGTTCACCCTCCCGAGCCGGCAGACGGCACCCGGCCCGTTGCGAATCCTGCCACGGGTGGTGGCGTCGTGGCGAGACCCGTGTTGTACTCCCGCTCGGATGCGCGCAATCGCTCTCCTCCCCGCGGCCACCCTGGCGATCGCGGCATCCGCCGGGCCCCTCGCCGCCCAGAGTCACCCCCTCCAGACGGAGGCCGCCACCACGGCGGCCGAGGGCACGCTGGCGTTCGAGACCGGCTACGACGTGATGGCGCGGCAGCCAAGCTACGTCACCGCCGTCGAGCGCACCGGCTGGAGCGGTCCGCTGCTGCGCCTCGTCTACTCTCCCGCCGGCTCGGTGGAGCTGGGCCTCGAGTGGGTGGCGCGCGTGGGCGTGTGGGGAGACCCGGCGCGAGATGGCGCAGCGTCGTCCGACTTCGGTGACGTGACGCTGCGAGCCAAGTGGCGCGTCCACCAGGGCGAGGGCGGCCGACCGACGCTGGCCGCGCGCTTGGGGGTGACGCTGCCCGAGACGTCGTTCGAGGACAAGCAGTTCCGCCCGCTCGGCCTGGGCCCCAACACCACGCGCACGTTCGTCGAGGGCCTGCTGACGCAGCCGCTCGGCCGCGGCCGGCTCCACCTCGACCTCGGCCTCTACCTCGCTGACCAGGTCTACGCGCCACACGACCAGGACGACTTCCTCTCCTACGGGCTGGCGCTGGAGTGGCCGCTGTCGGCCACCCTCTGCGCGGTGACGGAGGTCGCCGGGCGCGCCGGGAGGGGCAATCCCGGCACGGGCGCCAGCGGGGAGTGGCGGGCGGGCCTGCGCGTGGGGCGAGGCCGGCTGCGCGGGGACGTCGCCGTCCGCCGCGGGCTCGCCTGGGCCGACGGGACCTGGGGCGGCACCGCGGGGCTGCGCTGGGCCCTGCACCAGCGGTAGGCGTCACAGCGACGCCGTCGCGATCTCGGCCAGCTCCGCCTCCGACAGGACGATGGGATTGCCCTTCATGCTGCTGGCGTCGCGGGCCTTGGCCACGAGCGCCGGGACGTCCGACGCCCTGGCGCCCCAGCGCCCGAGCCCCGGCACCTGCAGCGCCCGCACCTGCGCCTCGATCCACGCGACGAGGTCGCCCACCGCCGCCCCGGACCGGCCGGTGACGATCGCGGCGGCCTCACGGTAGCGCTGCAGCGCGGGGCCGTCCGGCTGCCTCTCGACGAGTGCGCGCGCGTTCACCCGCACCGCCGCCGCCAGCACCGCGGCGCAGGCGGCGCCGTGGGGGGCGTCGAACATCCCGCCCACTGGCGCGGCGAACCCGTGCACCGCACCGAGGCCGGCGTTGGCGAGGGCGAGGCCGCCGAAGAGGCTGGCGAGGGCGAGGTCCACGCGGACCGGCTCCGGGTCGTCTCCCGTGAACGCCCGCCGCAGCGAGCGGGCCGAGCGCAGGAGGCCCTCGCGACAGAGCGCGTCCACCAGGGGGTTGGCGCGAGCCGACACGAACGGCTCCAGCACCTGAGCGAACGCGTCGAGGCCGCTGACGGCCGTCACCCGCGGGGGCAGCCCGAGCAGGAGGTCGGGGTCCACGATCGCCGCCCGGGCCAGCAGGTGCGGGCTGCGCAGGCTGGCCTTCACCCGGTGCTGCGGCGAGGCGAGCACGGCGTTGCGCGTCACCTCGGACCCGGTTCCCGCGGTGGTCGGGACCGCGACGAACGGCAGCGAGGGCAGCTCCAGCGGGAGGCCGGCGCCCACCACCTCGAGGTAGTCGAGCGGGTCGCCGCCGTTGCCGAGCAGCGCGGCGATCGCCTTGCCGGCGTCGATGGCGCTGCCGCCCCCGCAGGACACCACCACCGCCACAGCCGAGTCGCGGCCCGCGGCACAGCCGCGGCGCACGTCCTCGACCGTCGGCTCCCCGGTGACGGCGAACTCGGCGACCTCGACCCCCGCCGCCGCCAGGGCCGTCCGCGCGGGCAGCGCCCGCTGTTCGGCGCGCCCGCGGACGAGCAGGGCACGGCGGCCGAGCCCGGCCACGATCGACCCGAGCTCGGCCACCCTGCCCGGGCCGAAGAGGATGCGGGTTGCGGTCGCGAACTCGAAGCGCATGTCAGAAGCCCGCGTCCTCGGGCGAGAGGTTGACGTACTTCTCGCTCCGTCGCGCCTCGGCCATGAGGCCGGCGACCGCGTCGCGCCAGGCGGCGTAGTGCGGTGTCTGCTTGTGTGCGGCGGCCGCCTGGGCGCCTCGGTACACCTCGACCAGGACGAAGCGGGCCGGGTCCTCGTAGTCGCCGAGCAGGTCGAAGCGCACGACCCCCGGCTCGCGCCGGCTCGCCTCGGCGTTGGCCAGCGAGGCGGCGCGGAAGACCTCCTCGCTACCGGGAGTCACCCGGACGTGGACG
>Ga0335069_10002787_pt1 | contig 26739 bp, 25 predicted proteins | sample Lox_Sample_11_FD_206714 | JGI IMG/M metagenome (GOLD analysis project Ga0335069, IMG submission 206714) | Soil microbial communities from Loxahatchee National Wildlife Refuge, Florida, United States - Lox_Sample_1.1 | ecosystem: Environmental > Terrestrial > Soil > Wetlands | place: USA...
CTGTGAGTGGAAGCCACGAGGAAATACTCGACAAAATCCTCGCTGCGCGTGCCCATGCCGATGCGCCCCTTGCCGCCGCGCGATTGCCGGCGATAGGTGTCGACGGCGGTACGCTTCAAGTAGCCTCCATGCGTGACGGTGACGGCGACGTCTTCCACGGCAACCAGATCTTCGAGATGAATTTCGCCCGTGTCCTCGATGATTTGGGTGCGCCGTTCATCACCGAATTCCTTCTGCACTTCCTTCAGCTCTTTAACAATGAGGTCGCGCAGGACTTTCTCCGAACCGAGGATCTCGAGGTATTCGGCAATGCGGCGCTGTATATCGGCCAGTTCGTCCAGGATCTTCTGGCGCTCCATGCCGGTCAGCCGTTGCAATTGCAGCTCAATGATGGCTTGGGCCTGCTTCTCGGTGAACTGGAACCGCGCGATCAGGGAGTCGCGTGCCTCGCGCGGCGCTTTCGATGCACGGATCAGCTGGATCACTTCGTCCAGATGGTCCAGCGCTCTCTGGAACCCGAGCAGCAGGTGCTCCCTCTCGCGGGCCTTGCGCAACTCGTAGTCGGTGCGCCGGCGTACCACTTCCACGCGGTGCTCGATGAAGTAGCGGAGACAATCCACCAGGCCGAGCTCGCGCGGTTGCCCGTTCACGATCGAGAGCATGATGACGCCGAAGCCGATCTGCAGTTGCGTGTGCTTGTACAGATTGTTCAGGATGACTTCGGCCTGTTCGCCGCGCTTCAGCTCGAAGACAATCCGCAGGCCGTCCCGATCGCTATGATCCTGAATATCGGAGATTCCTTCGATCTTTTTTTCGTTGACCAGGGCTGACGCATGTTCGATAAGCCGGCTCTTGTTTACCTGGTAAGGAATCTCGGTCACCACGATCTGCTCGCGGTCTTTGCCCACGCGCTCGATAGCGGCGCGTGCCCGCAGCTTGAGCTGCCCGCGACCCTTGGTATAGGCATCGATAATCCCTTGCCGGCCCAGAATAAAGCCGCCGGTAGGAAAGTCCGGCCCGGGCACCATCTCAATGATCTTGGCGAGCGGAGTCGCCGGGTTGTGAATCAGGGCGATGGTGGCGTTGATGATCTCGGTGAGGTTGTGCGGCGGAAAATTGGTCGCCATGCCAACGGCGATTCCCGAGGAACCGTTGATCAGCAGGTTCGGAACGCGCGTGGGCAGGACTTCCGGCTCCGTCTCCTGCTCGTCGTAGTTGGGTTTGAAATCGACTGTTTCCTTATCGATGTCCTCCAGCATCGGAACCGCGATGCGAGCCAGACGCGCTTCCGTGTACCGCTCCGCCGCCGGAGGATCGCCATCCAGCGAGCCGAAGTTCCCCTGGCCTTCCACCAGCGGATAGCGCATGTTGAACGGCTGCGCCATACGGACCAGGGCGTCGTAGATGGCTGCGTTTCCGTGCGGATGGTACTTGCCCATCACGTCACCGGTGATCTTGGCGCACTTCCGTGTGGGCCGGTTGGGCATGAGGCCCATTTCGTACATGCCGTACAGAATGCGCCGGTGCACCGGCTTTAACCCGTCGCGGATGTCGGGCAGTGCCCGCCCGACGATAACGCTCATGGAATAATCGAGATACGACCGCCGCATCTCGTCTTCGATATTGATGGAGACTATGTCGCGGCCGCCGCCATCACCACCCAGAGGTAGTTGTGGGGGCGGCGGGGGGCCTTGTGGTGGGTTTCCCTGGTCTGCCAAGAGCGCTCCTTAATGAGATGTAAACCCTATTTTAACATGAACATACGTTGGGAGAAGCCCACGAATCTAACGGGACACCTGACGGGGCCTCTTGCGTGATCAAGTTTCGGCGGCCGGGACCCTGTTGAGTTTCTGCTCCTTTTTTGCGACCGACGTGACTTCGATCTGCATAAGCTCTTCGATCGTGGCATTGGTGAGATCGGAGGGCTGCGAAGGCGAGTCGGCCGTACCCGCCGAGAGACCCCCGGCCACCATAAGCAAGGTCACTGGGATGTTGCGCAGTTTTCGGCAGGCTGCCCATGAGCGGCCAAAGGCGTGACGGTCCATCAATAGAGAATTCGGCGGAAGTTACTCGATTCTTTAGCTTTGGGACACCACCGCACGCCCCTCGAAAAGCTCGGGGCCTGCATTGATGCCGCACGCCAGTTGGCGTATGATGCTCGCTATGAAAGCTTCATGGACATTCTTTCTGATATGGCCGGCCGCCGTCGTTCTGGGTGCGCCGCAGGCAGGAACCGCGCCTACTGTCGACCAGGTTCTCGACCGTTATGTGCAAGCGGTCGGCGGCAAGGATGCCCTGCAGAAGGTGACCAGCCGCGACATGAAAGGCACGCTTGAGAACTCGGACGACGGGACCACGTCGCCCGCGGAGATCTTTACCAAGGCGCCGAACAAGTATCTGGCGGTAATCCATCTCGGCGACGCCGAGGCCCTGGAAGGATGGAACGGAGAGAAGGGCTGGGGCAAGGATCCCGATTCCGGACTGCACGACACGAGCAAAGCGGAACAGACGGCTGCCAAACGCGATTACGACTTCTACCGCGAGATTCGTCTCAAAGAACTATACCCGAAGATGTCGCTGAGCGGGAAAACCAAGGTGGACGATCGGGATGCGTACATCGTGGAAGCCACCTCGCCGGACGGTGCGACCGAGAAGCTGTACTTCGACGCCGAAACGGGCCTCCTGGTCCGTCGCGATTTCGAGCGCGTAACGATTGATGACGGCATCGTGCTCTACGAGGTGGATTACGACGACTACAAGGATGTCGAAGGCGTGAAACTGCCCGCCACGGTACGGCGTAAAACGCCCGACTACACGCTGACTTACCGGTTCACCGAGATCAAGCAGAATGTCCCCCTCGAGGACGCGAAATTCAATAAGCCCGATAAGTAGGAGCGGGAGATGGCGCGCGACGAATTCACGACCCAGCAGGTGCGCATCGCGCTGGAGCAGAGCGCGGAATCGGTTGTCAGAAGATGGCGCTCCGACTTCATGGGTAAGGGTACGCATTACATCTGCGATGAATGCGATTTCGTGAGTGACCGGCGCAGCCATTTCGAAGTGGATCATGTGGTGCCGTGCGCGCGCGGCGGCGGCAGGAATCTGCTGCCCGGCCAGACGCTCGAAGCCATCGAGCAAGGTAGCGTGGAAGCTCTATTTACCGCGGGCGTAAACGAGCGCGTGCTGTGCGTCGGGTGTAACCAGGCCAAAAAAGAGCGGCAGTTTGTTCCACCAGGCGCGGGTTACGCCTTTCGTTTCCCTGAGCTTGACCGTAATCCGGATCATGTATACGGCGGGCCGCCCAAGGTTTCGAGACTGGAAGTAGAGCAGCACCCCGAACCCTACAATCCGTCGCGCTACCGGAGTTGACCGGCGTTTTCTACGCTTCTTCCGGTGGCAGCTCGAAATCAATCAGCGCGCCGCGGAAGCCACGAGTTTTCCAAACACCGAACGCGATACCCACGATCATCCAGATTGCGCCGGCGATCTGCGCGGGCCGGCTGAGGTTCAGCCACAGCAGAAGGCAGACGAAGAATCCCACGACGGGCGGTATCAGATTTCCGAGCTTCTTCTCCGTGGCCCGCAGGTAGTACCGGACGAATGCAGCAGCGTTGACGCCCATGAAAGCAATCAACGCGCCGAAATTCAGCATTTCCGCGCCAAGCGCGTAGGTCATTCCAAGAGCCACGCCCAGAAGCGCAACCACACCCACGAAAATCACTGCATTGCGCGGCACGTGCCGCTTGGGATCCACGACTCCGAAGAATCCCTTGGGCAGTGCGTTGCTGCGCCCCATTCCGTAAAGGAGCCGGGCCGCGCCTAACTGGGCGGCCATCCCGGAGCCGAAATTCGCCACGATCAGCGTTACGTTCATCACGCCGAAGAACCAGCTCCCCGCGGCTCTCGTCGAGACATCAATGAATGCCGTGTCGTTATCGCGGAACGCTTCAGGATACGGCCAGAGCAACTGTGCTGCATAACATTCGGAGGCGGATAGCAATCCGACACAGATGCAAGTGAGTACCGTGGCAAGCAGAATGTTGCGCCGTGGGTTCTCCACCTCCTCCGAGAGAGTCGAGATGCCGTCGAAGCCGATATACGTCAGCACGGCGATGGATGTGCCGCCCATTACGGCTCCCAGATTGAAGTTTGCTGGGTCGTAAAGGGGACGCGTAAAGAAGGCCAGCCCGTCGTGTGGGTGCCCAAAAATATAGCGGGCCGCAGCCACGAAGAAGATGGCGACAACCAGCCCCATGGCCGTCGCCAGGCCGGCGTTGATGCGCGCTGAGGTTTTGACGCCGCGCAGATTGAGCCCCGTAAACATGAGGAAGTAGAAGATAATCCAGATCCAGTACGGCACGCCGGGAGCAAACCGCATCGAGGCTTCGCTGCACCAGATCATGCAGATCAACGGGTTGAGCATGTAATCCATCACCATGCTCCATCCCGTGATGTAGCCCAGAGCGGGGTTAATCTCCTGTCCAACATAGGTGAACGCCGACCCAGCGCTCGGGTACGCGCGTGCCATGCGTCCGTAGGCGATTGCGGTGAACAGCATGGCGATCAGCGCGATGAGGATCGTCGTCACGACATGGCCCCGGCCGCGCGCATTGATGACGCCGAAAATCGCCATGGGTGCGGTGGGCTGGAGCACGATCACACCGTACAGCACCAGGTCCCAAAGATTCAGCGCGCGTTTAAGACGTGGCCCGTCGGCCGCTGTGGTTGTGCTTTCAGCCATGCTTCTCCCTGAGGCAGGTTGTCTGGTTTGAGTTGTGCGAAGCCGCCAGTATACACCACGGGCAGCACAGGGCTGCTATTCCTCTTCTGCCGGTAGATCAAAGTCGATGACCTTTCCGCGAAATCCGCGCGTTTTCCAAGCGCCAAATGCGATGCCGGCCAGCATCCAGATCGCCCCCCATTTTTGAGCGGGCCGGCTTAGGTTCAACCAAAGCAGGAGGCAAACCACGAACCCCAGGATCGGCGGAAGGAGATTGGCCAGCCTCTTTTCGGCGGCGCGAACGTAATAGCGCATAAAGGACGCTGCGTTGACCCCCATGAAGGCGATGAGAGCCCCGAAGTTCAACATCTCCGCGCCGAGATCGAACGGAATCAGGAACGCGCCAATGAGGGCGACCACGCCCACAAAGATGACGTTGTTGCGTGGGACATGACGGCGGGCATCCACCACACCGAAGAAAGTCCGCGGGAGAGCGTTGCTACGTCCCATGCCATAGAGAAGACGGGCGGCGCCCAGTTGGGATCCCATTCCGGAACCGAAGGTGGCTACGATGAGCGTGAACCCCAAAACCCATGAGAGCCAGGGCGCCGTGCGTCCGGCAACGTCAAAGAAGGCGGTCACCTGGTGGGGGAAGGGCTCGGAAGCCGGCCAGACTAATTGCGCGGCGTAACATTCGGCTGCGGAAAGCAGGCCGACCACCACGCATGTCAGAACTGTAGCCAGCAGGATGTTGCGCCGCGGATTCTCGACCTCTTCGGAAAGCGTGGAAATACCGTCGAAGCCGATATAAGTGAGGACGGCGATGGAGGTGGCACCCAAAACGGCGCTCGAGTGGAATGTTGTCGGATCGAAAAACGGTCGCGTAAAGAAGGCGATGCCACTGTGGGGGTGGCCAAAGATATAACGTGCTGCGGCGACAAAGAAGATGGCAACCACTACGCCCATCGCGGTTGCCAGCCCGGCATTGACACGAGCCGAGGTCTTGATGCCGCGCAAGTTGAGCCAGGTGAACATAAGAAAGAAGAAAATGACCCACAACCAGAAGGGCACACCCGGAGCGAAGCGGGTGGCTTGGGAACTGCACCAACTCATGCAGATGAGCGGATTCAGCATGTAGTCCATTACCATGCTCCATCCCGTGATGTAACCGAGGGCTGGGTTGATCTCCTGCCCGACATAGGTGAATGCGGAGCCAGCACTGGGATAGGCGCGCGCCATCCGCCCGTAGGCGACGGCCGTGAACAGCATGGCCACCAGTGCGATCAGGATGGTAGTGACCACATGGCCGTGGCCGCGGTCGCTGACGACTCCAAACACGGGCATGGGAGCGGTCGGCTGGAGCACGATTACGCCGTAGAGAACCAGGTCCCAAAGCGTCAGAGCGCGTCGCAAACGCGTCGCAGTGGAGGTGCTCTCAGGCATGAGTCAGTTGAGGCCGCAAGTATATCCTACGGGACCAGCGCCTGCGTTAAATCGCGCAGATTGCGCCGATTGTGATTGGTAAGTGCTTGGAGGGCAGAGTGGTGTCCCATGGTATTCTACGTGCCCGGACGCGCAGTGTGGGTGACTATTTGGTCCGCCGCGCGTACAAGGTTAGTGTGAGGGACATCGTGGCACCGCTGGTAGCGATTGTCCTGCTCAGCCTTCTCGCCATTTGCCCCATACCTGCATGTGGCATGACGCTGGCGCAGCATGGCTGCTGTCACAAACCGCATGCGCAGCCACATTGCCCGATGCCCACGGTCCAGGATTGCCCCTACTTCATTCTGGAAAAAGGAAAAACGGCTCCGAGCGTTGTGGACTTCGCACCGGTTCATGTCAGACACGCCCCCGCGGATCTGTGGGCGCAGCATCGCTCCTCGACGAATCGCACGGAAGTCAGGCGCCCGGACTCGGCGGGCTTGTATCTTCGCGTGCGAGCCCTCCTGATCTAGAAATAGCCCATCGCGAATTGCTTTCTGGTGAGGCGGGTAACCTGCGTCACCAGTGTCGTTTGGCGGATGTGAAAACTGAATCAGGAGAATCGAAATGAAAAAGCTAACGATGGGATTGCTGAGCCTGGCGGCTCTGATGATGTTGACGTTCGGAAGTTCGTTCGCGAAGTCCGCGAAAGCGGGGTGCTGCAACGGGGCATCGTGCTGCCATCATGGCGCGGCCTGCTGCCGCAAGTAAGCTTTAGACGAAACCGGAGACCGGGGCTTTACGGCCCCGGTTCCGGGGTTAATAGACGATTGTGAAACGGCCGTCGGGCCCCGCGAACGCAGCCACCAGGCTCCATGCGGGTACGCCTTCTGTTTTGCCGCGGTCCTGAGCCGGTTGTCCGTGCTCATCGTAGACTTGCCAGGCAAGGCTGCCACCTTTTTTCCAACCCATGCCTTCGGTCCAAACAAGAAGTGTTTCGCCTTTCGCATTTGCGGCGAGGGCTGGATACTTGCGGTTTCCTCCAGCGCCTGGCGCAGTAGCCGGCGTAATCCTGCCCCTGTCGGGATTGATTTGGCCGAAGTAAACCTGCTTTTCCGTTTCCCAAGCCGCCAGGACGCCGGCGGAGCTGTCCGCAAAGGATTCGCTGCTCATCACGCAATAGCCGACGTTCCAGGGCGATATGTCAGAGCCCGCGAAACTCTCGCCATGATCGCGGGAGATCAAAAGATAGATGTCGCGGTGAACAATGTCGGTTGCGGAGCGGTAAAGCACGTACAGTGTGCCGTTGTGATCGACAAATGCGTCGAGCTTGCAGCAGCCGCAGGCGCCGGTCGGCCGATCCCAGGCAGGCCGCTCGCGCTCAAAAGTGATTCCGTCATTGGTGGAGCGAGCGATCCAGACGCGACGGTTATTTTCGCCTTCGGCGCCTGGCGCGGGAGCGTGCCACGTAACATAGACGTTTCCAAATGCATCGGCTGCTACGGCCCCCCCCCGCCATCGATGCCCCGAGCCATCTGGATCAAATCGCGCTGCGGCTCGAACGCGGTCCCGGCATCATTGAGCCGCGTATACAGCATCGGCTCCTTGCCGTAAACCGGCCCGGGCGTGAGTGTGTGCGAGCCGTTCCATGCCACGTGAACCCGGCCGTTGCCACCGACGGCGATGCTCGCACCACGAATGTTGCCGGTCGCTATGGCGCTGTCGACAATTGAGTTGACACGCAGCGGCGCTGAAAAGCTGACACCGCCATCGCGGGAGCGAACGTAGTAGAGATCCCCGTGGCCCGGATCGCCCTTGTAATAGACCATGTGCAGGTTTCCCATACGGTCTACAGCCACCTGTGGTTGGATACCGCCCTCGGGAACGCGCCGCAGTGTTACTGTTTCCGGACGAGCGAAATCACCAGGAGTCGAGGCTACGGGAAGAAGCAGCACCCCGATGCCGAGGAGCTCGAGCACGCTATCAGCTTAGCTTGCTCAGGTATTCGTAGCTAATACGCGCGCTTTCGATGGGCGGCCGGTCGCAGAAGTCCTGCTCGACGAAGTAATGCTTCACGCCGGCGGTGGCGGCCGCGAAAATCGGTTTCCAGTCGATGATGCCGTGGCCTACTTCGACGAAGGGACCGGGCTTGTCGTCCACGTCGGTAGAGGTGCCGTAGCCGGGCTTGCGGTCCTTGATATGCAAAAGCGGATAACGACCTGGGTCGCGCTTCATGTACGCGACAGGATCTCTACCCGCCCAAGTCATCCAGAAACAGTCCAACTCGATCTTGACCAGTTGGGGATCGGTAAGGCGGAGCATCTCATCGAACGGGACCACGCCGTTAAACGTCTTGAACTCAAAATTGTGGTTGTGATAGCCGAACTGAATGCCGGCCTTCTTGGTCTCGGCGCCGGCACGGTTGAAAAATTCAAAGTAGCGCTTGTACTTGTCGAGCGACGTTCGCTCCTCGGGCGTCAGCCATGCCATCAACATGTATTTCAGGCCGAGCGCATGCGCATATTCGATTTCCTGCGGGAGGCGCGCCTCAAGCGTCATATCGTAATGGGCGACCGGACACACAAGCCCGCTGTCGGCAAGAATCGCGCGAATTTCAGGGGCGGATTTGTTGAGAAACGCGTACAACTCAACTTCCTTGTAGCCGATGGCGGCGACCTTCTTGATGGTTCCGGGGAAGTCTTTCTCCAGCTCATTGCGCACGGTATAGAGCTCGAGGCCTATAGGCAACCCCAGCGGGTTGGCTTGGAGCAAACCACGATGCAGCGCCGCAAGTCCGGTAGCGGCCGCCGCGCATTTACGCAGAAATTGTCTTCTATTTTCGAGATTCATCGGAGTCTCCGGGGCTTAACGACCCAGTTTGTAACAGAGATAGTATCAGAGACGTCAAAGTTTGTGTCGGCGTCTGTTACAATCGCCGTAAAGGTCGGGATACCTCACCATGACCACTCGGGAACTCCCCAACACACTTGGTTCATTGCGCAAGAGCAGTTATTCGGAAGAGCGTGTCGCTACACGCAGCGTCAAAGACGAGCTTCGCAGCAATCTGATTTGCAAGCTGCAACGCGGCGAAACTCTGTTCCCGGGCATTGTCGGCTACGAAGACACGGTGGTGCCGCAAGTGACCAACGCGCTGCTTTCGCGGCACAACTTTATTCTGCTGGGATTGCGCGGGCAGGCCAAGACGCGCCTGGTACGGATGCTCACCACGCTGCTGGATCCCGCCGTACCTTTCATTGCAGGCTGCGAGATTCACGACAACCCCTACCACCCGATCTGCCGGCAGTGCCGGGACCTGATTGCTGAAAAGGGCGATGACACGCCCATCGCGTGGCTGGAGCCGGATCATCGCTATGTGGAGAAACTCGCGACGCCGGACGTCACGATCGCCGATATGATTGGCGATATCGATCCCATTAAAGCGGCTCGCCGGGGCCACGACATCTCGCATGAGCTGACCGTGCACTACGGTTTGGTGCCGCGCGCCAACCGGGGCATTTTCGCCATCAACGAACTGCCGGACCTGGCGGGCAAGATCCAGGTCGGTTTGTTCAACATCATGCAGGAGGGCGACGTCCAGATCAAAGGTTACCCGGTGCGGCTGCCGCTCGATCTGCTGCTGGTGTTCACCGCGAATCCGGAGGATTATACGGCGCGCGGCAAGATCATCACGCCGCTCAAAGACCGCATCGGAAGCGAAATTCGGACGCACTATCCGGCATCGCTCGAACAAGGGCTCGAGATCACGGAGCAGGAAGCATGGCTGAAGAGGCCCTCGCCGATTCAGACGGTAGTCCCGCAGTACATCCGCGAAGTTATCGAGCAGCTCGCCTTTGCAGCCCGCGAGGACAAGAAAGTTGACAAGCGCTCTGGCGTTTCCCAGCGCCTGCCGATTTCGGTTTTGGAAAACGTGGTCTCGAACGCCGAGCGACGTGCCCTACGCGCCAAGGAGCCGATTGCGGTGCCGCGCGTGCTCGATATCTATGCCGCGCTTTCCTCCATCACGGGAAAGCTGGAGCTGGAGTACGAAGGCGAGCTGAAGGGCGGCGACGCGGTAGCGCGCGAGCTGATCCGTTTGTCGGTGGGCAAAATTTACGACAAGTATTTCGAGAGCGCCAATGTCGGCCAAATCGTGCAATGGTTCGACCTGGGCGGTTCCCTGAAATTGGATGAGAGCGTCGATTCCGCCGGCATTGTGAAGCAGTTGGCTTCGATCCAGGGGCTGATGGAGAAAGTGCGCCATCTCGGATTAGGCGCGAGCGAACCGGATGCCGTGCGCGCGGCGGCTGCGGAATTCATTCTCGAAGGCTTGTATGCGCACCGTCGCATCAGCCGCTCGGAGGAACGCGGGTTTGCGGCGGAAGAAAAACGCCGGGAACAGGGCAACCGGGAAGAGGGTGGTAATCCGCCGCGCGGGTATCGGCGTCAATATAATTAGGCCGCTCGATGAAGTGGATCAAGTACTCCCGCTATACCGGCGAAGACTTCGGCATTGACTCCGAAGACCTGCTGCAAGCCTTGTCCGACTTTCTGCTGCAGAGCGGCTTCAATACGCAATCCATGCCCTTCAGCGAGTGGAACGAGCAAACGCTGGAGGATTTGAAAAACGCCATCCAGCAGGCGCTCGAGCAGGGCAAGATGTTTCCCGACGATCGCCTGGAACAGATGATGGAAAAGCTCCAGGGGCTGTCGGAGGAGCAGTTGCAGCAGTTGCTCGACCGCCTGGTGCAGAAGCTGGTTGACGACGGGCATATCACCATCGAGGAGCCGAACGGCGAGCAGGCGCCCAAAGGCGGCGCGGCGGGCACCGGTCCCGAAAGCAAAGTGAAGTTTGAAGTCACCGACAAGTCGCTCGACTTTTTGGGATTCAAGACGCTCAAGGATCTGCTGGGGTCGCTTGGTAAATCGAGCTTCGGGCGCCACGACACGCGTGATCTGGCAACCGGCATTGAGGCTTCGGGATCGACGAAGCTTTACGAATTCGGCGACACGCTGAATCTGGACATCAGCGAGACACTGTTTTCCGCTATCCGGCGCGAGGGCGCGAAAGTGCCGCTCGATATGGAGTATTCCGACCTGCATGTGCACCAGTGCGAATACCAGAGCTCCTGCGCCACCGTGCTCATGCTGGATTGCAGTCACAGCATGATTCTCTACGGCGAAGACCGGTTTACGCCGGCGAAGAAAGTCGCACTGGCGCTGGCGCACCTGATTCGCACGCAATATCCGGGCGACAGCCTGCGCTGCGTGCTGTTTCACGACACCGCCGAAGAACTGGATATCAGCCAGCTGGCGAGGGTGCAGGTTGGGCCTTACTACACCAACACGCGCGACGGGCTGATACTGGCGCAGCGGCTGCTCGCGCAAGAGAAGAAAGACATGCGGCAGATCGTCATGATCACCGACGGAAAGCCCTCCGCCCTGACGCTTGATGACGGTCGCATGTACCGCAATGCGTTCGGGCTGGATCCGCTGGTGATCAGCCGCACACTCGAAGAAGTCAACCGCTGCAAAAAGCAGGGGATCCTGATCAACACGTTCATGCTGGCCTCGGACTACGGCCTGGTGAACTTCGTCCAGAAGGTCACGGAAATCTGCCGCGGCAAGGCGTATTTCACGACACCGTACACGCTGGGGCAGTACCTGCTGATGGATTACATGAACCGGAAGACGCGGACCATTCACTAAGCGCGAGCCCGCGCCGTTGGCCGTCCTTCGAGTATATAATAAAATTATATAGAGTAATATATATGAAATCTATATTAGTACAGCTGGACGACAATACGGCGCTGCTTCTGGATCGCGTGGCTCCAGCGGCCAAGCGGCAGCGTGCCCAGTTCATCCGCCATGCCCTGATGAAGGCGGTTATGGAAGCGGAAGAACAGCGGACGCGATCTGCCTATCTTCGACAGCCCGATTCCGAGGCGGAAGCGGATGACTGGTCTTCCGCCGAGGAATACCGTGCATGAAGCAGTATGAGATCTGGTGGGCGAAACTGCCGGCTCCCGCCGGGAAGCGTCCGGTTCTGCTTTTGAGCCGCGACTCTGCTTATCAATATCTGAATAAGTTCATCGCTATAGAAATCACCACGACCATTCGCGGCATAGCGGAGGAGGTCGCGCTCGGCCGCGCCGAAGGGTTGTCGAAACGTTGCGTGGCTAACTGCGACAACGTGCGCACCGTGGCGCGTTCCGTTCTGACAACAAAGGCCGGCGCACTCGCGGCTGGGCGGCGGCCGGAAGTCAAGCGCGCCCTTGGATATGCGCTAGGGTGGCAGGAACTCTTCGAGGTCGAACACTAGTACTGTCTCGGTGTTAGGATGATGCATTTCTATGAACCGCAAGACGCGGACCATTCACTGACATGATGCGGCGAGGATCGACCGCCGCTGGGACGCTTGCCGTTGTGTTCCTATTGTGTCTTCCGATGCTTCAGGCGCAGCAGCAGGCTTGGAGCGAACAGGAAAAGCCGATCGCCGGCGAGTTGCATGGTCTGCGCGGATTGCCGGATGACGTGAGATCGCGAACCACGCGGAGGCTCGCGATTGAGATCCGCGCTCTCGCTGCGAAGCCTTCAAAATTACGTTTAGCCGAAAACCTCGCGAATCTGTCAACCGAGGGAGATTTCGGCCACGAAACGCTCGAAGAAGTGGCGGCGACCTTGGCAGGCGCGATTCATGAGAATCCAGCTGAGGCGGAGAAAGATCAAGCGTACGCCGAACTGGCGCAACTGGTGCGCTACGAACACGTCCGCGTGGAACTCGATGATCCGAGCTTGCGAGTGGCGCTGTCTCAACTTGAATCCGACGACGAGATCCGTCAGAAGGCCGATTTCACACTGGCCGACTTGGAAGGCAAGAGGTGGACGCTGAAGAGCCTCGCGGGTAAAGTTGTCCTGGTGAATTTTTGGGCAACCTGGTGCCCGCCCTGCCGCAAAGAGATGCCCGATTTGCAGGCACTACATGAGCGATTCGGTGATCAGCTCGTTATTTTAGCCATCTCCGACGAAGAGGCCGATAAGGTGAAGCCGTTCCTCGCCGGGCGGAACGTCACGTATCCGATCCTGCTCGATCCGGGACGCAAGGTAAGCGAGCTGTTCCGAATTGAAGGAATCCCCAAGAGCTTCGTCTACGATCGCCACGGAAAGCTGATAGCGCAAGCCATTGACATGCGGACGCGGAAACAATTCCTCGACATGTTGGGGAAGGCCGGGCTGCATTAAACGGGCAACAGCGCAGATGTTCGCGCCTCTGCCCTAGAATGCAAGCCGCGCGCCGCTGAGAGCTTCCAGGATCGAAAGGGGCGCGTGCGCCCGCGAGTGGAGCGCTTCCGGAGGGACGATGAACGCCTGCTCTAACGCATACTGGCCCGAGATCACGGAGTGCGGAACGATGTCCGTGAAAACCAGCCACGACGAGCCGGGCGGAAAGTGGAATTGAGATTTCGGGCAGCTCTGCTGGAAGTTTTCATTGGCTTTGAGATAGTCGTGAAAAGCCAGCATGAACCGGTCGTATGGTGAACGGTCGACGACGCGCAGGCCGGCGGTTCGCGCAGCGCGAAGTACGGAGAACCATGCCCTGCGTAGCGGTGAGCGAGCCTCCGATGCGAACCTTGGCAGCCCAGCCGGCACAGCATGCTCCTGCGCGATCGTCGCGAATGGCCGTCCGACAACCCACACGCGATCCCTTGACGGGTTCAAATTGGTAAACAAGCGCAGGATGAGGCCGCCATGCGTAGGGCGGCTCGGGAAGGCATCGGTATGAATCAGATCGTTACGTTTCTTCCACGGCAACCGGCGATTCCGTTCTTCGACCGGCCGGAAGCTCGAGTAATCCACTTGCCAGGCGCGCGCGTACGACGGCAGAAGCTCCGCAACAAACCGGACCGCCCAGGCGGTGTAGGACCTCAGGGCGTTCTCCACCGATTTCCGCGTTTCTGGCGCAACCTGGCTTAACCCAGTGACCTTCTGCGCGTGCGGTTTGAACGCAATGTTCTTGTGATGTGCCCCAGGAACGTCCGCGATTGCGAGGAGGGCTTGCCGGTTCGGGCCGCTCAACTCAAACGGGGTTTCCGGAAAGAAAAGGATATTCCCGGTTTCGAGTGCCGAGGCCGCGCACTGCTGATTACCAGCTGAAACCTCGACCAGTTCGATCCTCTCGTCGCGTCCCACGAGAATCGCCTCGGAGTTTACGAAAGCGTAGGCGGCAACAGCGCGAACGAGGTTACGCTCATTGATAAGATACGGGCATGATCATCGGAGTCCCCAAAGAGGTAAAAGATCATGAGGCCCGCGTCGGTCTCGTGCCCAGCGGGGTGATCGCGCTGCGCGAGTCGGGCCACGAGGTGCTGGTGGAAACGAATGCCGGTGATGGGAGCGCCATCACCGATCACGAATACATGCAGGCAGGCGCTGGGATCGCGCAAAACGCCGCCGAAGTGTGGCAAAAGGCCGATCTCATCGTGAAGGTCAAGGAGCCGCAGCCCTCGGAATACGCGTTCCTGCGGCCCGATCTCATACTGTTCACTTACCTGCATCTCGCACCATTGCCCGAGCTCACCAACCGCCTGCTGGAATCGCAAGTCGCCGGCGTAGCGTACGAAACCATACGCGAGGCGGATGGTTCGCTCCCCCTGCTCACGCCCATGAGCGAAGTGGCAGGCCGGATGTCGGTGCAGGTGGGTGCGCAATATCTGGAAGCGCCCAACGGCGGGCGCGGAGTGCTGCTGGGCGGCGTGCCGGGCGTGGCGCCGGCGAACGTTGTGGTTCTCGGTGGCGGAGTAGTGGGAACCAACGCTGCCAAAATTGCCGTCGGCATGGGCGCGCACGTCACCGTGATCGACCGCAACCTGAATCGCCTGCGGGAGTTAGACGATATCTTCAACCAGCAGATCGTGACCCTCGCTTCGAATGTATTTACCGTCACGGAAACCTTGAAACTTGCGGATCTGGTGATCGGTGCTGTTCTGATTCCCGGCGCGGCTGCGCCCAAGATTGTGCGGCGGCAGATGATCTCCAACATGAAGCGCGGCGCTGTCGTGGTGGATGTCGCCATTGACCAGGGCGGATGTTTTGAGACCTCGCATGCGACCACGCACACCGAGCCAATCTATTTCGTCGATGGCGTGTTGCACTATTGCGTTTCGAACATGCCGGCCGCGGTACCGCATACCTCCACGTTCAGCCTGACGAACGCGACGTTTCCTTACCTGCTCGAGCTGGCCAACAAGGGTCTGGAGCGCGCCGTCGACCAGCATCCGGCACTGCGCGAGGGTGTCAATACATACAAAGGCTACGTGACCCACCCTGGCGTTGCGGAGTCGCAGGGCCGCTCGTGGAAAGAACTGGCGCGAGCCATCTAACGACTGCGGCTACGATACAGGTCTTCTACGACGATCAGTGCGAAATCTGCCAGGCGTGTGTTTCCTGGCTGCGGCTGTTGGACCGCCACGGGCGCGCGGAGTGCATCGGCATTCATCCCGAGACCCTGGCGGCGCACCCTGCGCTCGCCATGGACCGGTGCCTCCAGCAACTCCACATAGTCGATTCGAACGGCGACGTTCTGTCTGGTTGGAACGCCGCGGCACGGCTGGCGCGGCTTTCGCCGTTTACATGGTGGATCGGCGCTCTCGGCTCGGTGCCGCCGTTTAGCTGGCTCGGCAAACTGATCTACGGTTTTGTGGCGAAAAATCGCTACGCCCTAAGCAAGTGCCGGGGCGGGGCGTGTCACGCGTCGAAACCCGGCGACGTGCGCCGCCGCGCGTCTCTGGCACCGCTGTGGACGTGCTATGGCCTTGGCTTCCTGCTGAGACTCCCTTTGAGCGCCGCGTCGCTCGTGCGAGGGTTCTGGAGACACGGGAGGCTTTTGAGGCGCACGCACGGGCGCTCGATCCGCCTTCTCGATGGCAAGTTGTCCCTCGTATTCCTAAACTCCTGGACCTGCGACTTGGTCAGCCTGATTTTCGGCGAGCAGTTCCTCATGATTCTTTACGACGGTGTCGCCATCGATCCCGGTTCTACGCGCATGCGCCGCGCACTTGCGCGCCAGCTTGATCGACTTCCCGAGGGATCTGTCCGTGTCGTGGCCGCGACACATCACCACGAGGAGCACTCCTGCAATCTCAACTGGCTCGGCGCGCGGCTTGGCGTGCCCGTTTACGTTGGGGCCGATACGGCGCGAATTCTCGAATCGCCGCCCCTACTCCCGCGGGTTCGCCGATGGATGATCGACCAGCCGCCGCCGCTTCGGCAGCCGTTTACCATTCTGGGCGACCGGTTGACTGCCGCCGGCGCCTCTCTGGAAGTGATCGCAGCTCCTGGGCACTCGGACGACCACGTGGTTTTCTACGATGCTGCCGAAAAACTTCTCATCGCCGGCGACACCTTCATGGGCGTTTACTTTTCCGCGCCAAATCCCGATGTCGATAGCCTGCAGTGGATTGCCACGCTGCGCCGCCTGCTTGAACTCGATGTCGAGATCCTGGTCGAGGGCCACGGTTTCGTTCATACATTGCGTCAGGATGTGCCGGATCTCCCTGGCCTCATCATTCGCCGCCATCCGCGCGATCAGATGCTGGAAAAACTGCGTTTCTTTGAATGGCTGCGGGAACAGATAGAGTCGGGCCTGCGCGAAGGGCTGCCACTCGAAGCTGTGGAGGTCACCTGCTTTCCGTGGGGCCGCTCGTTTGCGTGGGAGCAGTTCGCGAGCGATGAGATAGCGCGATGGCTCAGCGCGGGCCATTGGTCGCGCACGGAGCTCGTCCGGAGCTTTGTGCGGCGGCCGTCGGACGCATCCATTCTGCCAACGGTCTATGAGGCACGCTTCTGGCGCGGCGGGGATAAGACAGATCGCTAGGGTCAGCCGCCGTAGTGCACGGAAGGGTAGAGCACGTGCAGCGCAAACCCGAAAAGAGGCCCATAGAGCTTCCCGAAAAGCTGCCAGCAGAGCAGAAGTCCGATAAAACTGAAGCTTCGCACGGACCGGCGGAGTGCTTCGAGTCGCCGTCCGCCTTCGTCTGTAAGAAACAGACCCAGCGCGCCGTAACCATCGAGCGGAGGGATCGGCAGTAGATTGAAGGCTCCCAGCAATACGTTGAGCGAGAACAACAAGCTGAAGAACTTGGCGGCACCTTCTGCGATGCCTGGTGTGTTCGCTTCCACGATCCGCTGAAAACTGACGGAATCCGGAGCTTGGAATGCCCCGATGGCAATGCCTGCGTGCACGGCAATGGCCGCGATCAGTACCAGCGTGAAGTTCGCCGCCGGCCCTGCGAGCGACATCCAGGCGGCCCTGCGCGGATGTTTGAGCTGCCAGGCAGGATCGTACGGTGCGCTGGCCCAGCCCATCATCCATCCTCCACTGGCGTACGAAATGATGGGCAGAAGCACCATACCGAACGGCTCGCGGCGAATGTGCGGCCAGGGATTGAGCGAGACCTGTCCCCCGTGAAACGCGGTGGGGTCGCCGCCGAGCTTTGCCACCAGGGCGTGCGAGGCCTCGTGGGCCGTCGTCGAGAGCAGAAACACTACGTACCAAAGGATCCCGATGGCCACAATTTCGGTCGACATTGCAGCTCCGATCTTGGCGTAGCCCACCAAAGGGAGTCAATCCCTTAAAATGAAGGGAGCGATGCCGGCTTCCGCGCAGACCGAGGTGCTTCCCGGTCCGCTCACCCAACTCACCGAAGAAGAGCGGCTGTTCCAAGCCACCGTGCGCCGCTTTGCGCGCGAGCAGATTGCTCCGCACGTGCGCGAGATGGACGAGGCCGGCGTGTTTCGCAAGGACATCATCCGCCTGTTCTTCGAGCTTGGGCTCATGGGCATCGAGATTCCCGAGGAATACGGCGGGCAGGGCGGCACGTTCTTTCAAAGCATCCTGGCTGTCGAAGAGCTTTCGGCAGTGGATCCTTCGGCCGGCGTGATCGTCGATGTGCAGAACACCATCGTCAACAACGCCATCCTGCGCTGGGCGACCGTCGAACAGCAAAAGAAATATCTGCCGCGGCTCGCTGCCGATACGGTGGCTTCCTATGCGCTTTCGGAAGCCGGTTCGGGCTCCGATGCCTTCGCCATGGCAACCGTGGCTCAAGATCAGGGCGATCACTTTCTGCTCAACGGCCGGAAGCTCTGGATCACCAACGCCGCCGAATCGGGCCTCTTCCTGCTATTCGCCAACGTCAATCCCACTGCGGGCTATCGCGGCATCACGGCCTTTCTTGTGGAGCGTGGTTTTCCAGGATTCGAGGTTGGCAAGAAGGAAGACAAGCTCGGCCTCCGGGCATCCTCGACCTGCGAGCTGATCTTGGACAACTGCTGCGTTCCGCGTGCCAACTTGATGGGCGAGGTGGGCAAGGGATACAAGATCGCCATCGAAACGCTGAATGAGGGCCGTATCGCTATCGGCGCACAGATGATCGGCCTGGCGCGCGGGGCGCTCGATCACGCCATCGCTTACGCAAGGCAGCGCAAGCAATTCGGCAAGGCCATCGCCGAGTTCCAAGGCGTACAGTTCCAGTTGTCGCACATGGCAACGGAATTGGAAGCAGCGCGTCTGTTGGTTTACAATGCCGCCCGGCTCCGCGATGCCGGCCTGCCGTTTGTGACAGAGGCCGCGATGGCCAAGTACTTCAGTTCCGAGATTGCCGAGAAGGTGGCATCGAAGGCCATTGAGATCTTCGGCGGTGTGGGTGTCACGAAGGATTACCCTGTGGAGAAGCTGTACCGCGACGCCAAAATCGGCCGCATTTACGAGGGCACCAGTAACATGCAACTGGCGACCATCGCCAAGAAACTGATGGAGAAGTGAAGTCATCGGAAGGGGAAGATATGTACTTTCGTTCGATTCCTTTGATGCTGGCGGTCTTATCGGCTCCGGTTTGGGCGGACGACGCCAAAAAAGTCAATCCCGATGAGATCATCCAGAAATTCGCCGCTAAAGAGGCGGAGTTTGCGCGCGCTCGGGAAAACTACACCTATCGCCAGACCGTGAAGGTCCAGACGCTGACTGACTCGGGTGTAGTTGACGGCAAGTACGAAATCGTCGAAGACATCATTTTCTCGCCTGATGGCAAACGCACCGAGAAAGTGGTGCGAGCGCCGATGTCGACTCTCGAACGAATCTCCATTTCCCCCGAAGATATGCAGGACCTTCGCGACGTGCAGCCGTTTGTGTTGACCACGAGCGAAATTCCTCTGTACGACATCCGCTATCTCGGACCCCAGAAAGCAGATGAAATACCCTGCTACGTGTTTGCAGTGAAGCCTAAGAAGATGGAAAAAGGCCACCGTTATTTTGAAGGCCAGATCTGGGTGGATGACCGCGATTTCCAGATCGTCAAAACCTACGGCAAGGCAGTGGGCATCCTGAAGAGGAACGAGGACCAGCAGTTTCCCAAGTTTGAGACGCTGCGCGAGCAGGTTGACGGCAAGTACTGGTTTCCGGTTTATACCGACGCCGACGATACGCTGCACTTTCAGACCGGGCCCATCAAGATGCGCATGATCGTCAAGTACGAAGACTACAAACAGTTCAAGAGCGACGTGAACATCCAGTTCGGCGGCACAGTGGACGAGAACGGCAAAGAACAAAAAGGTGAGAAGCCGACGCAGAATCCAGGGCCGCCGAAGTAGCCGCCCGGATTTGTTACGATCGTGCGATGACAAAGATCACGGTCGTGAACAACGGCCCTATTCGTGTGGAAGGCGAATTTTCGATTGTCGATCCGGAGGGCAGGGAATTCGGGTTAGCTGGCCGAACGTTGATTTCCCTTTGCCGCTGCGGATTGTCGGAGAACAAGCCGTTCTGCGACGGAGCTCACGGGCGCTTGGGCTTTCAGCACCAGGTGGTAGCGCGCGAGTTGCCGCCGCCGAAGCCCAAGGTATAGCCGCCACTAATCCGAAATCTCGATCTTCGGCCCCACAGGCGGTCCCGTCTCTTTCACGCGATCGATCATTCTTTGCGCGAGTTCACGGAAAACCAGACCGTGCGAGTCGTTGCCATTCTGTAGCGCCACGGGACTCCCGGAATCCCCGCCCTTCCTTACCGCGGGATCGAGCGGCAGCGCGCCCAGGAAATTCACTTGCATCTCACGCGCTGTCCGTTCGCCGCCGCCGGTGCTAAAAACGTCAACGCGCTCACTGCAATGCGGGCAAATGAGATAGCTCATGTTCTCGACGACGCCCAGGATCGGCACCTTCACCTGGTTGAACATGTGAACGGCCTTGCGTGCATCCTCCAGGGAAACATCGGAAGGCGTGGTCACCACCACCGCCCCCGTCACAGGTGCGGTTTGAATCAAAGTGAGCTGCACGTCGCCCGTCCCCGGCGGCAGATCGATGATGAGATATTCCAGTTCGCCCCAATCCACGCCGCGCAGGAATTGCTGGATCACGCTATGCAACATCGGGCCGCGCCACACGAGCGGTTTGTCGCCTGGGCTGAGAAACCCCATGGACATCAGCTTTACGCCAAACTGTTCCAGCGGCTGAATGCGCTCGCCATATGCCATCGGCGTTTTGTTGATTCCCATCATCAGAGGCACATTGGGCCCATAGACATCCGCATCCATCAGCCCGGTTCGGTGTCCCAGCGCCGCGAGAGCCACTGCAAGGTTTACCGCCACGGTGGTCTTGCCTACACCCCCCTTTCCGGACCCCACGGCGATTAAATTCTGAACTCCTGGAATGGGAAGCTTAGGAGGCTGATTCGGCTGGTTAGGACTCATCTCCGTCCATATTAACTTAGGTAAGACGATCGGCGTTTCCCACACGCAATCACTCCGTATGCGCTTGTGCAGTTATCGCTAGTTATCTTCTAAATGATTGATATTTACCTCGAAATTAGCCGATGTTTTTCGTGAATTATGTTAATCTGATTTCGGAGTTTCCGCGGTGATCCAACAGCTCACTCACAATGGCGTAACCGAAAGGTCTGCCCCGGCTACGAAACGGCCTTCGTTCTGGCCCTCGGTTCCCAACCGGCTCGCCGACCTGCGGATACCCAAGTCGGTCGTCGTCGATCTCATTCTGCGCCACCTGCACCTCGACGGCATGACCAGCCTCGAAGTCACAAGCAAAACGATCAAGGTCTCCATCCCGATTCTGGACCTTCTTTTTCGCGAGTTGCGCCAGCAGCATCTTGTTGAGGTCAAGGGCGCCGTCGGTGAGGATTATGCGTTTATTCTGACCAACGCCGGCCGCGATCTCGCCTCGGAACGTTTCCGCGTCTGCCGTTACGTGGGACCGGCGCCGGTATCGATTCGTGACTATCACCTGGCCACCAAAGCCCAGGCCGCCAGCGTCGATATCGATCGCAATATCCTTCGCGACGCCTTGAGCGATCTCGTCCTCTCCGATCACATGCTCGACCAGCTTGGGCCCGCGTGTGTGTCACAGAAATCGCTGTTTCTCTATGGCCCTTCCGGAAACGGTAAAACCAGCTTGGCCGAGCGCCTGCTGCGCATTTACCGCGATTCGATTCTGATTCCCCACGCGGTCGAAGTCGATGGCAAAATCATCGTGCTTTACGACCCGGTGGTGCACCAGCCGCTCGATAAGGAAGACGCGGAACTCGACCCGCGATGGGTCCCCTGCAAGCGCCCATTCATCATGGTCGGCGGCGAGTTGGTGGCCAGCATGCTCGAGCTGCATTATGACGAGGCCGGCGGCGTGTTTGCCGCGCCCATGCAGATGAAAGCCAATAACGGCATCTTCCTCATCGACGACTTCGGCCGGCAGGTGCTCTCTCCGCGCGAGCTTCTCAACCGCTGGATTGTGCCTCTCGACCGGCGCGTCGACTACCTCACGCTGTCCTACGGCATCAAGTTCCAGATTCCGTTCGAGATGATGGTCGTCTTTTCCACCAACCTGAATCCCGACGACTTGGCCGACGCGACGTTCCTGCGCCGCATTCAGAATAAAGTCTTCGTCGAGCCCGTGGACGTTGGGACGTTCAACGAAATCTGGCGCCGGGTGGCCATCATAAAGAAACTGCCTTACGATCCGGAAATTGTGGACTACGTGCGCGGCCTGGTGCTCTCCGATGGCCGCAGCGAGTTGCGTGCCTGCTACCCGCTGGATCTCTGCAACATCATCATTTCGATCAGTGAATACGAGAAGCGGCCGCCGCAAATGACCAAGGCCGATCTCCAGCGGGCCGTGAATCTCTACTTTACGCAGTCCTACCAACGGAACACGATCGACCATAGCTGGTAAGCGGGTCCCACCCGGTTTCCGAAACCGCTCCGTGACGGAACTCGATTCCGCTGCCATGATATCCTGAATAAGAACGTCACCCTCCGAGGAAATCCGCTTTTGAAAGTAGGCTTTGTAAGTTTGGGCTGTCCCAAGAACCTTGTGGATAGCGAAGTCATGATGGGCCAGCTCGCCGAACATGGGCATGAGCTGACGCCGCATCCCGATCAGGCCGACGTCCTCGTCGTCAACACCTGCAGCTTCATTGATCCCGCTAAAAAAGAATCGGTCGACACCATTCTCGAGATGGCTGAGTACAAGAAAATCGGCCGCGCCAGGAAGTTGATCGTCGCCGGATGCCTGGTCGAGCGCTACCGCGACCAGATTCAGAAGGAAATGCCGGAAGTCGATGCCGTAATCGGGACGAATGAGATCGAGCAGATCGTTCCGTTGTGTGAAGGTCTTGAAGCGAGTGCAAACCCCTTCGCGCCGTATCTTTATCACGATCTCACCCCGCGCGTACTGGCCACGCCGAAGCACTATGCGTACATGAAAATCGCGGAAGGTTGCGACCATCCCTGCACCTTCTGCGTTATCCCGCAATATCGCGGCAAGTTCCGTAGCCGCCGTTTCGAATCGGTCATCGCCGAAGCCACGCGGCTGTTTCAACAGGGCGTCCGTGAGATCAATCTCATAGGCCAGGACACCACTTGTTACGGCGAAGATCTCGGACTTAAAGACGGTCTCGCTGCGCTCCTGGCGCGGCTCGCGCAAATCGAAACACCTGCTGAAAAGTGGATCCGTTTTCTCTACGCTTATCCCAATAAGGTCACGCAGAAGCTTCTGGACACAATCGCGGAGCATGCAGCGCTAGTCAAATACATCGACATGCCCCTCCAGCATGCGAGCGCGCGTATCTTGAAGCGCATGAAGCGCGGCGCATCCGGCGACATCTTTCTCAAATTGATCGAGCGTATCCGGCGCACCATTCCCGGCGTCGCCATCCGCACCAGCATGATCGTGGGTTTTCCCGGCGAAACCACGGGTGATTTTGAACAGCTCTGCCAGTTCGTGGACGCTGCGCGTTTCGACCGCCTCGGCGTCTTTTCGTACTCCGATGAGGACTCGAGCGCTAGCTACCAGTTGGACGGCAAGGTAGACGGCCGCACCATCCACAACCGCAAGCGCCGTCTGATGGCGTTACAGCGCAAGATCGCCCGCGCGCGCAATCGCCGGCTCATCGGTGCCGAGGTGAGCGTCCTCGTCGAAGGCCTCTCCCGGGAAACCGATCTGTTGTGGGAATCGCGCATGCCCACGCAGGCCCCCGAGATTGATGGCGTCACCTTGATCAATGACTTCGAAGGCGCCGAGCCCAGGCCAGGCCAGATCCGCAAACTGCGCATCACCGAAGCCCACGACTACGACGTCATCGGGACGTTGCTACCCGGGGGAGCGGAAACGGCTCCCGCTAGCGTGCCGTTCCCGCTATTGCAGATCCAGCCAAACACCAAGCCCCAAATCCCAAATCCGGCTTTATGACGTGCCCGATTTGCCGAAAAGAGATCAACCGGGAAAATCCCCAGTACCCGTTTTGTAGCGAACGCTGCCGCCTCATCGACCTTGGAAACTGGGCCTCGGGAAAATACGTGATCTCCACTCCTCTCACCCCCTCGGAACGGGTTCCAGAAGTGCCTGACGAAGATGAAAAGTAACGTCGCGCGCCTGATCGCAACGTGGTTCGGCTGCGGCTACTCTCCGATTGGGCCGGGAACCGCCGGGTCGCTGGCGGCCTTAGTCATTGCTTGGCTGCTGGTTCACTACGCCAACTGGCCGTCCTTATGGTTCCTGTTGCCGGTTGTGGCGCTCGCAGGTCCTGGCATATGGGCTGCCGGCGTCACCGCTCGCGAAACCCAGCAGAAGGACCCGCAATTCGTCGTGGTCGACGAGGTTCTCGGCCAGTGGCTGGCTCTCGCTGGCGCCCGCTCGCTCAACCTCAAGTCCTGGATCGCCGCCTTTCTGCTTTTTCGCCTGTTCGACATCTGGAAACCTATGCCCGTCCGGCAATTGGAAGCTCTTCCCGGCGGCACGGGCATCGTGGCCGATGACCTGATGGCGGGGGTTTATGCAGCACTTGTCTTATTTGCTGCGGGATGTTTCAATCTTTATTAACGATGGGTATTCGGAAAGAGAGCAACGGCCGGCCGCAAATCGCGGGGGTGTCGCCGGTTGCTGCTATCGCGGGGGGCGAGTTTCAGATCCAGGGGCGTGGTTTCGCCAAGGCCGACCGGCCCCGGGTTACCATCGGGGAAGTCGCCGCTCCGGTGATCATCGGCTCGGATTCCTTCATGATTGTGCGCGTTCCGGAAGGTGTTTCCGAGGGCGAACTCATCGTACAGAACGGCGACCAAGCCAGCCAGGCGTGGACTTGCGACATCGGTATCCAAATCGCCGAGGGTCTGCATCCCGTTGCCAACCCGGCGGTGGATACCTTTGGCAATGTCTACACCACGTTCAGCGGGTCACGAGGCCAAAAAGTTGCCGTTGCCGTTTACAAAATCGACCTGAACTACAACGTCAAGCCCTTCATCAACGACTTGATGAACGCCACCGCCATGGCGTTTGATTCGCAGGGTCTGCTCTATGTCTCCAGCCGTTTCGATGGCGTGGTGTACCAGGTCACGCCCAACGGCAGCATGTCGGTCTTTGTCGAGGGCATGGGAATCGCGACCGGCCTGGCGTTCGATCAGGAGAACAATCTCTACGTCGGCGATCGCAGCGGCACCATTTTCAAGATCGCGCCCAACCGGCAAATTTTCGTCTTCGCCACGCTTGAACCTTCCATCGCGGCGTATCATCTCGCCTTCGGTCCAAACCAGTATTTGTACGTTTCCGGTCCCACCACCTCGAGCTTCGATTCCGTGTATCGGATTTCGCACAAAGGCGAGGTCGAAGTCTTCTATCGCGGTCTGGGCCGCCCGCAAGGCATCGCGTTCGACACCGAAGACCGGCTGTACATCGCCGCTTCGCTCGGCGGGCGCAAAGGCGTCGTCCGTTTCAATAAAGATCGCCAACCCGAGCTTTTCCTTTCCGGACCCGGTATCGTGGGCACGGCTTTCACGCCTTCGCGATCGCTCATCGTAGCCACCACGAATGCGCTTTACCGAGTGGATGCCGGGATTCAGGGGAGATTGCTCGCCTAGGGGATGAACGCCGAGATCATCGCCGTCGGCTCCGAACTTCTCACGCCGCAGCGGCTCGACACCAACTCGCTTTTTCTGACGCAGCAGTTGAACGACTTGGGCGTAGAAGTTACGACCAAGTACGTGGTAGGGGACCATCGCGATCACGTGGCCGATGTCGTGCGCCGCGCCATGTCGCGTGCCGAGATCGTGATCCTTTCCGGCGGCCTCGGTCCCACCGAGGACGATGTCACGCGCGATGCCGTGTCGCTCGCCATCGACCGCAAGCTGGTTTTCCATGCGGAAATCGCAGATCAGATCGAGCAGCGCTTCCGCCAGGCACATCGCAAAATGGCGGAAGTGAACCGCCGTCAGGCATTCGTCATTGAAGGTGCAGATATTCTGCCCAACGACCGCGGTACCGCGCCAGGCCAGTGGATCGATGACTCACAAACCAGCATCGTTCTGCTTCCCGGACCTCCCCACGAGCTGAAAGCCATGTTCACGCGGCAGTGCTTGCCGCGCCTGGAGCGTGTGGTCCCCAAGCAGGTGATCCGCACATTACTATTCCGTGTCACCGGCATGCCGGAATCGGACCTCGATCAAACCATCTCGCCGGTGTACAAGAAATACGAAAACCCCGTGACGACGATCCTGGCCGGCGATGGCGACCTCCAGGTACATCTCCGCGCCCACGGCCCGAACGAATCCGACGTTATGGCGCTGCTCACCGAGGTAGCCGCGCCCATCGAGCTTCTACTCGGCGACCGCATCTATTCCCGCAATGGAGATTCGCTCGAAGCCGTGGTTGGCGAAGTTTTGAAGAAGCGCCACGCCTCGCTCTCGGTGGCCGAAAGCGTCACTGGCGGCCTTCTCGCGCAGCGCATCACGTCCGTTCCAGGCAGCTCGCAATATTTTGTCGGCGGCTTCCTCACCTACTCCAACAAAATGAAAACCGAGCTGCTGGGAGTCAGCGAAGAGATTCTTCAGAACCATGGTGCGGTGAGTCAAGAGACGGCAGAAGCCATGGCCTTGGGTGCGCGCCGACGCACCGGCTCAACCTTCGCGCTCTCCATCACCGGCGAAGCCGGCCCCGAGCCCAGCGAGAACGTTCCGTTAGGCACCGTATACATCGGCTTGGCGGACGCCGGCGGTTGTCACGTCACGCATCGCGTATTCCTCGGCGATCGCGCCCGCATCCGTGTCTTCGCC
>Ga0335069_10002788_pt1 | contig 26729 bp, 23 predicted proteins | sample Lox_Sample_11_FD_206714 | JGI IMG/M metagenome (GOLD analysis project Ga0335069, IMG submission 206714) | Soil microbial communities from Loxahatchee National Wildlife Refuge, Florida, United States - Lox_Sample_1.1 | ecosystem: Environmental > Terrestrial > Soil > Wetlands | place: USA...
CTCAAGAGCTCCGTGAGTTGCGCGTATCTGAGCGGGTAGCTTTTCATGAGATCTTCTTCATGAACAACGATGGCCGGGGCCTCAGGGTCATCAGTCCATCGAAAGGCGACGGAGGATGCATCTTTAGCGCGGACAAATTTCGTTTCAATTCGTATCGCAACATGCTGAGTTCCCTCGGTTTCGTTGTCTGTTTCTTGAAGTGCGTCGAGATAACTGAGAAGCTTCCTGACCTGCTCCGGATAGGCGGCGCGTGTTGCCGGCTCGGACGCCTCGAAGCCGTGGTAGAACGAAAGCGGCATCAGGAAGAAGTTGTACTGAGACAAATCAAGTTGAAACCATTCCGTCGCGAGCTGAAGATAGTTGCGTAATGACGCTGTTCCGATCTCGAGGACTCGTCGGCCCAAGTAAAGGTCTTTATTCAGAAGGTGCGCTGCGTTGTCTCGTATCTCTAGAAGGGCCAGAATGTTGTCATGGCATCCCCGCTCGAGACCCGAGTCCTTATCCTCCACGAGCTTCGCGATTAGGTATGTTAGACCTGCTGATAACGGATTCTTGCTGCGGTTGAGTTTGGGTGCTTTGCCACCTTTACCGTCGTCAATCAGGACGTACAGAGACTCCAGGCTCTCTTTGTGATCGAGCACCCACTTTGCCTTTACCAGCAACTCCCATGCGTTCGTCATCAAGAGCGCAAAGGCTTCTTCGCGGTAGGTGAAGTGAGGTTTGTTGTATATCTCGATGGAAGAAATCGCCGCCTGTATCGACTTGTGAGCAAGGTCCGTGCTTAAAGACATGTGGAATCCCCACACCACATGATAGCGCGACTTATTGGCTCAATGATGCCCCTCTGGGCCGCCGTCCTTCGCTCCCAGCCGTAAGGAGGGGGGTGAGCCGACAGCCGTCTGCCTGGGGCACCAGACATAGTCGAAGCCTAGTTGCGTGTCGTGATTGCCCCCGTGGTGCGGGCCACAGCTCTGGACACCCGCCTTCCATCTTGCTAACCTTCGCAAAGGTGATAAAGTAAGTTGCACACAATTGGCTTGCGAGGTACATAATGGCATCGGCCTCATCACCGCCTCCCTCTGCTCCGCCGCCTTCGAACTACACTCAGCGCGCCACAGTAATAGCCGAGGAGTTCATCAATCAACTAGAGGAGCCCTTTTCGGCGTTCAAAAGAACAGAACGATTTGAGACCGCGCGTAAGGGTGCTTACATTGTTGATATAGAGCAAAGCTTTCGAAGATTTCGCTTATTGTGGCATGTATTTTGGAACCAGTTTCCTGTGCTAAATCTAGACGACGAGATTGTCCCTCTAGACGTGACCGACTTAATCGTAGCGTCAATGCGCGGTTTTCCCCGAGGTGTATTTCGGCCCGAAGAAGAGAACGTCTCGCTAATCGAGCACGGATCTGCGTTGGATCTTTTCAGGAACGGATTGATCGAATACACGTCTGTAAGGTTGGAGGCCGAGCACACGGACGAAACGCCCGATGGGGGCACCAGTAGTGTACCAAGCGCACCACAGGATTCCAGTTCGGGAGGAGCTACCGCGACGACGGCTGGTGCGATGAACGCAGACGTTGCACATGCTCTATCAGCGGCCGTATCCGTCAAAGCACGCGCGCGGAGTCTCGGAGCTGCTGTCGCCGCGACCAGTTCCTCCGCAAATCCTTATATGCCATTCACCGTTTACTGCCGAACTTACGGCCTCGACGTCGAGGAGTCGCCCGCGTATTTCCTTAGCTGGACTTTTTTCGGTGCACCATCGTGGCCGATCGACGGGTGGTTACTGCCAGGGTTGCACCGTTTTCGGGGACGCGATACCAACGGCAACTACACATATGACTCTATGAAGTTTCGCGTGGGTTCCGGTTATACTGTCGCCAGCACTAACCTATGACTTTATCCAACCCAGACTATGGCGTATTTGCCAATGTGGTCGCTGTATCGGGAACGATCATAGCGGCGGGGTCGGCGATCGGTCTAGGGTGGAGGCGGCGTGCCAAATGGGAACCGATCGAACAGGATGTACCAGCCGGTCCGCAGAAGGTGGGCAGCCTCATCTCGGCAGTTATCATAGCCTTAATCTTTGTCACTTGGAATGGACCCGAATTTCAGGGTGCGCTCTCGAAGACTGCGATCTGGTGCCTCGCCGGAACGGTTGTATCCCTTATCATATACACGCTTCTTTTCGCACTCGTTTACGAAAAGGAGGAGGTCGTCCCCGACTCGAGTCCGCCTACGACGAGACGAGTAAAGGTCATCGGCGGCCTCTGGCTAACTAAACCGGCGAAGGAAAAGCTCGGCACCGACGGGGCAAATACAGTTCAGGACTTATATGAGGGAGCCCTGTATCGCAAAGATCTTCTATGGCCGAAGATCGCACAACAAATATCACAGTCTCTGTTCATACTTGCCTACTTAGGTTTAATCTGTGCAGGTACAATAGCTCTGGCCTCAGCTTCAATCCTAACGTCGCTAAAAATGAAAACATAACAAGCCGTACCTAGGGCGTCGAGCATGTTGGACTACGCACCAGGCCGGCCGATGCCCCAGGTTTCGGAGGGTGGCCCGGCCTTTCAGTTTCACGAACTAGATTAAGTAGAATCGGGTGGCGGGTGGCCCAGCCTTTCAGTTTCACCGAACTAAATAAGTAGAATCGGGTGCCCCATCCTTCTCGCCTAAAGGCGAGAAGGGTGGGGCACCCGAGTTTAGGTGAGTGGTAAGCTCACATCAGAAAGGGTGGGCCACCCGCCGAGTAGAAATGTTCGTCTTGGTCTGCTTCGTATCAGGGCACGACTTTAGTCGTGCCGATAAGCGGCAATTTTCGGTCCGAGTCGGCTTCAGCCGACGGCACAACGCGGCCCCACAGCTTTTTAACCGCATCGTAGTGCGGACTCGGGTGCCTCACCCTTCTTGGCGCCTTTTGCCGAGAGGAGCCTGCCCCGAGCTTGTCGAAGGGTGGGCCCTCGGTGGTGAACCTTCCCGGGGCCCCGGGCCCATCCTCCCGCCTGAAGGCGAGAAGGATGGGGCACCAGGACAGCAAGTCACGGTTATATCCAAGGTTCCGCCGTGATAGGATGCCGTCGCACAATGAAGCCGCTTATCGCGTGCGCAGTAGTTTTCTTGCTCATTCTCGGGTGGTTGGCGATTCGCGCTCGTCAAAATCGCGAATTGTCGAGGTGGTCTGCGAACCCGTCCGGCGGGTGGCCCATCCTTTCCGTCTTGAACTTACCACAGAGCTAAGCTTCGGGTGCCCCGTCCTTCTCCCCGCAGGGGAGAGGATGGGCCCAGAGCTCTCCGACACGGACCAGACAGATGTAAGCGGATTGTCAATTCCCTTTTACAACAGCGGGGCCCACCCTCTCGCCTGAAGGCGAGGAGGATGGGGCACCCGAGCTTCGGTGGGTATAAGCTCACAGGAGAAAGGGTGGGCCACCCGGCCGGCACTTCCGGAACGCGGGTATTCTGGTATGACGTGTCTGGACGGGTGCAGGAGACGGACGGCGGCAGCACGAACGAGTTCCTGTACGTTGGCGATGAGCGCATGGCGCGGATCTCCAAATTTTATACTCCCTACTACTTTGTGATGGATCATCTGAACACGGCGCGCATGAGTTTCGATCAGACCGGCACCGTGTGCTACGACGCCGACTACTTCCCCTGGGGCGACGAGCAGCATGTCTACACGAACACCTGCAGCCAGAACTACAAGTTCACCGGCAAAGAGCGCGATCCGGACATGGGGGTTTATGACTTCGGAGCGCGTTTCTTCCAGGATGCGATGGCCAGGTTCTACCAGCCGGACTGGTCGGCGACGGTCGAGCCGGTGCCCTACGCCAAGCTGGACAACCCGCAGACGCTGAACCTATACGCATATGTGGCGAACAATCCCATGAGCTTCCGGGATCCGAGCGGGCATATCGAAGAGGGTGGCGACGGCGGAAGCGGCGGCGGTGATTCGGGCCAGGGTATCTTCGCAGTATTTCTCATGCTAGATCCGCAGCAGAAGCAACAGAACCAGCCAGAACATGACGCAAACCACACAGTTCCGTTAGTCGTGAGGGACGTATCCGGGCAGACCGGGAATCCTGCTGGGCATGTTACTGTTCAGGTTGGCGGCGGGAAGGAAGTTGGCTTCGGACCAGCGCAGCCGATGACCAAGAAACAGATCGCGGAGAATGCGAGTGTTCCTGGGGTTGTTGAGCCACGGGCAACAGGAACGCGAACTCTGGATGCTGTGACCATCTACTTGACTCCTGACGAAGCCAAACATGCGCAATCAAACATTGATGTCCGGTCCGCTGACCCAGGGAATTACCAGCCCGTCGGTAGGAGTTGCGTCGATTTTGGCGAGGCGATTGTTCACAGCACAGGAGCAAACGCGCCAAGCGACACACTCCCAGCTTCTTTGATCCAGGACATCCGATCTATGCAAGTTCAAGCCGGCTCGAACCAAGCGCCGTAGTGGAGAGTACCCATGAAAACCATGACCAAGCTAATCAAAAACGCCGGCGTCGGCGCTGGGGTGGGGACTGTGGTTGCCGCTGCGATGATTTTCCTTGACCAACTCCGCCCTTTCTCAGTTTCAGTGAACAGTTTTATAGATAGAGCAATCGTTAGAGTCTGCCCATTTTACATTCTTGGATTCTCCAAGGATGTAACGAGTAGAGCGGAATGGTTCCTCATAACGATCATCGGAAATGCTGCGCTCTATGGGGTGCTATTCGCGTTAATCGCTGGAGTGGTAGCCCTATTCCGTGGAGCCGAGGCTCGTAAGGCAGCTGGTGGAGGCCCAGGTTCGATCAGGGCTTGAGGTGGCTTTATGAGCTAACCGTGTCGGCTCCAGTCGCCGAGTAAACTCGGTGCGCAAGCAACCAAGGCTCGGAGGAAAGGAGCCGAGCACATGAAGATTGTAGGTTGTGGTTTGCATACGCAGTACCAGCGGGTGTCAGGGTGCCCCATTCGAGCCTCGGTTGTGTCGAGTCCCAAGACATATTTTACATTTTGTCCCGACACAACCGAAGCTCGGATGGGGCACCCTCTCATGCATTGACTGATGGGGCAGTCTGATGTGGTTGGGTGGGGCACCAGGCTCCTCGCCGATGTTCCTGACACCGCTTCTCGCGCTGAATGTGGGTGTATCGGCATGCCGGCGGAGGCGACAGGCGGGAAAGGCAGAGGCGAAGTAAACCCGGCCGAATGCTCCATCGGAGGGTTCCGTCTCGCGCACGTTACACAGGACGAGCTCCCCCCGGCCCGCTGTCCGTGAACGTTTCCCGCCTGCCCCCGTCGCCGGCAGGCCCCATGATTGACTTTGCTCCGCTGCGGCGGCCGCTAAGGGCTTCGTTACGATGCGGCGAATCCACGCCGCCCGCGGGCAGACTGCCGAAGCGAGTGCTGCTCACGCAGTGGGGATGAAGCCCGGCACAGGCCGCATGGTCAACAGCTTGCCGCTGCGGCAAGCTGTTCAGGCCTCATTTCCTTTGAGTAGTGAGAAGGAGAAGCAAAGCGCTGCCCGTGTGAAAAGGCAAGACGAAACAGGGCTGGCGCAGCAGCGCACTACATCCCGGTTCGGATGCGGCCGCCGGCGGCGTCGAATGGGTGATCGCGGCTTTGTCGTCGGGGAGATCCGGCCGGTGTGCGCGGGCAATCTCCACCGCGACTTCGTAATCGTTCGAGGTGTTGTCGGTGAGCGTAAGGATTTCGGGAGCCTCGCTGACCGCCATCAGCGTGCCCAGCAACAAAACCGTAACGGTAAGCAGTCTCCGCGAAATCATGCTCTTACTTGCGATGCAGGAGCCGATTCCGCCACGCTGGTGTCGCCGGCCGGAAAAACACGTACGCAGAATCGCCCCACAAGGTTTACAGAAGAATAGGCAGCCGGCCGGAAAGTGTCAAGCGCAGGGTTGGGCGGGGCTCATGTTCGCCTGCGGGAGGATTTCCATGCGGTTGTTGCCATCCGCTCGATTTCCACCAAACAACATCGCAAGAAATCTATCGAGTCTAGCCTGCACCCCGGCGCGAGGTGCCTCATGCGTGTTCATACAACGATATGTGCGAGGCATCACTGGCGGAAAACGGTGAGCGCTGCCATGTGCTCCAGCGCTCCATCAATTGCAGACCCGCCAGCCGAGCCATGAGGTCCAGTTCGCTCGGCCAGGCATAGCGAAGCTGAACCGGGTAGCAGCGAGTGCCGTCGTTAGCAATCGTGACGTGCTGGCTGGTGACGCGCTGGCTCAGTGGATCGTGCAGCGAAACCGCGAGTCGAACCTCGTCGAGTCCCATCGTCGTGACCACAACACTCTGATTGCGAATATAGCGCGACGGGTCCGGGACAAATGCCTCCATAGCGAAGACCCCGCCGCGTTCGAGGTGGGCGGCAACGTTGGCGAAACAACGCACCTGCGCTGCTTGCGTAGGCAGGGCGAAAAATGTGTTAAATACGACAAAAATCAGGCTGAACTGGCCGTCAACGGCAATCTCGCCGAAATCTCCCAGGGTTACCGGAATTGCGTCGCCCCCGGGCTTCTGCCGCAACTGCTCCAGCATTCCGGAAGAGGCGTCAATTCCGTGCACGGCTACTCCCTTCGCCGCAAGCGGCAAAGCGATGCGGCCGGTCCCGATTCCCAGCTCCAATACGCGCCCGCCTTTAGCCAGCACCGTCAGGGTTTCTACGGCCGCCTGGGTTTGCTCCGGTGAGATCGGAATGAACTCGTCATAGTGACTCGCGATGCGGTCACCGTAGGTCGCATTGTCATACTTGTCCATATCCGCTTGAACCTGGCTCAGGAGTCCTGGTCCGGACATCGTTGGCGTGCACAGACGTTATAGCCACCAACCGACACGATCACCAGAACTCATCTTATAAATCGATTGGTTTGTATCAGGGCACGAACTTTAGTCGTGCCGAACAGCGGCGATTTAAGCATCGGGCTTCAGGCCCTGCAAAATCCGCACTCGGCAGGGGCTGAAGCCCAAGTCTAATTGCGGCACGTCTAAAAGACGTGCCCTGATCCAAAGCGATTTAGCCTCTAGTGACAGGGCGATGCATCGCTAGCTATGGCCTTAGCCCGAGTTTCGGACGCTGAATGGCATCTATGGCGTGATCATCCAAACTTCGCCGTGACCATCGCCGCCCCCGGAGTAAGTTGTGCCATAGAGATTGCCCTGAGCGTCCAGCGCCACGCTGCCGTAGGGATATGCGCCATCCTGATTGTTGAAGTCGTGCAGGTCGGTATAGATCCAGCTGCCGCCGGAGGGCGTCAACTTAAACACGCTGCCATAACCGTTGCTGCCGCCCTGCTGGCTCGTCCCATACAGATTGCCTGCGGCATCCATGGTGAGGGCGGCCACCGGTCCGGACTTTCCCGGCAGTGCGGGAAGAGCTGTCAGGATACTGTATGTCCCACCGGAGGCCTGCAACTGGTAAACCGTGCCGCCACTCTGATTGCCGGGTCCGCGCGACGTGGTGCCGTACAAGTTTCCCTGCTGGTCCAGGATTGGCCTGCTGAGGGGGTTATATCCATCGGCGCCGGCAAAGCTGTGCAGCACGGTTTCGGTCCAGGAGGAGCCGGATTGAGTCAACTGGAACAGCACGCCTCCTCCGTAGATTCCGCCTGTTTCGGCTGTGCCGTATACATTACCGGCGCTGTCCAAAACCGCGCCGCCGTACGGGAAGGCTCCGCCGTTATCCGACGTGCTGAAGCTGTAAAGCACGCTTTCCGTCCAGCTGCCGTTTGAGTGTGTCAGCTTGTAAACCGTACCTGCTCCATTGGCTCCTCCGGTAACGGTGCTGCCGTAGATATTGCCGGCCGCGTCGAATACAACATTGCCGTAGCCAGGCCCCCATCCACCGCTGCTGTCGACGAAGGGATAAAGCACGGTGACGTTCCAGGGGCAGAGCACGGAGCGGCAAGGATTACTGAATGGACGAACCATGTACACGGTGCCAGTAAGGCCGTTCATGTTGCGGCCGGAAGTCGTACCGTACAGGGCGCCGTCCGGTCCGAAGACCACTCCGGCCCAGGGAGTGGCTCCATCATTGCCGCCTGTAAATGTATAGAGATTGCTTAGAAGCCAGCCTGTTCCCGCGTGGGTCAGCTTGAACACCGTTCCGGCTCCGCCTCCACAACCTGAGGTGGTGCCATAGAGGTTTCCGCCGCGATCGAGGGTGGGGCCGGCGATGGGATTGCATCCCTCCGCGCCCATAAACGTGTGCAAGATCGAAAAGGTTTGCGCGCGCGCCGTTGGCGCCGCCATGATGGTCACGGCGAGGACGACGGTAAGCAGCGTCGTCAAAATGGTTGGAGCGTAGCTGTCGATGGTTGAAGCTGCTCTTCGCGCTGAGGTTTGCATGGGAGTCCTCCTGAGTTGCGCGTTGGGACCTTTGGCGGCGGGGAAGCACCAGGCTAGGGCGTGGTCCCGCTGGGAAGCGACTATGGCACTCTCGGCCAAGCAAGTCAACGCTCAAGAATCGGATGCCGGCCAAACAAGTTGTTAATAACGCGTTATCGCAAACGATCCGCGCCGGTTGACCGTTTCCGGCCTATTTATATCGTGTTGCGATGTGATTTCTGAGCGCACCTGTCCGGCGTGAGGAAGCGGGCGCCTTGGCTTCAGGGATTCCGGGGCGGGATACACTTACGCACAGGAGCGCTTTGGCCCCGATGCGTTCCACCGCGTTAGCGCGGCGAGCGGAGGTTAGACGACCTGATGGCTGGCGCGATACCGCTGTTCCAGAGTCTCCATCTGGTCCTTCAGGTGCAGTTTCAGCTTCTTCAGCCGCACTTCCTCGAGTTTTTCGTCTTCGGATAAATACTTCTTGTTGATGAGTGAATCGAGGCGCTGGGAGTATTGCGAGTGCTCATCCGCCAGGCGGCGGAACTCGTCGTTACTTGCGAGAAGCTGGTCGCGGACCTGAGTTGCCATTCACGAAACCTCCTGTGAACCTACGGTGAAAACGCTAGCATACGGTCTACTCGGCTTCAAGCGCTTTTGTCACAAATTCTGCGTAGAAAACCTTAAAAGCAGGGCATCCTCAGGCGGCTCCCGGTAATAGGCAGGTCGCCGGCCAATCTCAGTAAATCCAGTTTTTTCATATAGTTGTCTGGCCGCCAAGTTCGATTCCCGGACCTCAAGCAGGACGGCTGGGACGGCGGCTTGGCGGGCGGCTTGAAGGATTTCCCGCACCAGGGCCGAGCCGATTCCGCGCCGCCGCTGACCGGCGGCGACGACGACGTTTTCAATCTCCCAGTCATCGACGCCGCAGCGCGCGATGATGAAGCCGCAGGTCTCGTCGATCTCCATCGCGAGCAGCGCGATGCGTCGCGGAGCGTCGGGTGCAAACAGCGCGTCGTAGTCGCGCTCGCTCCAGTGAGCGGCGGTATCGGCTTGCTGCTCGAGCGCGGGCATGGCCGGGAGGTCTGCGGGAGTGGCGGGGCGGATGAGCATATAAGGTGAAGGGGCGCGGCTTCAGCCGCGGCACAGCAAGTGCATTCCTCGTGTCATCGTAAGCGGAGCACATCTTCTTCTTGTTGTCATCCCGACCGAGCCCGCCGCGGCGGGCGAGTGGAGGGACCTGCTGTCCGCGCGAAGCGTCAATCACGGCCCACGAACAGCAGGTCCTTCGACTCCGCAAATTCGACACTCGCAAGCGAGTGCCGAATTTGCTCCGCTCAGGATGACAATCAACAAAACGGTTTGGCACGGCTGAAACCGTGCTCCCCCGCTTTCATCTACCGCTTCGGGGCGGAGAAGATCTCCGCGTCGGAGCGGCGGATGTAATTGACGTCGACCGTCGCATGATCGGCGACTTCCCCGGCCAGCAGCTTGCGCAGGCCGACGCGGCCAATTTCGTCCGCTTGCACCGGCGCAACCAGGCGCACGTTAACGCCACGTGACTGAAGAACGTCGGCGACCGTCGTGTCCGGTGTCAGCAGCTCCGCGGAGCTTTCGGCGGCGTTGAACTCGCCGGTTTTCACAATGAATTCGCGGACGGGCGCAGCGCCTGCCGGCGATATTCGATATTCACCAACGTAGATCTCGCCGCGGCCGGCGTCGAGAATTGCGGTGACGTTGTTTCCGGCTGAGACGATGGCGGTCGCCTCCAGCATGGAGACGGCCGCGAGCGGCTTGTGCAACACTTCGCACAGGCCTTTGACGGTCGCCAGGCCGACGCGCAGGCCGGTAAACGAGCCGGGGCCGGAGACGACCGCGAAGCCGTCGAGATCGCTCATGGCGCAGTTGTTTTGTTCCAGCATTTCCGCGATGGTCGGCATCAGGCGCGCGGAGTAGGTCCCGCCTTCGAGTTTCGTCAGTTGCAAAGTTTCGAAACTATGGGCATCGCCGCGGCAGAGGGCGACGCTGCCGTGGCGGCCGGAGGTGTCGATGGCGAGGATCAGCATGAAGACGGAGTGCCCGAAGGGCGAAAGTAATTAGCCCAGCGCGGAAGCGCTGGGATTCCAGCTAAAGAAATTTTGTAAAAGCCCCCTTCAGGGGCGACAGTCCGTCGGAACACGTGTCGCCGCTGACGCGGCTCTCTGACATTGATTTCGGCCTGAGACCCAGCGCTTCCGCGCTGGGCTAATCACTTTCGCCCCTTGGGCTAATCCCTTCCGCGCTGGGCTGATCACTTTCGCCCTTCGGGCTAATCCCTTCCGCGTTGGCGAATCACTTCTCGCCCTTCGGGAACCACAACGTGTGCACCTAGCGCGGGAGGCCCAGTCACACGCCCTGCGGCGCGTCTTCTACCAGCTCCAGCAGCACGCCTCCGGCGCTGGAGGGATGCACGAAGACATACATGTGGCCGCCGGCGCCGATCTTGATTTGGTCGGAGATCAGCCGCGTGCCGTCGGCCTTCAGCCGCTCCACCGTTGCCGACAAATCGTCGACATGCAACGCGACGTGGTGCAGCCCTTCACCGCGCTTGGCGAGGAACTTGGCGATTGGCGACTCGGGCGACGTGGGCTCCAGCAATTCGATGCGGCTCTCGCCTACCGGCACCATCGACAGCCGCACCTGCTCGGTGGGCACGGTCTCTTCCGGCATCGGCGTCAGGCCCAGCTTCTCGTAAAAGCTCTTGGCGTCGGCCAGCGACTTCACTGCAATTCCGAGATGATCAATTGCGCTCATCAGGCTTCTCCAGTCCCCCCACGATCTTTTCTACCAGAGAGTAGGGGTCGCGTCTGTGATCGGCAACCTCAGCGGCGTAACGCGAAGCCTCGCCCTCGCTGAGGTAGTAGGAGAGCACACGCTGGAAGAGCGCGTCGCGCAGCATCGTCGCAATCCGTTGCCGCCAGTTTTCGATGCGGCGGCTGCGGGCGCGGTCGTCTCGATCAAGGTAGGTGCGGTAGCGCTCGATGGCCTGCACCAGCTCGTCGATTCCCGTGCCGCTGCTGGCGACGGTCTTGACGATGGGCGGCGTCCAGTCGTCGTGACGGACGGCCAGAGTCTGCATGGCGCGGATCTCGCGCTCCACGCGCTCGGCGCCGTCCCGGTCGGACTTGTTGATGACGAAGATGTCGGCGATCTCCATGATGCCGGCTTTGATGGTCTGGACGTCGTCGCCCATGCCCGGCACCAGCACAACGATGGTCACGTCGGCGAGGCGCACGATATCAACTTCGTCCTGGCCAACGCCGACGGTTTCGATCATCACCACGTCGCGGCCGCTGGCGTCGAGCACGGTGGCGACGTCAGCGGTGGTCGACGCCAAGCCGCCGAGCGAGCCGCGCGTGGCCATGCTGCGGATAAAGATGCCGGGATCGGCGTGGTGCGATTGCATGCGGATGCGGTCACCCAGGATCGCGCCGCCGCTGAACGGGCTGGTGGGATCGACGGCGACGATGCCGATGGTCTTACCTGCTTTGCGATAGACGTGTGCGACCTGGTCCACCAGCGTGCTCTTGCCCGCGCCGGGCGCGCCGGTGAAGCCCAGCAGGACGGCTTTGCCGGTATGCGGGAACAGCTCTTTCAGCAGCGCGGTGGATTCCGGCGTGTGATCTTCGACGGTGGAGATGGCGCGCGAGAGAGCGCGAATGTCTCCGTTGCGAATGCGCTGGACAAATTCCGGAATGTGGTTTGTGCCGGGCACGAGTCGGTAGTCGGTAGCCGGTTGCCAGTTACGAGTGATTAGCCCAGCGCGGAAGCGCTGGGCAAACGCCATCACAAATTGGTTTCGAGCCCCTTCAGGGGCGACAGCACGGGGCTGTGTCGCCGCTGACGCGGCTCTTGATCTCTATAACGTCGCTGACCCAGCGCTTCCGCGCTGGGCTAATCACTTTGGCGGCTGCGGCAATTCGCCTTTGCGGCTGCGGCTAATCGCCTTCGCGCTTGCGACGATCCCAGCGCCAGCCAGTCTCTTGTAGGAAACCGTAAACCAAATTTCTCGGTGGCCTCGGTGTCTCCGTGGTGATTCAGTCTTTCAGCAACTGCCGCGCGATGACCAGGCGCTGGATCTCGCTGGTGCCTTCGCCGATGGTGCACAGCTTCACGTCGCGATAGAACTTCTCCGCCGGATAGTCCTTGATGAAGCCGTAGCCGCCGTGTATCTGCACGCCTTCTTCAGCGGCGCGCACCGCGACCTCGCTGGTGTAGAGCTTGGCCATCGAGGACTCCAGCGTCGTCTTCATGCCCGCATCTTTCATGGCCGCGGCGCGATGCGTCAGCAGGCGCGCTGCGTCGATTTGCGTAGCCAGGTCCGCCAGTTTGAAGGCGATCGCCTGGAATTCGCTGATCGGCTTGCCGAACTGCTTGCGCTCCTTGGAGTACTTCAGCGCGGCGTCGTAAGCGCCCTGCGCCATCCCCAGCCCGAGCGCCGCGATGGAGATGCGCCCACCGTCGAGCGTCTTCATCGCGTCGATGAAGCCCTGGCCTTCGTGGCCCAGCAGGTTCTCGCCGGGAATCTCGCAGTCCTCGAAGATCAGCTCCGAGGTGTCGCTGGCGCGCAGGCCGAGCTTGTTTTCCTTCTTGCCCGCGCGGAATCCCTTCGTGCCCTTTTCGACCACGAATGCCGATAATCCATGGGTGTGCGCGGTCTTGTCGGTGACGGCGATCACCACGGCGACGTCGGCGTAGTGGCCGTTGGTGATGAAGGTCTTGTTGCCATTCAGCACCCAGCCCTTGCCCTTGCGGGTCGCGGTGCAGCGCGCGCCGCCGGCATCGGAGCCCGAGCCCGGCTCGGTAAGCCCCCACGCGCCCAGCCACTCGCCGCTGGCCAGCTTCGGGATGTATTTGTGCCGCTGCTCCTCGTTGCCGGCGATGAAGATGTGGTTGGAGCACAGCGAGGTGTGCGCGGCGACGGTGATGCCCACGGAGCCGTCCACGCGCGAGAGTTCCTCGACGGCGGTGACGTACTCGATGTAGCCCATGCCCGCGCCACCATACTCGGTGGGGAAGATGGTGCCCATGAGGCCCAGCTTGCCGAGCTCCTTGATGGTGTCGAGGGGAAAGGTCCCAGGCTCGTCCCACTTCATGACGTTGGGCGCGATCTCGCGCTCGGCGAAGTCGCGCACCATCTTCTTGAGTTGCTGCTGTTCGTCGGAAAGCTGGAAGTCCAAACCGATCCTCCGGGGAAGCTAGTGGATAGTGGTTAGTGGATAGTGGCTAGTTATCCAACACAACATTCTATCCGCTATTTCTCGTGACGTTGGCGCAGAAGGCCGAAACATGCGGTTATAACACAGGGGCGAGAAGAAGCTGAAATGCGCCACGGGACCGGCGGTGCGTCAGTTTGAAAGTCTTGATCTACACGCGAAGAATGGCCTACCACCTAAGATCAACGGCACTATCCAGCCAAGCAGGAAAATCAGCCACATCAAAATGAAAATTGGGGTACCGATCGCTTCCGGCAGCCTGTCCAGTGCGTGGGCAATCGCACCAAGCGGGGGAATATCGCGTGCAATCGTATTAGAGACGATGTACCACACAACGATGCCAAACCACAGGAGCGCACCTACGAACATGGCATAATGCACACGTTTCATGCTGTCGACTCTTTCTGTACGGGCCACAGTCTTTCGGCTTCACCTCAGGTAACAGCGCAACCAATTCGGCAGCGCCTGAGTTCGAGATTTCTCCGGAACATTCGAATTGGGCGCAGTTTAGCGCAAAAGATGCGCGAAACTGGGCACCGCTTATCGTCGTGACCCGCGAGCTATTCGAAGCAGACCAGGACCTGGTTCGGTCGTACGGCGTCGCCTGAGTTGACTTCGATGGACTTGACGGTGGCGGCCGACTGCGCGGTCACTTTGATCTCCATCTTCATGGCGTCGAGGACCATCAGCAGGTGGTTGTGCTTCACCTGCTGCGCCGGCCGGACTTCGATGCGGGAGACAACTCCGGCGAGGGGACTGCGGCAGACCTTGGTCTCGTCGAAGTCGGAGGAGACGCCGGCAGCCGCGGTGGGAAGCACTGCGGACTGGACTGCCGGCAACGTTAAGGCGGAATGCTCCAGTGCAGACTCCGCCGCTTCTTCGACTTCAACCTCGTAGCTTCTGCCATCGATAACAATGTTGAGCTTCAAGGGTCGTCCTCAATTTCTGCGATGTGGAATCAATGTCCGCGCTGCACGAGGTTGTGGGACGTCTGTTGCACGTTGCGTCCCTGTTCCGCCCACGAGTTGCTCTGCACCTCGGCATGCGCCTTCAGCTTCACGGAGAGAATGCGCACCCTCCTGCCCAGGAACGCCGCCGCCGCTTCCTCAATGACTGCCATTACCTCGGGCGTGATTCCCGAGCCGCCGGCGGGCGTCTTGCCGGAGTGTTCCTCGAACGGCTGTGCGACCTTTGCCATTGCGTTCATAGGATGCCTCTTTCGCCTAGAGCGGAATCAGCCCGTGCTTCTTGGGTGGCCGGAACTCGCGCTTGGTGTGCAGCGCTTCGAGCGCATGCGCCAGATATCGCCGCGTCTGCGAGGGCTCGATGATGTCGTCCACCAGACGGCGGCCTGCCGCAACGAACGGATTGGAAAACGTGTTGCGATACAGGTCGATCAGTTCCTGCCGCTTCTGCTGCGGGTTTTCGGCGGAATCGATCTCCCGGCGGAAGACGATCTCGGCTGCGCCCTCAGCGCCCATGACGGCGATCTCGGCTCCAGGCCATGCGGCTACTCGGTCCGCGCCGAGATCCTTGCAGCACATCGCGATGTAGGCGCCGCCATAAGCCTTGCGCAGCACGACCGTCAGCTTCGGCACGGTCGCCGCAGAATACGCGAACAGGATCTTCGCTCCGTGGCGGATGATCCCGCCGTATTCCTGATCGACGCCCGGGAGGAAGCCGGGGACATCGACAAACGTCAGCAGCGGAAGGTTGAAGGCGTTGCAGAAGCGCACGAAGCGAGCGACCTTGTCGGAGGCGTTGATGTCGAGCACGCCGGCGAGCGCCGCCGGCTGGCTGGCAACGATTCCCACCGAGCGGCCTTGCAGGCGCGCGAAGCCGATCACGACGTTGGGCGCGAAGCCGGGCTGGATCTCGAACAGGTCCTGGTAGTCGACGATGCGCTTGATCACCTCGCGCACGTCGTAGCTGATCTTGGGATCGGCAGGGACGATGTCGTTTAGCTCGGGATCGTCTTCCATCGCGTTTGCGTAGGGCAAGCGCGGCGCGTCCTCCATATTATTGGAAGGCAGGAAGCTCAGCAGACGGCGGCAGAGCAGCAGCGCGCCCTCGTCGTCCTCCGCGATCAGGTGCACCACGCCGGAGCGATTCATCTGCGCCGCGGGACCGCCGAGCTGGTCAGCGCTGACCACTTCGCCGGTGACCTGCTTGATGACCTGCGGGCCGGTGATGAACATCTGCGCACGCCGGGTCTGGATGATGAAGTCGGTGAGCGCCGGGCTGTAGGCCGCGCCGCCGGCGCACGGGCCACAGATGATCGCAATCTGCGGCACCATGCCCGAGAGCATGACGTTCTGGTAGAAGACCTTCGCGTAACCGGCAAGGCTGTCGATGCCTTCCTGCACGCGCGCACCGCCGGAATCGTTGACGAAGATGAACGGGCTGCCGGTCTTGAGCGCCAGCTGCATCATGTCGGCGATCTTGGCGCAATGCACCTCACCCGCCGCGCCGCCCAGTACGGTGAAGTCCTGGCTGGCGAGATGCACGGTGCGGCCATCGACGGTCGCGCAGCCGGTGACCACGCCATCGGCCGGGACCTCTTTGTCGGCCATGCCGAAGTAGGTGGAGCGGTGCTTGGCGAACGCGCCGATTTCCTGGAAGCTGGAAGGATCGACCAGATGGGCGATGCGCTCGCGCGCCGTCAGCTTGCCGGAGGCGTGCTGCTTCTCGATGCGCTCTTTGCCTCCGCCCGCCGCAACCCGGGTGCGTTTCTGGCGGAGGTTTTCAATGCGAGCTTCAGTTTCAGTTTTCGCCGGTGCAACGGCGTCGGTGGCCATAAGCGCTTCTCCCTGATAATGATCGCGGTAGCAAGAACCGGAAGCTAGGAGCTACGGCACCCTTACATGTGATAACCGCCGTTCACGTTCAATTCCTGGCCGGTGATGTAATCGCCCTCGGCGGCAAGGAAAACCGCGGCCTTGGCGATTTCTTCCGGCGTGGCAAAGCGCCCGAGTGGAATCTTGGCCTTGATCTGGGCTGCGATCTCTTCCGGAATGGCGTCCACCATCTCGGTTGAGGTGAAGCCCGGCGCGATGGCGTTGGCGGTCACGTTGTACTTCGCCATCTCCAGCGCCAGCGTCTTGGTGAAGGCGATGATGCCGCCCTTGCTGGCCGAGTAGTTGGCCTGCCCGAACGCGCCCATCTGCCCGACCACCGAGCTGATGTTGATGATGCGGCCGAAGCGCTGATTGATCATCGCCGGCACGGCAGCGCTGGTGCAGTAGAACGTCCCGTTGAGGTTGACGTTGATGACGGCGCCCCAGTCGTCGTCGGTCATCTTGCGCATGCTGCGGTCGCGGGTGATTCCGGCGTTGTTGACCAGAATGTCCAACCGCTGCCATTTGTCGAGCACTTCTTTTACGATGCGGGCAGCCTCGCCCTTCTTGGCGACGTCGCCCTGCACCAGCAGGCAGTCGACGCCGAGTTCGCGAATTTCCGCTGCCGCACTTTCCGCCTGCTTGGCGTCCGAGCGGAAGTTAAGCGCGACGTTCGCGCCGCAGCGCGCCAGCTCGACTGCAATTGCGCGCCCGATACCGCGGGAGGCGCCCGTCACCAGAGCGACTCTGCCCGTCAGACTGGCATAGCGGGTCCCATTGCCATTTCCGTTTCCCTGAACATTTACCATTGCGAAGCTCCTCTCTTCCGAACTGACGCTGAGCACCGCGGGATCGACCCGCATGACTACATAACCGCCGACCGCGCCGGCGCCGAAGCCGGGCGCAAAAACCATCATCGGACGGTCGATTCTTCCTTCCGCCACAGCGTCATGCACGGCTAGAAGAATACTCGCCGAAGAGGTGTTGCCGACCTTTTCGATGTTGAAGAAAATCCGATCGCCGGAAATCCCGGCCGCCTCCGAGAGCGAAAGCACCATGTTCTTGTTGGCCTGGTGAGGCACTACCAGATCGATGGCTTCGAGCAACGAGCCGCCGGTCCCGCTCGGGCTCGGCAGCTGCGCCAGCTCACTGGTCATCTGCTTCAGATAACGCGTGACCAGCGCCTTCACCTCCGGCCCGTAGACCGTGATGTTGTTGTCGAACTCGGCGTTGGGCCAGATGATGGAATTCACTTCCGACCACGGCCCGCTGGCATAGGTCTGGAAGACTTCGATGTCCGAAGCGGCGCCTTCCGGCGCGGGCCCGATGACCATGGCCGCCGCGCCGTCGCCGAAGATCATGCGCGAGGTGCGCACGTTGCCGATCTTGTCGGAGAACTTCTCGGCGCACACCAGCAGCACCGGGCGTTCAATCTCCTGCAACAGACGGATCGCTTCCGAGATGCCGTATGACATGCCAGCGCAGGCGGCGATGATGTCGGACGAATTGTGCGTCTGCAGCAAGCCGAGCTCGCCCGAGAGCCAGGTTGCGACGGACGGGATCAACCGCGTGCTGGTGCAGCTGCAAAACAGCACCGCGCCGATCTCGGCCGGCTTGCGGCCCGACTTCAACATCGCTCGGGTCGCTGCCAGCAGCGACATCTCCTCCAGAGAAAGCTCGGTGTAGCAGCGCGCCTCGATGCCGGTCTTCTCTGAGATTTCATTGGCGCTCATGCGCGACCAGGAATAGGCGTGATTGCGGATCAGGTCCGCGTTGCTGCACGTGACCTCGCCCTCGTAGGTGGCGATGGCTTCGATTCGCGGCAGGATTGCAAACTGCTTGCTCACTTCCACCGGAGGATAGGGACGAACGGGCTCGCTCAACGCCAGAGTCTCCATTCCCGGCGGACGCCGGGGCTGCTCGCGCACCCGCGGCCCCCAGGATTCGTCTTTCTTCACGCGCTGAATGAACTCGGCGACGGCGGGCGACTGCGGATAGAACGCCACGACGTAATCGTCGTCCTTGAGGCTGCCGATTTCCTTTTGCGTGCTGGTTGCCGGATCCCAGGGATACTGGTCGTGCAGAATCATGCACTGGCGCATCAGCGCTTCGAGCTCGGGTTCGGAATGCCAGCAGTCGATCACGTCGTCATAACTGAAGCGACGATAATCGGGATCATAGGCCAGCAAATGCCGCGTGCGATTCGCGGGATCGGCAAACGCCTCCGCCACTGTCGGCCGAATGGGGCGCAGCTCGCCACCGGAACTCAGCTTGTTGTTAAAGACGTGCAGGAGAAGCGTGAAGCAGCGGTCTTCCCATTGCTCGTCCCAGCAAGAGGCGAGCGACTGGTAGCCGGTTTGAATTGCGCCGGCGATTGCCGAGGTGTTGCGCGGCTTGTACACGGGCAGAAAAACGTCTTCGCGATGCTTGGGAAGATCGCCCCAGCGCATCGGCCGCTTCTCGTACATCGTCAACGTGTAGCGGTTGACCCAGAAGAGATTGAGCACCAGGTCGCGGCAAAGCTCGTAGCGGTTCTGGTATTCGCCCGCCTTCACTCGGTCGATAATCTCGCCTTCCGTCGGAGCTTTCTCGCCGAAGTCGCGCCGGATACTGGCCGCAAATTGCTTGAGCCCCTTGAACACGGAGAAATCCAGCTCCGGAAAGAAATTTCCCGGGAACACGACTCTGCCGTGGGTATTAATAACAAAAGGTTTTAACTGCATGCTTGCCTCATCTGAACTTTTGGGTTCGGCTCAGGCCGCGCTACCCCTGCGAGTGCCTCTTTGCTAAACGTCCGGAGAGATAACCGTGGGACTGGTGACAATCCTATTTTGGGAATATACCCGGGGCCTGTGACTATAGCTACTCGGACGTGTGACGCCACACTCACGCGAAGGTGATAGGGGTCACATACAAGCGGCGCTATTACGGACTGCCCTCTTTTGGGGCAGTTTCAACTACTTTGAACTACCACACAAAAGCACTCGCAGCTACGTTCTTCAGGCTGCGAACGCCTGCGTTTGATTCTTACAGGAGTGCTGTCTTTCCAGCCGTTCCAGTTCGGCTTCCTGACTCGATTCCGCAACCACTGCATAGCAGTAATTGCAAACCGAGATAGTGACTTCTTCCTCTTCGTAGAAACGTCGGGTAAATGCCACTGGAGGTGTGATCACGATGAAGCCTCTTTATGAAAAAGTATGTATTGAAAAGTATATGTGCGACGGCAGCGGGATTCAACGTTTGATTATTAAATAAAGGTGAAACATACCTATGGTACTAAGGAGTTACGGAACTACTTAGACCGCGGCGCCAGCCAGCCGTTGATGTGCGGCCAGGTGTACTTATGCGCACCGCTGCCGGCCATGATGCCGATGTGCCCGCCGTTGATCCGGAAGAGCTCTTTGTCGGTGCTGCTCACCTTGGCCATGATCGGTTCCGACTGACACGAAGGCGTGATATGGTCGGCTTCCGCGATGACGGTAAGCAGGTTGGCGCGGATGCGGCCGAGATCCACTTTCTCGCCGCGGATGACAAGCTCACCCTTCATCAACTTGTCATGGCGGTACAGATCGACGATCAGCTGGCGGAATGCGCCTCCGGCCAGGGGCACGTTGTCGGTGACCCAGGTGTTCATGGCGTGCCAGGCTTCGACCACGCGCGGATCGTCGAGATTGTCCCAGAGCTTGAGATAGTTGCTGAGGTAGTTCTCGACCGGCTTCAGTGCCTTGGCGCCGTAGTCGATCATCTCTCCCGGCATGTTGCCGAAGGCGCCCAGCACTTTGTCGATATCGAAATAGCGCTCGTCGACCCACTTGGCGAAGGTCAGATTCTGCGTCTGGGAGAAGTCCAGCGGCGCGGTCAGCAGAATCAGATTGCGCAGTCCATCGTCGGGACGCAGCGCGGAGTAAATCGAGGTGAGGATCGCGCCGATGCACCAGCCCAGCAGGCTGAACTTCATTTTGCGGATGGCGCGCGGCATGTAATCCAGCGTGTAATCGTCGAATTTCAGGTTCTTGTCTTCCGGTCCGGGCGCGCCCCAGTCGAGCAAATAAACGTCGTAGCCCTGGTTCACCATGTACTCGACGAAGCTGTGTCCGGGACGCAGGTCGAGGATGTAGGGCCGGTTCATGAGCGCGAAGACCAGCAGCAGCGGCACGGGATGGCGCTTCTCAGCGGGAAGAACGGGGGTGTAGCGATAGAGCTTCGCTTTGTTCAGGGTCCAGACCAGCTCCTTCGGCGTCTGCGCAATCTGCGCTTTCGTCGTCATCACCTTGCTCAACGTTTTGAGCCGGTTGGTTGCTTCGGTGTAAGGATCGAGCGTCTGGACTTCTGCCATCTATTTTTTCCTTGTGCTCTTCTTCTTCGTTTGGCTTCGGCTGGTTCTCTTCGCCGGTTGCGCTGGGCCGGCGCTGCGAGCTGTTGCACTGGGGGCAGCGGGTTTCGCCAGCAGCAACTTCTTCATCTCGTCGAGCTTGATGTCGAGGTCGTCCAGCCGCATCTCGATATTGGTCATGCGCTCGGCGATGGAAACTACATCGGCGCGCGTGGGCATGGCCAGTTGCTCCAGCGTCTTGAGCATGGCCTTCTCGACTGCTTCGCGGAACGGAGCCGATACGGTCAGGTAGGTGTCGAGCATGGAACCGGTGGCCTGCGCATAGGCTTCGCTGTGCACCATATCAACCATGCTTTTCGCCCAGACGTCGAGATAGGCGTCGCGCATTCCGCGCCAGGGCTCCATGGGATCGAATCGCTTGTTGTTGCCTGCTTCGTCAGCCATTTACCGTCCTTGGAAAACAATACACCTGGAGACAGTCGCGAGCATACCCGCCGCGACTGCCTCACCCAAAGTGCAACATGGAGCTAGGCTCCCACGGAGGCGGAAAAGGACTTGGCCGCCGTATTCAGGACCGACTTCTGCGCTTCGATCACGGTCTCGGCGCCGCGTGCGAAGGTGTCAACGATGACAGCGGCCGGGCCGTTGCCGATCTGCTTCTTGGTGGCTTCGCTGACGGCCTTGGTCTGGGCAGCGGCGAAGTCGAGGACTTTCTTCTGCGCTTCGGCCGAGCGGCTGACCGTGCTCTGGAAAGCGGCGGTCGCGGTGTCAACGATCTTCGAGTAGGCCTCGGCGCGCTGGTTGGCGATCTCGGTCACGGCCTCGCTCTGCTCGACCACCAGGTCGATGGCGCTCTTCTGGGTCTCAACCACGGTCTGCACGGCCTGGCCGAAGATGTCGAAGAAGAAAGTGGGGGTGGGCACCGGGAAGTAGCCGGCAGCTTTCTTCCAGGCGGCGACGAATTCGGTGGTTTGCTGGGCAACGGCATCGAGCGAGCTCTTCTGCAGCTCGGCGACACGGTTGACGCTGTTCAGATAGTAAGACGTGAAGTCGTCGGCGGTCTCGGCTGCGGCGGCGCCGTTGACCCGAGTGGTCTTGCTTGACTTGGAGGTATTCGGCATGATCTGCTCCTTCTGCAGTACAAGTTCATGTTGCGAATTATGCTGCACTGCAACATAAACAGTTTCGCCCGTCACCATAGGGGATGTCAAGTACAAAAATGAAAGAAAAAGGTCCACAGCCGCTCATCATTAAGAAGTACGAGAACCGGCGGCTTTACAACACGATAACCAGCCAGTACATCAACCAGGAGCAGGTTGCCGAGTTGGTGCGCGAGGGCCACGACGTCCGGGTCATCGATGCAGCCACGGGAGAAGACATTACGCGGCTGGTCCTGGCGCAGATCGTGCTCGAAGACGCCAAGACCCCGAACTCCGTTTTCCCGCTCGATGTGTTGCGGCAGATGATCGTGGCCTCTGGCAAGGCGACGCAGGAGAATGCGCTGCGCTACATGAAAGGCATGATGGAGATGTACCAGAGCATGTATCGCGCCATGCCGTCGCCGCTGAATCCCTTCGAGTACGTGCCTTCTCTGTGGGGCCAGGGCCGTGGTACGAACGGCGCGCCGGAAGCGCCACCGGCACAATTCGGCGGGGGACGAGAACATCCCGGAGCCATTGAGGCGCAGGGCGCGGAAGTACAGGATCTGCGGCAGCGGATCGAGGAGCTGGAAGCAGCGCTGGCGCGGGGGAAACCTGCCAGGAAACAGCGCAAGACGAAATCTCGCCGCAAGTCTTGACGCACTGCGGCAAAGCTTCTACTCTGTTGAGCGGAATTCATAAGAATTCCGACAAAAGTGATCTCGCCTCGACGACTGCGCCTGCCGAGCCCGCATCCGATAATCAGGGAGTTTGAATGTCTCAGCACGAGCGATCCGGCATCACTGAGCCGGCTGAAGCGATTGAAGCCACACCCGCCACCTCGGTTTCCAAAAGCATTGAAATGAGCACCGATGATGCTCCCGCGGTTCGCGAGATGCGCCGGCATGCGCGCGAAAGCGGGCTGCGCGGCAAAGTTGTTGTCATCACCGGTGCGGGCGCCGGCATCGGCCGCGCCACCGCCATGCGCATGGCCGAAGAGGGCGCCAGGATCGCCGCCTGGGACGTTTCCGGCAAGGCCGCCTCGCAGCTGGAATCGGCAATCAAATGGGCCGGCGGCGAGGGCTGTTTCCGCGAGGTAAACGTTACCGACGCCGCTAACCTGCAATCCGCCACGGACGACGTTCTGGACCGCTGGCAGCGGATCGACGTGCTGATCAACAACGCCGGCATTGTTCGCGACGCCCAGCTGGTGAAGTGGAACGGCAACGGGCCCGAATCTACCATGTCGGAGGAGACCTGGGACTCGGTCATCAACGTCAACATGAAGGGAGTGTTTCTCACCACGCGAGCGGTGGTGCCGCAGATGATCCGGCAGCGCAGCGGCGTGATCCTCTCGGCGGCTTCGGTGGTCGGACTGTGGGGTAATTTCGGGCAGACCAATTATGTGGCGTCGAAGGCGGGAGTCATCGGCATGACGCGGACGTGGGCGCGGGAGCTGGGCAAGTACAACATCCGCGTGAACGCCGTCGCGCCCGGCTTCATCGCGACCGACATGGTGCGCGCCATGCCGGAAAAAGTTCTCCAGGCCATGATCGCCCGCACTCCACTGAACCGTGCGGGAACGCCGGAAGACGTCGCCAATACCTATGCCTGGCTCGCCTCCGATCAGGCCAGCTTTATTCACGGTACGGTGATTTCCGTCGACGGCGGATTGGTGATCGGGACCTAAGCGGTCGAGCGTAGCGCTCCCTGCGCGCCCTCAGGATGTCAGGAACAGGCTGACGCATATAGCACTGCGTCAGCCTCGTATTCACTTCGGACTCTCCTCCAGCTGGCCACGGCTTCTCGGATATTCCAGTCACAAGACGCCAACCGACGCAGTGCTCCGCCTCGAGCGAGAGCTTGCCCAGTCGGATAAAATCGTTTGACATTAACGATTCAATTCGATTAAATCGGTGCACTCCATTGCTTGCGAGGTACGCGGGCCTTCGGAGCTGGTGGAGACCTCCCGAGGAGCAGACATTCCTGTGAAACACCGACGCCCGTGGGTGTGGTTGCTGTTTCTGGTGTTGCTGTCCTCGTTGCCCGCAATTGCGCAGGTAACGGCCAATCTTTCAGGCCGCATCACCGACCAGACGGGAGCTGCAATCACGGGAGCCGCTGTGAGCGCCAGGAACGTCGATACGGAGTTGACGCGCAACACCATCACCGACTCAGCCGGCCGCTATCAGTTTGTGGCTCTTCCCGTCGGCAGATATGAGATTCGGGCGTCGAAGAGCGGCTTTGCCGAGCAGGTGCGCACCGGCATCGTGCTGGTCGTGGGCCAGGACGCGACCGCGGACATCAGCTTGCAGGTCGGCCGGGTGAACGAGCAGGTGAAGGTCGTCTCCGATGTTCCGATCGTCAACACCACGACGCAGGACATCTCGGGGCTGATCACCGGCAAGGAAATCAAGGCGCTCCCGCTGAACGGACGCAGCTACGACCTGCTGCTGGAGCTGACGCCGCAAGTGGTCAACTTCACTTCGCAGAAGACTGGTGGCGTCGGCGTTTCGAACTCCAGCACCGGAAACAACTTCGCGGTTGCCGGCAATCGTCCGCAGCAGAACGAATTCCTGCTCAATGGCGTGGAGTTCACCGGCGCGGCCGAAAACAACATGACGCCGGGAGGAGCGAGCGGCAACCTGATCGGCGTCGATGCGGTGCACGAGTTCAACGTTCTGCGTGACACCTACGGGGCCGAGTACGGCAAGCACCCGGGCGGCCAGATCAACATCGTCATCCAGTCGGGCAGCAATCAGTGGCATGGCGCGGCATATGAATTCCTGCGCAACAGCGCGCTGAACGCGCGTAATTACTTCGATCCGCCGGATACTAAGCCGCTGTTCCAGCGCAACCAGTTTGGCGGCTCGATTGGCGGCCCCATCCAGAAGGATAAAACCTTCTTCTTCGCCAACTACGAAGGCTTCGTTCAGAACCTGCATCAGACGTCGGTGGCGTTTGTGCCCTCGCTGGCGTCGCGTGCCGCCGCGGCTCCAAGCGTTCAGCCGCTGCTGAACCTGTGGCCCACGCCGAGTCCCAGCGATCCCACTTACAACGGCATCTCGGCTGTCTCCAGCGCGCCGTTGCAGACGATTCGGGAGAACTTCGGCACCGCCCGGGTGGATCGCGTCTTCTCGTCCAAAGACACTCTGTCGGGCGTGTACACCATCGACGACGGAAACGATTTCACGCCGACGACCGGCAATCCCTATAGCACCGACATCCTGACCTTGCGCGAGCAGGTGGCGAGCGTCTCCGAGACGCACATCTTTTCGCCGACACTGCTGAACGTCGCGACGTTTGGGTACTCGCGAGCCGGGTATTTCTTTACCGGCGAGCCTACGCCGGGAACGCAGGTAGGCGCCGTGGTAGTGGGCGGGAGCGCAGCATCGAATCCGCAGGCGCAGATCGGATTGGCGGGCAGCAACAACGGCAGCAACCTCCCCATCGCCCGCAACATTTACACCTACGAGGACCGGTTGAGCCTGACGCATGGCGCGCACCAGATCAGCGTCGGCGCCTGGTTCCAGCAGTTTCAATCCAATGAGAAGATCGCCCTCAGCCAGTATGGACAGGCGACCTTCGCCAGCCTGCAAACGTTTCTTGCCGGAACCATCGGCAGCTTCCTGTACGATCCCACCCCTACGGAGTTGAACTGGCGTTCCTTGTTCGGCGCCTTCTACGTGCAGGATGTCATTCGTGTGACTCCCCGCTTTACGCTCAGCCTGGGCTTCCGCGACGAGTTCTCCACCGGGTGGAACGAGGCGCATGGCCGCGCAGCCAACTACACGTTTCCCGACGGCGTAATCTCGAGCCAGCCGCGTATTTCGAGCAACGCCTTCACGGTAAACAACGCCTCGTTCCTGCCTCAGCCGAGAATCGGTATCGCGTGGAGCCCATTCCTCGACAAGACGGTGGTGCGCGCCGGCTTCGGCATCTACAACGACCTCCAGGATGCGCTGGGCTATCGCACGGACCAGAACGCGCCCTTCAACCCGACCTACACGATCGCTTCGCTGCCGGTTTCGAGTTTGCCGATCAATACGCAGGCGCCGCCCCCGCCTCACGCCCTGCTGAGTCCCGGCGGAGTGCAGCCCAATCTTCAGATGCCGACGCTGATCTCGTGGTCGTTGCGGATTGAACAGGAGATCACGCCTAACACGTCATTCACCATCGGCTATGTGGGCTCGCATGGATACCATGAACTCATCGGCATCGACGGCAACACGCCGGTTCCGGTGATCTGTCCGGCATCGCCGTGTCCTGCCGTTTATCCCGCCAATTTTCCCGCGCCGCTGGCGGGCACGCCGGTTCCTGCCGGCACCTACTACATTCCGGCGGGAACGCCGAAAGCCAACCCTACACTGGCCAACACCTGGACCTGGTTTTCCGCGGGCATCAGCAACTACAACGCGCTGGAAGTCAACCTGAACCATCGCTTCAGTCACGATGTTTCGCTGCGCGCGAACTACACCTGGTCGAAAGCGCTGGACGATGGCGACTCGCTGAACCAGACGACGGCGGGAAACGCGCCCGGCCTGGTCGCCAACCCGTATGACATTCGCGCTGACTATGGACCGGCTACTTACGATGTCAGAAACCTGGCATCAATCGGCCTGGTGTATGCGCTGCCCTTCGGCCACGGCAAGAGCTACGTGAATAATCTGGGAAGCTTCGGGAATGGAGTGATTGGCGGCTGGTCGATCACCAGCATCATCCTGGCGCAGAGCGGCTTTCCGTTCACGCCGCAGCTGAGCTACAACCCGTCCAACAACGGCGATACCCGCAACCCGGTGCGGCCGTTCGTCAATCCTGATTTCACCGG
>Ga0335069_10002789_pt1 | contig 26728 bp, 28 predicted proteins | sample Lox_Sample_11_FD_206714 | JGI IMG/M metagenome (GOLD analysis project Ga0335069, IMG submission 206714) | Soil microbial communities from Loxahatchee National Wildlife Refuge, Florida, United States - Lox_Sample_1.1 | ecosystem: Environmental > Terrestrial > Soil > Wetlands | place: USA...
GGTGCGCGGCGGAGCCGCGCCGGCGATAGGGCCGGTTGCGCGGGCACCGGAGAGGACAGTTCTTGGGTCATTGGCCGAACCTTGCGGAGAGACATGAGTTGGCTGTAGAACGGTGACCCTAGCTGTGTCCGGCGCCGCGACGTCGCTTAGGGATAGAACGGTTGGACCAACTCTTGGTTACCAATCGCGCCCAATCCGGCGGGAGCAGGAAGAACCCAGCATCGACAACGGTCGTTTGCTCAACAGCAGCGCCGCCTGTAGCGGCAGGCGACGACAGGGCACTCGGTTCAATTTTGAGCGACCAGCAGGTCACGCACCGCAGCGTCGAGCGTGCTGAGCACGTCCGGATCTACCCCCGCACGACCGCGCACCAATACCGATGCGCAGTTGGCCGGCGGGAGTCCCTCGGCTGGGCACAGACCGTCAGGCAGCTTTCCAATCATCGGCAGCAGCGCCACCCCAAGCCCTGACCGCACCGCCGCAAAAAGCCCGGAAAGATCGCCGCATTCGGCGGCGACCTCATAGGCGATATCGTGTTTCTCCAGCATCGAGCAGGCGGGCTCACGCAGCGTGCAGGGCTCAGGGAAGATCACCAAAGGCAGCGGATCGTGCGCCCGAGCGACGAATGTCCGTGCCGAAACCCATTTCAGCTGAACGATTCCCGACGCGTTGGCCCGATCCAGGCCAGATCTGTCGAGCGCGCTCGGTTATCCCATCGGAGCGCTCGCCGTGGCATCGATGACGCCCATGGCCGCCTTGGTGCTCCGATTTGGTTTAGCCGCAACGATTTTGATCTGCTGGACGGTGCTGGCGAAAGCGCCCTGGCCGCGCGGCGCACAACTCGGGCATGTCGTGGTTGTCGGGCTGCTCATCCAAGCGGTGCAATTCTGCTGCCTGTATGAGGCGATTCGGCTGGGAGCGCCAGCGGTGCTCTGTGCCGTCGTGATCGCGATGAACCCGGTGGCCACGGCGATCCTGGCCGCCCTGTTCCTTGGGAGGGGCTGGACTTACTGCGGATAGCCGCGCTGGTTCTCGGCGTCGTCGCGGTGCTCGCCGCGTGCGCCAAGCGGCTGATGGGCACCCATGGCATCGACCCAGTCATCGCGCTGCTTGTCGTTGCGTTGCTGGGTCTTTCGGCTGGCGGCGTGTACCAACAAAGGTACTGTGCGCGCGTCGACTTCCGCGCGATGAGGGCGGTGCAGAATGCCGTCGCGCTGATTCCGGCAGCAATACTGGCGACCCTCACACCATTCGCCGTGCACGACACCGTCAAGGCCGTCGTCGCGATCAGCGGCATGGTGCTGCTCGATGCCACGCTTGCGGTCAGCCTCTACGTGCGGGCCATCAACACCCACGGGGGCGGCTGCGGTGGACATGCTGTTCGCGGTGATTCCGGCGGCCGCGGCGCCGTTGTCGTGGCTGATACTCGGCCAGCGCCCGGACGTCGGTGTCGCCATCGGGCTGGTCGCCGGGGTCCTCGCGTGCTGGCTCAACAGCAGTGCGGCCAACCGGCGCGGAAATGCAGCGAAAATTCAGGAGCCGCAAGCTCTACCGATGGGTTCCGATGATTCGCCGCGAATGGCGGAGCCGCTGTGCGTCGTTCGTAAATCCTCGGGATGCCGGGCGCGTTTTCCCGTCACCCGCAGTTATCGATCGCGTGGTAGTAGTCGGTGATGCGGTCACGGCGTCCGGGTCAGATTCGCCGGCTACGCGAGTGGCTGACGCTTAGCGCGGCGGTCGCGCTGATCCCCTGGACCATCTATCTGGGACTAACCCTGCCAGAGAGCTACCCCGCTCAGCATTGGCAGGCGACCTGGGTCGGCTTCGACGTCTTGCTGCTCATATTCATGATCGCCACAGCGGTGCTCGGCTACGCCCAGCACCGCCTGCTGCCGCTGTTCGCGTTTTCCACCGGGGTGCTGCTGCTGTGTGACGCGTGGTTCGACACGTTGACCGCCAGGCGCGGCGACTTTGCCGTGGCTGTGTTGACCGCCGTGCTGGGGGAGCTGCCGCTCGCGACGGTGCTCATCGGCGGCAGCATACGTATCACCCGCCTACAGGCTCGCCCGGCCGGCCGTGCAAGCCGCACATGGCCCTGGCGCCGCCACCGTTAGGACGCCAAAGATCAACGGCGGAAGACCAGCCATCTCATCGCGCAATACATGTACACCGCCTCGCAGATGCCGGCCGCGATTCGCGACCAGCTGGTACTGGACTCCGACCGCCACCAACGCGCTGGACACACCGAGGATGAGAGCCAGGTAGTTGACGATCACCACCACGACATAGACCGCAACCTGTCGGCCGACCGGCGCGTGAGACCGAAAGTTGATGGTGCGGTTGAGCACGTAGCTGAGCGCGAAGGCGCACACGTACGCACATGTGACGGCGATCGGCACCGCAACGCGCAGCCCGCTGTGCAGGGCCGTGAGGATGGCCAAATCGACACAGAAGGTCAGACCGTTGATCAGACAGAAACCAAGAAACGTCGGCGCGACGACCGACCCGAGCCCGAACGGAAGCCGAGTGACGACCGCTTCACAGAACTGGTGGAATCGGTCGACGAAGCGTAGTTGTTTGGCCCGTGATCCGGTTTGCACGCGGCTACCGTGCCACGGCTAGGTATCCGTCATGTGATCAGTAGGCATACAGGGATTCGTCGTCCGCTTCACCCGACTGCGGTGTTGATGGTCCGTTCCCAGATGGTGGCGAGGGTGTTCACGAGTGCGTCGAGTTCGGTGTCGCTGGTTTCCGTTGTGAGGCTGAGCATCCGGTGGATGTTCATGGTGACGAGTGCGAGGGCTGTCTGGTGCGGGTCCGGAAGATCGGGGGCGATGCGGTCGATGATGGTCTCGGCGACCGCGACAACCGGATCGATCAGTGCGGACCGCGTGGCCTCGATGTCCGGGTCGTCGACCGATGACCAGAACACTGCCCGCAGGATCGCGCTGTGGCGCCGGTAGGTGCGCGCTGCGCTGGCCAACGCCGTCCGCCCGGCGGCGACGGGGTCGTCGGCGGTGCGCCATCGCTCCAGTGCGGCGTCGGCGTCGGCGCGCAGTGGTCGGACCAGGGCCTCGAGGAGTTCGCTTCGGTCGCGGAAGTAGACGTAGAACGATTTGCGGGACAGCGTGGTGTGGGCCATGACGGCGGCGACCGACACCGTGTGCGCTGGTTGTCTTTCCAGTAATTCCCGTGCAGCGTCGATAATTTCGTGTCGCGCGTCCGCCGGGGCGCGACGCCGCCGCGGAGCCGGTGGACGGGTTGGATGTGCGACCCCTTCCGTTACTGCCACAGCGGCAGTATAGTCAGCCGATGCTATTGCCACCATGGCAGTAAGTGCGGTCGAGAATGCAGGGGTGTCGGGTGCGTACAGGTTGGGTTTGCGGGGTTGGTGCGCCACGCTGGTACTGCATTGTGGTCGGGCTGTTCCTGGCGATACGGGCGGTATCGACATCGGCGGTCGGCGCGAATTTCGACCTGCCCGGTGACGGGTGGCGCGCGGTTTGGCAGTTGGTGCTGGCGGCGCTGCTGGTGGTCGGTGTCGTGCGGCCGCGTGCGGCGTGGCCGGCCGTCGCGGTGGTCGGAGCGGTTTACGTGCTGGCGACCGGGCTCGAAGCGTTCCATGGCACCGACCTGTTGGGGGTGGTGCCGGTCGACATGCGCGACCGGATCGTGCACCCGTTGCTGGCGATGTTTGCGGTACTGAGCTTGTTGCTCGCACGGCGTCGAGCCGATGCAGTCACCTGATCCAGTGAAGGCCCGGCTTTAGGGATGCGCGTTGGGTTCCTGAGACGTGTCGATGCAGTCGGTCATGCCATTGGAGGCCGCGTCGCGGTCGGTCAGCGAGGTGAGGTCAAAGGTGAACTCGCAGAACTTGAGTAGGCTCACATGGGAGTTGAGCTGGGTGCTGATGTGGCCAGGTTTAGCGTAGGGTCCCACCACTAGGCACGGCACGCGTGACCCGTATCGGAAGGGCTGGCCGTCGAATTCGGCTAATTCGTCAACGCTGCGTTGCGCGTGAGTGTGGTCCCACGTTTCGACCACGGGCGGCTCGACGTGGTCATACCACCCGCCCCAGTCATCCCAGGTGATGAAGATCGCCACACTGTCCCAGAGGCCGCCGTTGACGACGGCGGCGATTTGTTGGAAGGTCCAGTTCATGCCGTCGGTGACGTTTTGCGTGGGGTGTTCGGACAGATCGGGTTTTCCGTCGCCGTAAACCCACGACACGGCGGGCAGCTGTCCCGATCGGGCGTGTTCGGCGAACAGATCGCGAGGGTGGTTGTTGCCCCGGGTGCGCAGCCCGTCGATGTAGGCGAAAGCGTAACCACCGTAGTTGCCCCACGACAGGCCCGCCTTGTCAAGGGCGTCCGGCAGTGAGGGCAGCTGGTAGCGGTCACTCGGGGTGGGTCGGTAGTGGTGATGGGGGTTGTTGATCACCGCTGAGTCGGCGCAGATCAGCATCAGGTGGTTGGGTGTGGACGGGCCCGCCACCTCAGAGAAGTAGTTGTCGCACAACGTGTATCGACGAGCCAAATCAAAATAGCCGCCGATGTCGGATTCGGTGTACTGCACCCGGTAGCGGGTATCCTCGCCGCGAACCATCCACGCTTGGTGGCGGTGGTCGGGGTCATCGGGCGGTGGGTTTTCCGCGCGCGCCAGTGTCACTCCGTTCGCACCCGGGAACGTGCCGAAGTAGTTGTCGAATGTGTGGTTTTCCTTCACGATGATCACCACGTGTTCGATTGGACTCAATCCGCCCCTCCCTCGTCTGGTGCCAGTGTCGCCGCCGAAATGCAACGCGTGGTGAACGCTTGAAGAATCAGTGCAGCCATGATTCGGTGATCGAAATCGTCTGGGTCCGACCGGGCAGTCTGCCTTGCCTCCCGGAGCCGGACACGCCGCCACACATTTTCCGAGCAGAGCGGGTGGCGTGTGAACACGTGCACTAAACTTCTGTGCTGTTGCGGCAGAACAGGTTTCATGGCCCGGTGCGACAATGGGGACGTGCAGACCCGGATCATAGGAATTCAGCTACCCGGACGCGAATGCGGTGCCGGCGACAACTTCTCACGTTACTCCAATATCCATGTCGGCGTGCAACGTAAGAACCGCCGCGATGAGCTCCTGGATCTCCATCCCGGCGATGCAGCGTCAGCCGAGTGGACCCTGGATTGTTCCGTACAGAACCGACGTCCGCGGATCGCACATTCAGGGACGCCCCGGAGAACGCTTCATCTACCTGAGCTGGGTCAGCGGCGACGACGGTCATTTCACGAATGTTTCGCCGCGCCGAGCTCATGCTGGCCGACGTGCCGACCGATGTCTTCCAGGCCGCCACGACCACGGGGACGCTGGTCGGGACGCCGAGCCTCACCGACGCCAAGGGCGATCCGTTGTGCGCGCGCGTGAAGCCGCCGCAGATCCACTGGAGCTGTGCACCCCGCAGGTAGGGCTTTCCTCGCCTCGACTGTGGGGGTCACACCAAGACGAGTGGTGCCTTGACCCCGGGCACCGCGGCCGACCGTAGCCGCTTCAACGATAAGGCCTGGGCATACATTGAACGGCGAGAGCGTTCTCATCGCGAGGACGACGCAGAGGAGCAGGTGGTGATGCAGGTCAGTATGTTCGGGCAACTCAGCGGATCGGGCGATCAGTCGCCGATCGACGCGACGATCAGTAACCTCGCGATGCTGCGGGACGAAGGCTTCAAACGGGTGTGGATGAGCCAATTACCCTACGAGCCAGACCTCCTCACCGTCCTGGCCATCGCGTTGCACGAGGTCGACGTGATCGAGGTGGCCAGTGGTGTGGTGCCCATCCAAAATCAGCATCCGATGCTGATGGCGCAGCGCGCCCTCACGCTGAGCCTCGCCTCTGGTGGGCGGTTCATACTCGGGCTCGGCATGACCCATCAGGCGGTCACTGAGGGGATGTGGGGCATCCCCTGGGATAAGCCGGTGCGCAGGCTGAACGAGTACCTAGACGGTCTGCTGCCACTGCTGGCCGGTGAACCCGCCAACGCGACGGGGGAGACAGTGAGCACCCGCGGCGCGCTGATGATCTCAGGGGCACCGCGGCCCGATGTATACATCGCGGCGCTGGGTCCGCAGCTGCTCAAGCTCGCCGGCCGGCGCACGTCGGGCACCTGCACCTGGATGACCGGACCCAAGACATTGCGCGAGCACATCGGGCCGACGCTCCGGCAGGCAGCCGCCGACGCCGGCCGCGAGGGCGCAGTGCGCGTCGTCGCGTCGTTGCCGGTCAGCGTCACTGACGACATCGACGCCGCCCGCAAGCAGGCGGCCGAACAGTTCGCCATCTACGGCCAGCTGCCGTCGTACCGGGCCATGCTCGACCGCGAGGGGTATGCGGGGCCGCAGGACGCCGCCATCATCGGCGACGAGGACACCGTCCGCGGCCGGCTCGACGAACTGCGGGCCGCAGGCGTAGACGAGTATGTCGGCGCGACGTTCGATCCGTCGCCGGAGGGCCGGGCCCGCACGCGGGCGCTGCTGCGCGCGTACGACGCCTAACCCGACGCGTTCTTTGGCGTGAGTATCACCTCGTGACACGACGAGTGCAGTCCGCGGGTGGACTCGACTGCTTTACCCCGCGTGGCTGTCATTGGTCGTGACCTCGATCGGGTGCCCGGGCTATGGGAGCGCGAGCAGTTGCGGAGGCGATCGAGGAACGACTAACCAAGTTCACCGAACGTGGCGTGGGAGTCGAAGCCTGCTTATTCTTGTTTTGCCTTGATGGAACTGACGAGGTAAATGCGGTCGCCGAGAAGGCGTTGAGAATCCATCCTTGGGAGCATCTACCTCTGAGACGGCCAACTGGGCCGCACCCAAGCTGAAGGAACACGATGAAGCGAAACCGCAAGAAGCCTATTGGCGCGGTGCTCGGTGTTGTGCCAGCGGCAATCGTTTCGGGATTCCTGCCGGTGTCAACAGCACACGCCGATGCGAACTGCACGGTACCGGGGTCGCAGTTGAATATCCACCACTCCAGCGGCTACGACGTGACCGTCGACGCCAGTGGGGCGTCGCTCGGGCCAGCAGCAACCATCCACGTCACCCCAGAACTGTCTTCGGATGCAAATGTTACCGCCGGTGGCATCAAGGGCCGCAACATCGATTTCAACATCGGTTGGTACGGTACCAAAGCCATGATCCACTTCACGGGAACGGTGGGCGACGACGGCATCGCGCACGGCACGTCCGGCGAAATAATCGATCCCGTAACCCGACATGTTCTGAATCAGGGGCCGTGGGACTCGACAACTCGGCTCACCTGCTGAGAACCGCACTCGCGTCACCGCCAGGGACGACAGCGATGCCCCTGACACACAATCCATTTCGCGTTTGCGACGGCACAAGACTGAGGGGGCGGGTGTTCACTTTGGATGTCACGAAAACGTGAATTCCGCCTCGCTCGATGAGAACCTAGAAGAAACCACAGTTACCGCGCCATGTTTGCGAAGCGCGACAAGTGCAGCTGATGCGCGACGGTCACCGTCTTGGTCGGGCCGTTACGGTGTTTGGCGAGAATGAAATCCGCCTCTCCCCCACGTGGATCGTCACGCTCGAATGCGTCCGGCCGGTGCAGCAGGATAACGACGTCAGCATCTTGTTCCAAAGAATTGTGTAGATTAATACCATTTGCCACGAAATTATTTGTGCCGCTTACAGTTCCGTCATAAACGTCTTGTTCGCCGATGCTGGTAATTTCGACGATTCGGTCCCAAAAGACATCACTGGTCGCGAGCGCATGAATGTGTTGATCATCGAGCACAGCCGACGCACGATGTAGCCTGGACCGACTAGGCGAGTGCTTCCACATCGTCGATCCGCAGAACTGGCTGCCCATAGCGGAGGCGAACTGGCGATGGGTCATCTGTTTGGCAGACAAAGCATCTCGGACTTGCCCCCAGACCTCCCGTGGCACGGTGTCCAGGTTCGGATTGCGCACCAATCCCTCCAGCCGGCCTATAACTTGCTGGCAGGCAGTAGCTTTGGCGCCGTGGGCTCCGAGGTGCCTAAGGAACCTGAGCTGGCTTTCCGCGCCGTAAATGCACACGTGCCAGGAGTCACGATACCCAAGCTTTGGTGCGCGTTTTATTCTGGCGAAAACTCCAACACGGAGCAGCAATTGAGCGACATCCTCGATAAGGCGCCGACTGGTGGACGCATAATAAATTCGCGCCTGCCCGACTCTAGCGTCCCATCGAACGGAGCCATCGGTCGCCCACAGGTGACGCAGGAACAACGCCACCTGGTCATTAGGTGCACGGAATACGGCCTCGGGCACGAACTTGTCGTAACTGCGCTTGCCGAACAGACCCAGCCCATCGAGCCAGGCGGCGACTGGGTTGCGCCGACCCCGAGCCAGCCGGTCGGGCGACGGCAACCGCAGCGTGGACACCCGCGCAGCCGGGTAGTCGTCGCGGACCGCCGTCACACCGAAGTGCGCTGCCGACACGGTCACAGCGAGAAGATTCGCCTCGTCCACCGAGGCGTATCGGATCGGTTGGCGCTTCACACAAGACCCGTCGCCGATCATGTAAGCAAGCAGGATCACCTCGGAATCGTGCATGCGCTGCGTGTCGACCGGCTCCGGTACCCGCCGGGGCGCCGCGATCCGGTCACCAACCTTCAACTGTTCCAACGGAGTCCAGCCTTCGAGCTTCATAAAGGGGTGGTTCCCCGTAGCCTCTACCTCACGGCCTGAGGCCAGCCTGAGCCGGAATACTTCCTTGCGCCCACTCGGGAACACGTTGGTCATCGGCCGCGCGACCATCCGAAGCTTCTCGTCCAACGACCACACCAACGGCCGCTCGCCCGTCCGCATCAGTTCGCCAAATGTGACCTCGGCACCGGTGTCGGCACGCAAAATCCGGGTGGCGGCGGTCAAGCACCCAGACTCGCGAAGGTCAGCCAACATCGGCTTCTTATCGGTGCGCTGCTCGGGCCCGCGGTTGAGCTGACTGATCGCGACCACCGGAACCTCGAGCTCCTTCGCCAAAAGCTTGAGATGGCGGGAGAATTCGGACACCTCGACTTGACGGGACTCGTGCTTTTTCCCCGAGGTCATCAGCTGCATGTAGTCGACCACAATCAAGCGCAGGTCGGCCTTCTGCCGTAGCCGACGCGCCTTGGCGCGAATCTCCATCATCGTCAGATTCGGCGAATCGTCGATGTACAGCGGCGCCTCGCTTATTTCGCTCATCCGCCGCGCCAGCCGCGTCCAGTCGTCGTCGCTCATCCGACCCGAGCGCATATCGGCGAGTTTGATTTTGGCCTCCGCCGACAGCAGCCGCATCACGATCTCGGACTTGCTCATTTCGAGCGAGAAGATGACGCTGGCCATGCGGTGCTTGATCGAACACGAGCGCAAAAAATCCAATCCCAAGGTCGAATTGTGGGTCGGCACCATCCCCCGGCCGGCCAGATACAGGTGCGGTGCCTGATTGACCTGCACGCATCGCACGGGGACACTGTCCACCTGGCGCACCGACTCGATCCGCAGCGCGGTAGCCATCAGCGTCGTGGCGGCGCAACCCTCTGCGTGGCGGGTAGTCGAACCGGCCGCGGCGATTGCGTCCAGCCCGCCGCGCAACTGTACCGAGGTCCGGATGCCTGAAGTGGTCGGCCACTGGTGGGCGGCGTCGGCGACGATCACCGTGCCATCTGAGAATTCGATCCGGTAGCACGGGCGGCCAAACATGACATCCGCCGCGGCCACCACCCGTGTCGGCAGTCCGTCGGCATCGAGCAATTCGTCACCGACCGCGACATCAGCCATCGTCGTCCAGCCGGTCGGCGTGGGCAGCGGCGTGTCCAACGCGAGTGCTTTCCCCACACCAGGCCGGGCCGCCACGATGATCATCTGCCCGGGGTGCAGACCATTGGTCACCTCGTCGAGCTCGGTGAAACCGGTCGGTACGCCACGAGACAAGCCGCCGCTGGACGCGATGGCGTCGATCTCGTCCATCGTCGGCTGCAGCAAGTCTTCGAGCGGAACGAAATCCTCGGACATCCGCCGCTCGGCGACGTCGTAGATCTCCGCCTGCGCACGATCGACCACCTCGGCGACATCGGCCCCCTCGGCGCCCGCGTACCCGTACTGCACCACCCGCGTCCCGGCCTCCACCAGCCGGCGCAGCAAGGCTTTCTCGGCCACGATGCCGGCGTAGTACCCGGCGTTGGCGGCGGTGGGCACCGTCGAAATCAGGGTGTGCAGATACGGTGCACCGCCGATCCGGCGCAGCATCCCGCGGCGGTCCAGCTCCGCCGCGACGGTCACCGCGTCGGCCGGCTCGCCGCGCCCATAGAGGTCCAGGATCGCGTCGTAGACGTTCTGGTGGGCGGGGCGATAGAAGTCGCCGGGGCGCAGCCGTTCCAGCACATCGGCGATGGCGTCCTTGCTCAGCAGCATGCCGCCCAGCACCGCCTGCTCCGCCGCCAGGTCCTGCGGGGGCTGGCGACCGAAGTCCTCGCTGGGCGATGAGGAATCCATGCCCGGGGCCAGGTCATCGACGACCGCCATGGACTGCCTCCTCCCCTAAGACACGCAGCCGAACATACATTCGATAGCCGATATTCAGAGCGTAAGTCAAGGCGGCGACATCCCTGACCCGGACGCCCGTATAGCCTCGCGACGGGACGACGGTAAACGTTGCTGGCGAGCAGTTAAAGGGGCCGCTGTTCATAAGGCTGTGCATCGCGTGTGCATATCCGTCGACACCTGTGTTGAGCGGGGTGTGGAAAACCTGTGGAATAAACCGGGGTATTTCGATATCGGCGCTGATAAAAGCAGTACAACGTGCCGGATCTGGTGTGGACAAGAATTGCTACGGCGTGTCGCGACAGGTTACTGCGCCGGGCGTGTTGGCTTTCGGCCGTGTTTTCGCCGCGTTACGAGGTGGTTAAGGGGCCGGGCGGACGCCTCGACCGAAATAGTTCGCCAGCGGCCGCGGGATCGCGCGGCGAAGGAGCCGGCGCGGCGCGCTGGCAGCACAACCAAGCCCGGCGGCGGCCAGTTATGGCCGCCGCCGGGAAAGAGCAAACGCTGGCTGCTTAGCTCTCGGCGACTACCTCGAGCGCAACCTGCACGTCGACCTCCGGGTGCAGGTGCACCGACACCGGATGGGTACCGACGGCCTTGATATGCGTTTTGGGCAGCCGGACAATTCGCCGGTCGAGGTTTGGTCCGCCGGCCTTCTTGATCGCCGCAACCACATCACCGGCGGTCACCGAGCCGAACAGCTTTCCCGAGTCGGATGCGGTCTTCACGGGCAGCGGAACCGAGCCCAGTGCCTCGATCGCCGTCTTGAGCTCGTTGGCGTGCTCGAGGTCACGCACCGCCTTGGTTTCCCGGGAGCGACGGATCTCGTCCGCCTGCTTCTGCGCACCGCGGGAGGCGACGATCGCCAAGCCGCGCGGCAGCAGGAAGTTGCGGCCGTAGCCGTCTTTCACCTCGACCGTGTCGCCGACGGTACCGAGGTGGTCGACGTCAGCCGTCAGAATCAGCTTCATCGTTTCGTACTTTCCGTTGGCCCCCGGCTATCGCGCCGAGGAGGTAAAGGGCAGCAAAGCCACCTCGCGGGCATTCTTCACCGCGAGCGCGATGTCGCGTTGGTGCTGCACGCAGTTGCCGGTGACCCGACGCGCCCGGATCTTGCCGCGCTCACTGATGTAGGTGCGCAGCAGCGCGGTGTCCTTGTAGTCGATTGCTTGTTCCTTTTTCGCGCAGAAGACACATTTGCGTGTCTTGACCGGCTTTTCCGGAGCCGGACGTCGCTTGTTGGACTTGGCCATTTCTGTCTTTCTGTGTCGTTATTACTGCTGAAGTTCCTTGGTCAAAATGGTGGTTCGTCGTCGCCGCCGCCGAAGGACCCCGACGCCGGAGCACTGCCCCACGGGTCGTCAGCGGGTGCGCCGCTGGCCGGCGCCGACCCCTGACGCGATCCGCCGCCGAAGCCGCCGCCACCGCCACCGCTGCGGCTGGCCTTGTTCACCTTGGCGGTGGCATACCGCAAGGACGGGCCGATTTCGTCGACCTCGACCTCGACGACGGTGCGCTTCTCGCCTTCGCGGGTCTCGAAGGAACGCTGCTTGAGCCGGCCGCTGACGATCACCCGAGCGCCACGAGTCAGGCTCTCGGCGACGTTCTCAGCGGCTTCTCGCCAGATGTTGCACCGCAAGAACAGCGCTTCGCCGTCCTTCCATTCCCCGCTCTGCCGGTCATAGATCCGCGGAGTCGACGCCACGGTGAAATTCGCGACGGCAGCACCCGACGGAGTGAACCGCAGTTCGGGGTCAGCGGTCAGGTTTCCGACAACGGTGATAGTGGTGTCACCAGCCACAATTTCCTCCTGGCTCGGCCTGTCCGGCGGTGGTCTCCGCTGAGCCTACGCAACCCGACCGACGGTGGGTCTGCGGCGCGGCCACGGCTGTTAGTGCTTGTCGGTGCGCATCACCTTGGTGCGCAATACCGACTCGTTGAGGCTGAGCTGGCGGTCGAGCTCGGATACCGTCGCCGGCGCCGCCTTCAAGTCGACGACGACGTAGATGCCTTCGGCGTGCTTGGCGATCTCGTAGGCCAGCCGGCGCTTACCCCAGATGTCGACCTTGTCGACGGTTCCGCCGTCTTTACGGACGACGTTGAGGAACGTCTCAAAGGACGGTGCGACAGTGCGTTCGTCGAGCGTGGGGTCGAGAATGACCATGATTTCGTATGGACGCATGGAAACCTCACCACCTCCTCTGGTCTCAAGCGGCCACGGTCGGTCCGTGGCAGGAGGGTCGCCTGCGTCGGCAACCGCACCAGGTTACCGGACCCGGGCTGACGGAAGAAATCCGGGCGAGCCCGGTTACTGCCGGGCGTCCAAATATTCGCTGGCTCTGGCCTTCGCCGCGGCGTCCGCCTTGGCCAGCGAGCCCGAGTCGAACGGCGGCTGCGGGTCGTATTCGATGAGCAATTGAGCGGCCTGGGCCGCCTGCCGATCGACCAGCAGCTCGACCAGCCGCAAGGCCATGTCAATGCCGCTGGAAACGCCGGCGGCGGTGATGATCCGCTGCGGTAGATGTTCGACCAGTCGTTGCGAGACGTAGCGGGCGCCCAACTCGTTCAGTAGGTCCTTCGCCCGCCAGTGGGTGGTGGCGGTCAGCCCGTCCAGCAGACCTGCCGCGGCCAGCAGCAGCGCCCCCGTGCATACCGAGGTGGTGAACGTGGTCTGCGGGTGCACCGATCGCAGCCACGCCAAAATCGTTTCGTCGTGAATCAATTGCCGGGTCCCGATGCCACCTGGGCAGACCACCACGTCCGGTGCGCCGATCTCGTCGAACCGGGCGTCGCACATGATGCCGAGCATTCCGTTCTCAGTGCGCACCTCACCGCGCCGGTGCCCGACGAACACCACGTCGATCGAAGGAATGCGTTGCAGCACCTCATAAGGCCCCACCGCGTCGAGTGCGGTCACCCGCGTGAACAGCGGGATGGCGACCAGGGTCATGGCGCCACTCTCCCCCGCAAGCGGGCGGTGCCCCCACCGACCCCGGCTACGCCGGCATCATCGTCGTCGGCGCGGGTCATGGCGCCACCGCCTCTTTGACAGCTTCAGGCACCGATACCGGCGCGCGGCGCATTCCGGCGGGTCGCAACCGCTCCGGCAGCCACCCGGGCGACATGTCGGGGGCCCGATCAAAAGGGCCGCCCGACGGGTCGTCTACCCGTCCGCCCCAGCGCACCAAGTCCTCCTCGGGCCGGTATATCTGCCGAATTACCAGCGCGCACAGCGCTATCACCACGATGTCGCGCAGCAACACCGTCGTGGTGAAGGATTGCTGGGGCAGCGACCGGTTCGGGTTGCCATACAGGTAATACATCCGCGGCACCCACACCACCGCGTCAATCGTCATCCACGCCAACAAGATCCGGCGATGCGGCAAAGCCAGGACGGCCAGCGGCACCAGCCACAGCGAAAACTGCGGGCTCCAAACCTTGTTGGTCAACAGAAAAACCGCCACTACCAAGAACACCAGCTGCGCCACGCGCGGCCGTTTCGGCGCGGTCAGCGCAATGTATGCGATTGCTGCGCAACCGATTACAAACAACACCGTGACCACGGTATTGAGCACGGTAGGCGGCTGCCAGAACCCGAGCTTGGGGTCGAATCCCCGCCAGCCGGTAAATGATTTGACGACGCTGTACAACGAGTCCATGTCCTCACCACGTCGGGTGTTGAGCCGAAAGAACTCCGACCATCCGCGCGGAAACAGCACCAGTACAGGCAGATTCACCAGCAGCCAGGTGGCCGCTGCCGTCGCCGCGGTGCGACCCCAAGCCCCCAGGCATCGGGTCCGAATCCCCAAGATCAGCATGGGGCCCAGGAACAACAGCGGATACAGCTTGGCCGCGGCGCCCAACCCGATCAGTAGCCCGGCCGGCACCGGTTTGCGCCGCGCCCATGCCAGCAGTCCAGCCATCGCGAATCCCGTTGCCAGCGCATCGAAGTTGGTGAATATCTGAAAGATCAGCAGCGGTGAGGCGGCCACCAGGGCCGCATCCCAGATCCGCCGGCCCGCCAGCCCAGCGCTTGCCCAGACGGTCGCCAGCCAGGCCAGCGCCAAGCCGAAGGCCGCGATGTTGAAAAACATCACCACCTCGGCCACCACCGGCAGGGGAGCGAGCTTGCTCAACGCGGTGTAGGTCTTGGCCAGCGCCATCGACACGTACTGGTACATCCCGGTCAGCACCGGATATTCCATGTAGCGCACCGCCGGCTGGCCGTCGTAGCGGGTCTGCGGGGCGCCGTTGCCGTCGGTCTCGATCCAGCTCGACTTGTACGGGAATTTGCCCTGGCTCAACAACTCTGCGCCGTAGAGCGGCACCGTATCGGAGTAGCACAACTCGTAGTAGGCGCGCTGGTTCTCCCAGTTGGCGACGCGCTGGTCGCCGGTCCCGGTGCCGGTGCTCTGTAAGCACGCCGCCTTCGTCGACCAGCCGAGCGCCAGGAAAACGAGCGCGAACACGAACATCGCCCGCAGCGGGGTCATCACCCGGGTGCGGCCGATCAACGCATGCCGGCCCACCGACCCCCCGATGACGTCCGCCAGAGCGGCGCCCAAAACGTCGTTGCGGCTCGGGCAATCACGATTCTCGACGCTGCGCCGATCGGGGGCCAGCGGCTCCGGTGAAATGGTGGCGCTCTGCCCAGCGCCGGTCACGGCGGCGTCTGGCCAGGCGGCGGAGCTTGCGGGCCACCCGGCGGGACGCCACCCGGCTCGGCGCCGCCCGGCCCGCCACCGCCGGGTGCTGGCGGCGCCCCGGTGACCGTCGTGGGCGGGCCGACCGGGATGGTGATGCCCGGCGCCACTTCAATGGTGGGCTGGATAACAGTCTCCGACGGCGGCGCCTTCGGCGGCGGCGGCGCGGGCACGCCCGCGTACCCGCCGATCTCGGTCGGCTTGGGGAAGGGCTCGTTCGAGGTGCCCTTTAGTGCACCCTCCATGGTCGACTTCCAGATGTCCGACGGCAGCCCTGAACCGTAAACCGGGGCACCCGAGGCGGTTACCAGCGGCACGTCGTCTTTGAAGGTGCCCACCCACACCGCCGTCGACAGCGACGGTGTGTATCCGACCATCCAGGCGTCCTTGTTGGAGGTGGTATCACCCAACTGCGTGGTGCCGGTTTTGGCCGCCGACGGCCTGCCGCCGGCCAAGGCGTGGCCGCGCGAATAGCTGGCGATCGGCTCCATGGCGGCGGTGACGTTGTCGGCAACAGCCTTGGGGATGCGCTGCTCGCCGCTGTTGTCGGAGTTGCTGGCATCGAAGAGCACCTGGCCGTCGGAATTGACCACCTTCTGCACGAGATGTGGCCGGTGGTAGAGGCCGGAGTCGGCCAGCGTGGCATACGCCGTCGCCATGTCGATGACCCGGGTTTGGTACTGGCCCAACACGATCCCGTTGTTCGGTGGTCCACCCTTGCCGTCCTCGGACAGGGTGTGGTCCACGCCGGGGAAGCTTTTCGCGACGCCGGCTTGGTGGGCGGCGTCGGCGACGGCCTGCGGGCCACCCTTGAGCTTGAGCATCAGCCGGTAGTAGGAGGTGTTCAACGACTGCTTGAGCGCCTGGGCGATGTTGCAGGTCCCGCAGCTTTCGCCGTCGACATTGGTGATCTTGATGCCGTCGACCGTCAGCGGCGAACTGTCGATCTGGTAGCCCAGTCCGATGCCCTCCTCTAGCGCCGCGATCAGACAGAACACCTTGAACGACGATCCGGTCTGCAGGCCGGCCTGGGCGAAGTCGAAACCGTTGGCGTCGGTGCCGCCGTAGTAGGCGCGTATCGCGCCGTTGTGCGGGTCGACCGACACCACCGCGGCCCGCATATCTGAGTCCTGGCCGTCGAGGTATTTCGACACCGCCTTCTCCCCCGCCTGCTGAGCTTTGGGATCGATGGTGGTGGTGACCTGCAGACCTTGGGTGTTCAGGGTCTGCTCGTCGATGTTGAACAGCTCCATCAGCTCTTTGATCACCTGACGTTCGATGAGCCCGTTGGGTCCCGTCGTCTGATTCTGGGCACGCGCCTGATCGGGCGGCACGGTCGCGGGAAACACCTGCGCCGCGCGGTCACTTGGTGACAAAGCCTTGGTTTCCACCATGCCGTCGAGCACCCAGTTCCACCGGGCCATGGCGCCCTGTGGATCGACCGCGGGATCCAGCGAGGACGGCCGGCGGATCAGGGCCGCCAATAGCGCCCCCTCGGAGACGGTGAGCTGCTCGACAGGCTTGTCGAAATACGCCTTGGCGGCAGCGGAGATCCCGTAGGCGCCACGGCCGAAGTAGATTATGTTCAGGTAGGCCTGCAACACATCGTCTTTGGACCACTCCCCCGACATCTTCGTGGCGATGACCAATTCCTTGGCCTTGCGCATCAGACCGCTGAACCCGTGCTGGGCCGAACCCACCATTGCGTTCTTCACGTATTGCTGGGTGATCGTCGATCCGCCCTGCAGATCGCCGCCACCGAACAGATCGTTGTTGATCGCCCGCGCGAAGGCCCTGAAGTCAAAGCCCGGATTGGAATAGAAATTGCGGTCTTCCGCAGCGATCACCGCCCGGCGTACGTGCACGGGCACTTGGTTGATGTTGACGTCGACCCGGTTGCCTTCGGGCGGGATGATCTTTGCGATCTCCGAGCCGTCACTGGCCAGGATGGTCGAGACCTGGTTGGTACGGAGGTCGCCCGGCTTGGGGATGTCGACGATGAAGTACGCCATGGTGAAGGTGACGATCGGCAACAGCACCAGCACCGCCGCGCAGAGATAGGCCGCTCGCCGGACCCACAACCAGTTGATCTGGTGCATCCAGTGCACCTCGCCCCGCGGCCGAGCCCCGAAGCCACCGCCCCCGCCGGGACGGTGGCGGCGCCATGGCGGGGGCGGAGGTCCTTGCGGTGGACCGCCACTCAGACCCGGCCGGTCGGAGGATGGCGAAGTTGCAGCCCGGCTGTCCAGCGCGGCCTTCACCTCCTCGAGTGGATCCCGTTGCAGAGGCGTCGACGGAGGGGCGTCGAGCGCGGCTCTGACTTCTTCGATGGGGGGATCTGACCGCCGAGGCGACCGGTCATCGACAACTGGGGGCAGGACCGTGGTCAGCCGGTCGTCGGGGGGAACCTGACGGCGATGACCGGGCCCCGACGGATTCGGACGGTCAGCGCCCGGACGACCCGACCCCGGACGCTCGGCATTTCCATGTTTGGCCACATGCTCAGTCGCCGGCGCGCGCGCGTCACTGGGCGGCTGGCTGCGGCGTCCTTCGTTACTCAATGGCCGTGCGGGCGCCGTTGCGCGCTGTCCGTGTGGTCGTCCGAGTGCCCCTGGGCGGAGGTGCCGGGCGCGCCGCACCGAGCACATACGACTTGACCAAATGATTCCAGCTGCAGGTTCGGCATACCTCGACCACGTGGACCGCGAACTCCTCGAAGCGGGTTGCCAATAAGACCAGCTCTTCGGCGGTACGAGCCGAGCCCGATACCGGACCCAGGTGTTCGCCGAACACCCACGACACCAGCGTCAGCTGCTCCTTGCGGCAGATCGGGCAGATGGCCTGGCTGGGTTTTCCGTGAAACTTGGCGGCGCGCAGCAGATAAGGGTTCGCGTCGCACACCTCGGACACACCCGTGCGGCCCGAGTACACCTCGGCCAGCAGGGAGCGCCGCCGGAGTGCGTAGTCCACCACTTGTCGCTGCAGTCGCACGTTCACCAGAGTACGTCCCCATCCCGACGACCGACACGCAACCAAAACGGTTGCGGCTCCAGCTGCAGTAAACGACCGGCACTTTGGCTGCCGAACCGAGGCGCTACTTCTACGATCATCCCCGTGGCGAAATGGCTGGGGACACCGCTCGCTGGTGCGGCTACGGCGGCCACCCGCGCCAAGGACACCAACCGGCAAGACGCTTGCAAGATTCTCGACAACGCCCTGAACGACGGCGAGCTATCCATGGAAGAGCACCGGGAACGCGTAAGCGCTGCCACCAAGGCGGTGACACTGGGCGACCTGCAGGCCCTGGTGACCGACCTGCAAACCGACAGCACCCACTTCAAACGCCTGCCGTCAAAACCCCGCCGAAGACGCCAAAATTCAGCGGGTGGGGCCTGCTGGCCATCGCCTTCGTCGTGTCGGTGCTGCTGGGCATGGGCATCCGTTGGGGCCTTTACGGCAACACCGGCTCGCCCTCGACTTCGCCACCGACCCCGGCGCCAAACCCGATGGCGTCAATGCGATAATGCTGACCCCGCCGACGCAGCTGCATTCGGTCGGCGGGCTGACCGGCCTGCTGGAGCAAATGCGCAAGAGGTTCGGTAGCACCGTGGGCTACCGGCTGGTGATTTACCCCACATACGCGGTCCTCGACCGCCCGGACCCCTCCGACGATCGCCTGGTGCTGGCCTACACCTACTGCGGCGGATGGGGCGACCCGACCAGCTCGGCCAAGAGCTCCGCGGATGCTCGCGTTCCCGTCGACCTGAGCAAGTTCGACATCCCGGCGGCCGTGGGCGTCATGCGGGGCGCCGCCCAGACCCTCCACATGAAGCCGTCCGATGTCAAAACCACATACTTGATCGTCGAGCCGGCAACCGACCCGACCACACCCGGCTCGCTATCCCTGTCGGTGTATGTCTCCAGCGACTACGGCGGTGGCTACATCGTCTTCGCAGGTGATGGCACCGTCAAACAGCTGAGTTTGCCGTCGTAGCCGCCCGTCCCCCGGCGCTCCTGGAACCCGCGCACCGTGACTAATAGCGAACCAACAGCAGGTGGTATTGTGGCAAATATATCGAAACGATACGATGACGCGAGGCGTCGAACCGTCGTAACAAGCCATGCAGAGGGGGTGAGTCGATGCTGGAGCTTGCCATCCTGGGCCTCCTGATCGAATCGCCCATGCATGGGTACGAGTTGCGCAAGCGGCTCACCGGTCTCCTCGGCGCGTTTCGTGCGTTTTCGTACGGTTCGCTCTACCCGGCCCTCCGGCGCATGCAGGCCGAAGGGTTGATCGCCGAGAACGCCGCCCCGGCCGGGACGCCGGTTCGGCGGGCAAGGCGCGTCTACCAGCTAACCGACGAGGGCCGTCGGCGCTTCGGTGAGCTGGTAGCTGACACCGGCCCGCACAACTACACCGACGACGGTTTCGGGGTGCACCTGGCCTTCTTCAACCGGACTCCGGCGGAGGCGCGGATGCGCATCCTGGAAGGTCGCCGCCGGCAGGTCGAGGAACGGCGGGAAGGCCTGCGTGAAGCCGTGACGCGGGCCAGTAGCTCGTTCGACCGCTACACCCGCCAACTTCATCAACTGGGACTCGAGTCCAGCGAACGTGAAGTGAAGTGGCTCAACGAGCTCATCGCTGCGGAGCGGGCGATGCCCGGCCTCTCCGAGCAGACGTAACACCCTGTACGACCCCTATATCAAAACAATGCAGCAAGACACCAGACAGACGGTTCTGAAGTTAGGAGAACGCCCTATGAGTGAGCACAAGCCGTTAGGGGCGCCGGAGGCGCAGACGGATGTGAGAGTCGCGATTGTCGGCGTCGGTAACTGCGCGTCCTCCCTCATCCAGGGCGTGCAGTATTACCTCGACGCCGACGAGAACAGCACGGTGCCCGGCCTGATGCACGTGAAGTTCGGCCAATACCACGTGCGCGACGTCAAGTTTGTCGCGGCGTTCGACGTCGATGCCAAGAAAGTCGGCTTCGACCTGTCGGAGGCGATTTTCGCGTCGGAGAACAACACCATCAAGATCGCCGACGTGCCACCCACCAATGTGACTGTGCAGCGCGGCCCCACCCTCGACGGCATCGGCAAGTACTACGCCGACACCATCGAGCTGTCCGATGCCGAGCCGGTCGACGTGGTCAAGGTCCTCAAGGAGAACAACGTCGACGTGCTGGTGTCCTACCTGCCGGTGGGTTCGGAGGAAGCCGACAAGTTCTACGCCCAGTGCGCCATCGACGCGGGTGTGGCGTTCGTCAACGCGCTGCCGGTGTTCATCGCCTCGGATCCGGTGTGGGCCAAGAAGTTCGCCGACGCGGGCGTCCCGATCGTCGGCGACGACATCAAGAGCCAGGTCGGTGCCACCATCACCCACCGGGTGATGGCCAAGCTGTTCGAGGACCGCGGCGTGCAGCTGGACCGCACCATGCAGCTCAACGTCGGCGGCAACATGGACTTCCTCAACATGCTCGAGCGCGAGCGGCTGGAGTCCAAGAAGATCTCCAAGACGCAGGCCGTTACCAGCAACCTGCAGCGCGAGTTCAAGACGAAGGACGTCCACATCGGTCCGTCCGACCACGTCGGCTGGCTCGACGACCGCAAATGGGCCTATGTCCGGCTGGAGGGCCGCGCATTCGGTGACGTGCCGCTGAACCTGGAGTACAAGCTCGAGGTATGGGACTCGCCGAACTCGGCCGGCGTCATCATCGACGCGGTCCGTGCGGCCAAGATCGCCAAGGACCGCGGCATCGGCGGACCGGTTGTCCCCGCGTCGGCCTACCTGATGAAGAGCCCGCCGCAGCAGCTGCCCGACGACGTCGCACGCGCCCAGCTCGAAAAGTTCATCGAGGGCTAGTTCGACGTCGAGCAAGCGTCCACGTCCGCGTTACCGCGGGCACCGAGAGTCACGCCAGCGTGCCGCATAGAGTCTTTAGACCGTGACGGAGATCTCCGAAGACGACCTGGCCGGACTGCCCGAGTTCTCGCTGCTGGGTGAGAACGCCGAGCAGGCCGGTGTTGCCGGTCCGCTGCCCAACGTGGAACGGGTTGGGGCAGGCGCCGGCCAGGACAGAATCAGCGCACTGCGCTGGGGCGCCGCGCCCCCGCGGATCGTCTTTCTGCACGGCGGCGGCCAGAATGCGCACACCTGGGACTCGGTCATCGTCGGCCTAGGTGAGCCGGCGCTGGCCGTGGATCTTCCCGGTCACGGGCACTCCGGATGGCGCGAGGACGGCGACTACTCGCCGCACAACAACGCCGCCGCCCTGGCGCCGGTGCTCCGCGAGCTCGCACCGACTTCCGCATTGATGGTGGGAATGTCGCTGGGCGGATTGACCGCGATACGGCTCGGCGCCGTCGCTCCCGAGCTGGTGAATGAACTGGTGCTGATCGACGTCACCCCGTCGGCGCTGCAACGGCACTCCGAGCTGACCAAGGAGCAGCAGGGCACGGTGGCCTTGATGCACGGCGAACGGGAGTTCCCCAGCTTCCAAGCCATGCTGGATCTGACGATCGCGGCGGCGCCGCACCGCGAGCGCAAAGCCTTGCGCCGCGGCGTTTTTCACAACTCGCGCCGGCTCGACAACGGCAAGTGGACGTGGCGCTATGACGCGATTCGCGTCTTCCCCGACTTCAGCAGCCTGTGGGATGACGTCGACTCGCTATCATCGCCCATCATCCTGATTCGCGGTGGTTCGTCCGGCTTCGTCACCGACCAGGACGCGGCCGAACTCGGGCGTCGCGCAAGGCATTTCCGCACGGCACACGTTGTCGAGAACTCGGGCCACTCGGTCCAAAGCGACCAGCCTCGCGCGCTGATCGACCTCCTGCGCGGGGTGCTCGACGCACGCTGAGCCTACGGTGGTCCTATGACTTCCTCAATCCGCATCGGTGTGCAATTGCAGCCTCAACACGCCCCGCATTACCGCTATATCCGCGACGCTGTCCGCCGATGCGAGGACATCGGCGTCGACATCGCCTTCAACTGGGACCACTTCTTCCCGCTCTACGGTGATCCCGACGGCCCACATTTCGAATGCTGGACCATGCTCGGGGCCTGGGCCGAACAGACGTCGCGCATCGAGATCGGCGCGCTGGTGACGTGTAACTCCTACCGCAACCCCGAGCTGCTGGCCGACATGGCCCGGACCGTCGATCACATCTGTGACGGCCGGCTCGTCCTGGGAATCGGTTCGGGATGGAAGCAGAAAGACTACGACGAGTACGGCTACGAATTCGGCACCGCGGGCAGCCGCGTTGACGACCTGGCGTCGGCGCTCCCCCGGATCAAGGCGCGGCTGGGCAAACTGAACCCGCCGCCGACCCGTGACATCCCGGTGCTGATCGGCGGCGGCGGTGAACGCAAGACGCTGCGGCTCGTCGCCGAATACGCCGATATTTGGCACAGCTTCACCTCCGCCGATGAGTTCCCCGCGAAGTCTGAGGTGCTCAGCCGGCACTGCGCCGATGTCGGTCGGGAGCCGGCCGACATCGAACGGTCGGCAGCGATCAACGGCTCAGACGGCGCCCTGATCGCCAATGCCGAAGCCCTCGTCGCCCTTGGCGTCACGTTGCTAACTGTCGCGTGTGATGGTCCCGGATACGACCTGAGCGCCGCGGAAGCGCTGTGCAAGTGGCGCGATAGCCGTTGAGCCGATCGCCGCATGTTTGCCTCAGGTTCATTGGCCAAACACCTCAACGCAGGCGCCAAGTCATGAGAAACTTCTCTGCGCTAGATGGCGGTTGAAAGAGACTTAACAAACAGATGCCGAAGAAATACGGGGTCAAAGAAAAGGACCTGGTTGTTTCGCACATCCTTCACCTGCTGTTGACGGGCAAGCTGCGCAGCGGCGACCGGGTTGACCGCAACGAAATTGCCCTGGGGCTGGGCGTCAGCCGCGTTCCGATTCAAGAGGCGCTCGTTCAGCTGGAACACGACGGCATCGTGTCGACTCGCTATCACCGCGGGGCGTTCGTTGAACGATTCGATGAAGCCACCGTCCTCGAGCACCACGAGCTCGACGGCCTGCTCAACGGGATCGCGTCTGCGCGCGCGGCTGCCAACCCCACCCCGCGGATCCTCGGACAACTCGATGCACTGATGCGATCGTTGCGAAACGCCAAAGATGCGCGGGCGTTTTCGGACATCGCGGCGGAATACCGGCGCACCGTCAACGACGAATACGCCGGGCCGCGGCTGCACGCCACGATTCGCGCATCACAAAACCTCATCCCCCGCGTGTTCTGGGCGACCTATCAGGGCAGTCGCGACAACATGCTGCCGTTCTACGAAGACGAGACCTCCGCCATCCACCGGCGTGACCCCGAAGCTGCGCGCGCCGCGTGCGCCGCTCGCTCCTATCGGATGGCCCAGACCATGCTGACCGAGCTGTTGCGGCGCCGAGTCTTCACCGCCCCCGTAGACGTCAGCAGAGTTGTCCCAGAGCCGCTCGAGGTACTCGCAGGGGCCGACGCGATCCGTGTCGAGCGGTCACTAGCGCTCTGAACGGACGCTAACCGGGCCAAGCCGTCGCTCGCTCGTTACGGTGGCGGTGATGAATTCATGGACAGGGCCGCGGACCGATCGCCGCGGAAAGCTGCTCGGGCTGGTCGCGACGACGGTGCTGGTGTGCGGCTTGGCGCTCGGCGGACCGGCCGGGCTTGCGGCGGCCGACTGGAACCAATGCGCGCCCGCCGGCGTCGACAGCGCGCGGGCCTTGCCCAAAGATCTCACCCAGACCTCCACCACGCGTCAGGACGACCGGGACACAACAACTTCCGTCGAGCCGCTGGGCTCCGTCAACATCGGCGCATTGGGCCTCGACACCCCCGGCGTCCTGACGGCCGGCACGCTGTCGGACGCCCCGCCCAACGTCTGCATCACTCCCACCGGCGAATTCAGCGGCTTCGACAACCAGTTGTTGCGCGCTATTGCCGCCAAGCTCGGTCTGAAAGTCCGCTTCGTCAGCACCGACTTCTCCGCGCTGCTCGCGCTTGTGGCGTCCCGGCGTTTCGACGTCGGCTCGGCGTCGGTGAAAGCCACCGAGGCACGCCGCCACACCGTGGCATTCACCAACGGCTACGATTTCGGCTTCTACTCGCTCGTGGTGCCCCCGGGCTCACCGATCCACAAATTCAGTGATCTCGCGGCCGGCCAGCGCATCGGCGTGGTCCAGGGCACCATCGAGGAATCGTACGTCGTCGACACTTTGCACCTGCAACCGGTGAAGTATCCCGGCTTCGCGACTCTGTACGCCAGCCTGAAGACCCGCCAGATCGATGCTTGGGTAGCGCCGGGAACCCTTGCGGCGACCATCATCCGACCCGGCGACCCGGCAGTGGTTGTCGCCAACACTTTCAGCCCAGGCAATTTCGTGGCTTTCGCGGTCGCCCAAGACAACAAGCCGCTCATCGACGCGTTGAACTCCGGCCTGGACGCCGTCATCGCCGACGGTACCTGGGCGAACCTGTACTCCCAGTGGGTGCCGCGCACATTGCCGCCCGGCTGGAAACCCGGGTCGAAAGCCGCCCCTACGCCACACCTGCCCGACTTCGCCGCCATCGCCGCGAGTCAGCATCGCCAACCCGTGGGCCCGGCCGCCCCGAAGTCGACTTTGGCCCAGCTGCGTGATTCCTTCTTCAACTGGGAGCTATATCGACAGGCCATCCCCGTCCTGCTCACCACCGGATTGCCCAATACGTTGATCCTGACCAACAGCGCCATCGTCATCGGCTTGGCGCTGGGCATGGTGCTGGCAATTGCCGGAATCTCGCACTCACTGTGGCTGCGCTGGCCGGCGCGGGTGTACACCGACATCTTCCGCGGTCTGCCCGAGGTGGTCATCATCCTGCTTATCGGGATGGGCATCGGGCCGTTGGTGAGCGGATTGACAAACAGCAATCCCTACCCGCTCGGCATTGCCGCATTGGGATTGATGGCCGCCGCCTACATCGGCGAAATCTTGCGCTCCGGAATACAAAGCGTGGACCCCGGCCAGTTGGAAGCCTCCCGCGCCCTCGGGTTCAGCTATTCCGCGGCGATGCGACTGGTGGTGATTCCGCAGGGTGTGCGACGGGTGCTGCCGGCGCTCGTCAATCAATTCATCGCGCTATTGAAGGCTTCCGCGCTGGTGTACTTCCTCGGCCTCGTTGCCGATCAGCGCGAGCTCTTTCAGGTAGGCCGGGACCTGAACGCGCAGACCGGCAATTTGTCACCGCTGGTCGCCGCCGGTGCCTTCTACCTGATATTGACTATTCCGTTGACCCATTTGGTGAACTACATCGATGCGCGACTGCGCCGCGGCCGCGCCGCTCTTGAGCCCGAAGCGGGGGCCAACATGCTCACGCCGACGTCCGGCCAGGAGATGACGTGACGGCCGGCACCGCGCGCCGACCGTCAGCGTCTCTGGCGGCCAAAGATATTCACCAAACCCTCGGCGGAAACAAGGTGCTCAACGGCGTTGACTTCGAGGCCCCGGCAGGCACCACAGTCGCCGTCATCGGGCCGTCCGGCTCGGGTAAGTCGACGCTGCTGCGCACCCTTAACCGCCTCCATGAACCCGACAGTGGCGACATCCTGTTGGACGGGCGGTCGGTGCTGTGCGACGACCCCAACGAGCTCCGCCAGCGCATCGGCATGGTCTTCCAGCATTTCAATCTCTTCCCCCATCTCAGCGTGCTGAAGAATGTCGCATTGGCGCCGCGAAAGCTGCGCGGGCTGACCGCCGATGAGGCCCGCGACCTCGCGCTGGCTCAGCTGGACCGAGTTGGCCTGAAACACAAAGCCGATGCGCGCCCTGGCACCTTATCCGGTGGCCAACAACAACGGGTCGCGATTGCCCGCGCGTTGGCAATGGCCCCACAGGTGATGTTTTTCGACGAGGCCACCTCCGCGCTGGATCCCGAAATGGTCAAGGGGATTCTGCAACTGATCGCCGACCTTGGTGCCGAACGCATGACAATGATCGTCGTCACCCACGAAATGGGCTTCGCCCGGTCGGCGTCGGACACCGTGGTTTTCATGGATCACGGCAAGGTGGTCGAATCGGGTCCCCCCGAGCAGATATTCGAGGCCGCGCGCACTGAACGGCTACAGCGGTTCTTGTCGCAAGTGCTTTGACGGCCGCGGATTAGTCGGCAATAGCTACCTTGTCCGCAACTGGAATCGGGCTAGACTGCCGGTTTATGGCGGTGAGCGAATCCACCTCCGCTGAGGTGACAGAGCTTGCGAAAGGTTTGCACCGTGCGCTGTCCAAATTGTTTTCGATTCTGCGACGCGGGGACCCCAACGGGGCCGCTGCGGGAGACCTGACTTTGGCGCAGCTGTCAATTTTGGTCACGCTGCTCGATCAGGGTCCGATTCGGATGACCGACCTGGCAGCCCATGAACGGGTGCGCACTCCGACCACCACCGTGGCGATCCGGCGGCTGGAGAAGCTGGGATTGGTAAA
>Ga0335069_10002790_pt1 | contig 26721 bp, 25 predicted proteins | sample Lox_Sample_11_FD_206714 | JGI IMG/M metagenome (GOLD analysis project Ga0335069, IMG submission 206714) | Soil microbial communities from Loxahatchee National Wildlife Refuge, Florida, United States - Lox_Sample_1.1 | ecosystem: Environmental > Terrestrial > Soil > Wetlands | place: USA...
GCCTGAACCTGCGCCTTCAGGATCTCGCCGATGTTCACCTCGGCGATGCGCACGTTGCCGTGGGCGTCGCGCTCGACGTCCTCCAGCTGCGCCAGGTCCTCGGGCGGGATGTCCAGCACCAGGCCCTCGGCCAGGATGGCGACGCCGTCGCGGCGTCCGTAGCTGAGGCGCTTGAGGATGGAGCCGACCAGCGTGTCCACCAGGGTCTTCAGCCTGATCTTCCCCTCGCCGAACTCCTCCGGGATCAGGGTCAGGGTGGCGCCGGCGGCCTTGCCGATGCCGAGGGCGAGGTGGCCCGCTTTGCGGCCCATGGCGATCACGAAGTACCAGCGCGAGGTGGTCTTGGCGTCGACCATCAGGTTCTTGACGATGTCCACCCCGATGTGGCGGGCGGTCTGGAAGCCGAAGGTGTCGATGTAGTGCGGCAGGTCGAGGTCGTTGTCGATCGTCTTCGGCACGTGCACGACCTGGATGCGCCCCTGGGCCTTCTCTTCCAGCTTCATGGCCGAGAAGGCGGTGTCGTCGCCGCCGATGGTGACGAGCTGGGAGACGTTGAGTCGCAGCAGCGAGATCACCGTGTTCTCGAGGTGCTCGGGGTTCTTGGTGGGGTTCGCCCGCGAGATGCCGATGTGCGAGCCGCCCCGGAAGTGGATGCGGCTCACCTCGTCGATGGTCAGCGGGCGGACGCGGTCCACGTTGCCCTGCATGATCCACTCGAAGCCGTCGCGGATGCCCAGCACCTCGACGCCCTCGAGGACGCCGCGGATGGTGGCCGCGCCGATGACGCTGTTGATCCCGGGGGCCGGGCCGCCCCCGACGAGAATGGCGAGTCTCTTCTGATGGGTCACGGGATTACCTCGATCTCCAACTGCGAAACCCGGCAAGTATAGCGCCGCGGCCGGCGCCCGGCGCCCCGGCCGCTTGATCCGGCGGGACGGCGGCCTGCTATCCTCGGGACGAATGGGGCAGGGACACGACCACGCTCACCTGCACGGCGCCGGCCCTGCCCACCGCGCCAGCCGCCGGCGCCTCGCTACCGTGCTCGGCCTCACCTGCGCCTACCTCGGCGTCGAGGTGGCGGCGGGGGTGCTGACCGGCAGTCTGGCGCTGCTCGCCGACGCCGGCCACATGCTGACCGACGTGGCCGGGCTGGTGCTGGCCCTGGCCGCGATGAAGTTCGCCGAGCGCCCGCCGTCGCCGCGCCGCACCTACGGCTACCAGCGGGTGGAGGTCCTGGCCGCCGTCGCCAACGGCGTGGCCCTGTTCGGCGTCGCCGGCTACGTCCTGCGCGAGGCCTGGCTGCGTCTGCACCACCCGCAGGCGGTGGCCACGGTCGAGGTGCTGGCCGTGGCCAGCGTGGGGTTGCTGGTGAACGTGTCCGGGGCGGCGCTGCTGCGCTCGGGCTCGCGGACCAGCCTCAACCTGCGCGGCGCCTACAACGAGGTGCTGGCGGACGCCGTTTCCTCGGTGGGCGTCATCGCCGGCGCCGGGGTGATGGAGGCGACCGGCTGGTACTGGGTCGACCCGGCGGTGGCAGCGGCGATCGCTCTGTGGATCCTGCCGCGCACCTTCCAGCTGCTGCGCGAGGCGCTGCAAGTGCTGCTGGAGGGCACGCCCCGGGACGTCGACCTCACCGCCCTGCGCGCGGCGATGGAGGCGGTGCCCGGGGTCAAGAAGGTGCACGATCTGCACGTGTGGACGCTGACCTCCGGAATCCACGCGCTCTCCGCCCACGCCATCGTCGCCGAGCACGCGGCGCACGAGGAGGTGCTGCTGGCCCTGCGCACCCGGGTGACGGCGGAGTTCCCGATCAGCCACCTGACGGTGCAGCTCGAGCGGCACTGCTGCGGCGACCACGCTCACGCCTGAGGCCTAGCTCAGCTCGTAGAGCTCCGGGTCGTGGGTGGGCGGCAGCATTCGGCGCAGCCGGCCGAGCCCCTTCTTCTCGTCGTCCGGCTCCTGGCCGCCGGCTTCGCCCTCGCCCCCGAGCAGGCCGCCGAAGGGGTCGTCCTCGAAGACGTCGCCCATCTGCTCCTCGATCTTCTCGGGGTCCTCGCCGGCCTCCATGCGCCGCAGCGCCTCCTCCATGCCCACGCCGACCGGCATGCCGGTCGCCGAGAAGAGCTTTCGCATGAGGCGGGCCCCCTGCCTGGGGTCGTTCTCGTCGATCGAGTCCATCTCGCCGGCCATCGCCTCCATGGCGCGCTCGAGCCGCGCTTCGTCGAGGTCCGGTCCCGGCGGCTTCTCCGGCTTCGGCTCTTCCTGGCGGCCCTTCGAGATGGCGAAGGCGGAAGCCCGCCGGGTCATCTCGGCGCGCGCGCAGCGCGGACACGCGGGCGTCTTGTCGGTGTTCACCACCCGCGACAGGAAGCTGAACACCCGGTGGCAGTGGCGACAGTAGAACTCGTAGATAGGCATGTGCAGCCTCGATTCTAGGCAATCCGGGGCCCGGCGGTCCCGGCTCGAGGGGCCTCAGCGCGCGTCCCCGGCCTGCCTGCCGTGGACCAGCGAGTCGAGCGGAGGCAGCGCCGACCCGTCCCGCGCCGTCGCCGCGAAGCGGCGCAGCCGCGCCTGCAGCCGCCTCCAGTACTGGTACTCGGCGTCCCAGCGGCCGAGGGTGGAGTCGAGGCGGTACTCGGTGTACTCGTCCAGCCAGGCGCGACGGTAGTGCTGGCGCAGGGTGGTGATCGCGTCCATCAGGTCGACGACGCGGCTGTGGGACTGGTACTCCCACTCCGAGGCGAAGAGCTTCCACCACTCCGCCTTGTCCATCCGCGGTCCGAGCGACCGCCAGCGGTCGGCGAGCTCCACGGCGGCGAGCCCCTTGAGGCCCGCGTAGTCGAGCATCCCCGCGCTCACCGACAGGCTGGCGAGCGTCGAGGCATCCGGCGCGAGCCGTCGCGCCTCGCCCAGGGCTTCCTGCGCCGCCTCGGCGAGCAGCCGGCACTGCCGCAGGTCCCCGCGGTGGGCCGCCAGCTTCTCCAGGACGTCCGGCTCCAGCGGGTCGTCCCAGAAGGCGTGGACGGTCTCCTGGCCGAGCGCCTTCTGCAGCGCCGACTCGGCGTGGGAGAGCCGGTCCAGCGCGAAGGCCACCCGGGGGGCGGCCGCGGCCGGATAGACGACGCCGGAGTAGTCGGCGAAGAACCCCGCGCGGTCGACGGCGGCGGACTGCCAGGCCGCGACCGCGCCGTAGGCGACCGCCGGCAGCGCGGCGCGGATCAGGCCCTGCGAGGAGTCCGACCACACCGTGTTCATGGCGCCGATCGCCCCGGCGGCGCGTCCCTCGGCCAGGAAGCGGTCGATGTCCGAGAGGGTGTAGTCGTAGTCGGTGTAGACCTCGCGCCAGTTGCTCACCGCGGTGGCGACGATGGTGGGGACACCGCGCGCCCGCAGCGGACCGAGCCAGCGGCCGAAGTCCGCCTGCGGGTCGTACTCCCAGGCGACCGCGATCAGCCCGGGCGGCAGGTCGGCGAGGATCTCCGGGTACTCGAGGACGATGTCGCCCCAGGCCATCACCTTCCTGCCGCGCCCCGCGAAGAGAGCGGCGACCTGCCCGAGCTGCCGCCGGAAGAGCGCCGCCGGAGTGCTCTCCGCCCCCTGCTTGCGGGCGGCCTGCTCGATCTGCCAGGTCTCGTCGAAACCCACGTGCACGAAGGGGCTGGGGAACAGGCCGGTGAGCTGGCCGGCCCAGTCCGACAGCAGCCGTATCACCTCGGGACGACGGGGATCGAGCTCGCCGCCGTGGGGCAGCGCCGCCAGCTCCGCGTACTTCTCGACCCGGAGGAGGTCGTGCAGGTGGCCGTACATCTCCAGGCAGGGAACCACGTCGACGTGCCGGCGGCGGGCGTACTCCACGATCCGCCCGACCTGCTCCCTGGTGAAGCGGCCGTCGGGGTTGAGCAACGGGTAGCCGTCCAGCTCGATGCTGGCCTCGCTGTAGAGGTAGTACTGGTTGACCTTGAAGCCCGCCACGAAGTCGACCTGCCGCTCGACCTCGTCCACCGTGGGCAGCGCCCCGTGGCTCATGTCCACCATCACCCCGCGGAAGGCGAGCGACGGAGAGTCGCGAATCTCCACCTCGGGAAGGACCGCCTCGGCCCCGGAGCCCTCGACCAGCTGCCGCAGCGTCTGGGCGCCGTAGTACAGGCCCGCCGACGAGCGCGCCCGGATCTCGACGCCGTCAGGTCGCACCGACAGCGAGTAGGCCTCGCGCGACTGGGGCCCGGGCTCGTCGCCGGGCACCGGCAGCGCGTCGATCGCTCCGCTGCGGAGGAGCCGGATCGCGGGCGACGAGCCGGCTCCCTCCGGCGCCAGCAGGCCGGCTTCGAGGCCGAGGAAGCGCGCGAGCTCGGAGGCGGCGAACCGATCCTCCGGCGAGGCGCTCGCCGGCAGCCGGACGGCCAGCCCGCGGACGGGGAGCCTGCCCGTGCCGTAACGGACCTCCTGGGGACGGGGCAAGAGCGGCGAGTGCGGGCCGGGCCCCGGCGCGGCGGCCGCCGCGCCCCCCAGGAGGATGCAGGCGAACCACATGCTCACCTCCGGTGTGTCACGGCACCGAGCTAGGACGCCCCGCCCTCGGCCGCGTCGCAGGCCACGTAGAAGCCGGCGTCGCGCAGCGCGTCGGCCATCAGTGAGGTGCAGGCGCGGATGGTGGTGGCTTGTACTTCCGGCGCGACCTGGCGGGCCGCCCGCCGGAACGCGGTGATCCAGGAGGCCACGGCCTGCACCGCCTCGGTCGGGAAGCGGGCGCCGGTCGGCATGCCGGCGATCACGTGCGCGTCGTCGGTGATCCGGAAGTGCTGCAGCGTGGGGTGCGCCGGCAGCAGCTCCTGGTGCGTCCGGCGGAGCAGCTCGCGGGTGGCGGTGGTGCCCAGGTGGTTCCACGCGTGCTCGACCACGAAGTGCGCCGCCCAGCCGAGCAGGCTGGCGTCGACGCCCTGGATCTCCATCACGGTGGTGGCCAGCGGGTCGTCGACGGGGGCTTCGGCGGGCGCAGCGGCGGCGGGCGGCGCCGGTGGAGCGGCGATGGGCCGGACGGCGGGCGTCTCGGGAGCGGACAGCTCGGTGCCCGGCCCCTCGACCTTCCTCCACACGCGGGCGAGCTGCACCTGAGCGGCGGTGCGCACCTCGACGTGACGGGCGCAGGCGGACAGCCGCTCCAGGTAGGTCAGGTCCTCGCGGCGGGTGAGGTGGCGGATGAGGATCTGGCCGACGTGGCGGTCGTCCTCGTAGGCGAACAGCTGCCTGCGGTCGCGCACACGCTTGGCCGCCTCCTGGCGGATGAAGAAGTGGCGGGAGCTGGCGACCACCTCCAGCAGGTGCTCGTCCTGCTCCTCCTCGGCGCCGAGCGTCTCGATGCGGTGCAGGAGCGCGTCGTCGTCGAGCGCGAGCCAGCTCTCCTCCGGGGCCTCCTCGTCCGGCCCCTCGTACCAGGCCTCGCGGGAGTCCCCGGCCGCCTGGTCCGCGGCGTCGCCGTCGGCCGGTTCGTCCATCGCTATCCCCTCCGGTAATCGATGTAGCGTGCCGTCTCGTCGGCCACGGGCCGCCCGAACAGCGTCTCCACCACGTGCAGCGCCAGGTCCATGCCGGAGGCGAGCCCGGCCGAGGTGAGCACCCCGTCGTCGACGAAGCGCGCCTCGCGGTCGATGGTCACGTCGTTGCACAGCGTGGCCAGCAGCCCGAAGGCGCCCCAGTGGGTGGTGGCGCGGCGGCCCTGCAGCAGGCCCGCCCGCGCCAGCAGCAGCGCGCCCGTGCAGACCGAGGCGGTGCGGCGGGCCTTCGCCGCCGTGGTGCGGATCCACTCGATCGTCTCCGCGTCCTGCAGCAGCGGGCGGGTGCCGAACCCTCCCGGCACCAACAGCAGGTCTATGGGCGGCGCGTCCGCGAAGGAGTGGCTGGGCAGCAGCACCAGGCCGCCCGTCGCCGTCACCGGCTCGCGGGTCCGGGCCACCGTGAACACGTCGAACAGCGCCGCGTCCTGGCGCTGGCGCGACTCGGCGCCGGGCTCCAGGCGCGCGCGGGAGAGCACCTCCAGCGGACCCGCCACGTCGAGGGCCGCGACGCCGTCGAAGACCAGGATGCCGACCCGCCAGCGCTCCATCAACGCCCCCCCGCGCGCCAAGAGCCTAGCACCGCCGGCTACAGCCACGCCTCTCGGCCCTCGAAGTAGGCGGGCCTGCGGTCCGGCCAGCGGGCCTTGAAAGCCCGGAAGCGCTCCAGCAGGAGACGGTAGCGGGCCTCCGACATCTGCAGCGGCCGGTGCGGGTAGTCGACGAGCCAGCGCTCCACCTTCCAGAGGTTGCGTGCCGAGAGCCGCCAGTCGTAGCGGCCCAGCTCGCGCAGGTCCGCCACGGCGAAGCCGGTGAGCCGGCCGGTGAGGTCGACGTAGGCGTCCAGGTAGCTCCGCGCCAGCGCACGGGGGGTGCGGAACACGGGCTTGCGGCCGTGCAGCCCGGGGTCGCGGGAGCGGGCGATCGAGCCCCAGCGGCCGCGCTCGCGAAACAGGTAGATGACGTGGTCGAGCTTGTCGACGCTCTCGAAGCTCAGCAGCAGCGGCGGGCGGCCGTGCTGCTCCATCACCACCGCGGCGGCGAGAGCCGCCTCCAGGCAGTGCGCGGTCCCCCGGCGGACGACCTGGCGGAACGAGCGCAGCGTCTCTTGGCCCTTCTCCCAGTTGTACGGCAGCGACCGCAGCCAGCGCTGGACGGCCGCCGGCGTGCGCAGCCGAGCGATCAGCGCCCGCTCGGGGGTGGAGAACGCGCTGAGGCCGGGGGCCGGGAACGGCAACGGCTAGCGCACCGCCGGCGGCACCTGCGCCGGGCCCACCCGCCCGGCCGCGGCGGGCGCGGGCCCGGCGCCGCGCGACTGGATGACCGTCATGGCCGCGGCGATCATGGAGCCCACGTCCGAGAGGTTGGCCGGGATCACCAGGCTGTTGCCGGTCTTGGCCAGGTGGCCGAACTGGCTGAGGTACTGCTCGGCGATGCGCATCTGCACCGCCTCGAAGCCGCCGTCCTCCTTGATCGAGGCCGCCACCGAGCGGATGCCCTCGGCCGTCGCCTTCGCCACCGCCAGGATGGCGGCCGCCTGCCCCTCGGCCTCGTTGATGCGCTGCTGCTTGGTGGCCTCCGAGTTCTTGATGACCTGCTGCTTCTGGCCCTCGGCGTTGTTGATGGCAGCGTCGCGCTCGCCCTCCGACTGCAGCACCACCGCGCGCTTCTCGCGCTCGGCGCGCATCTGCTTCTCCATGGCGGCCAGGATGTCCTGCGGGGGGGTGATGTTCTTGATCTCGTAGCGCAGCACCTTGACGCCCCAGGCCTCGGAGGCCTTGTCCACCTCGGTGACCACCTGGGTGTTGACGTAGGCCCGCTCCTCGAAGGTGCGGTCCAGGTCGATCTTGCCGATCTCGCTGCGCAGCGTGGTCTGCGCCAGCTGGGTGATGGCGAAGACGTAGTTGGAGATCCCGTAGGAGGCGCGCTGCGGGTCCATCACCTTGAGGTACAGGATGCCGTCGACGGCCACCTGCACGTTGTCCTTGGTGATGCAGACCTGCTCCGGGATGTCCATGGCCTGCTCCTTGAGGACGTGCTTGTAGCGGATCGCGTCGACGAAGGGCATCAGGATGTGGAAGCCCGCGTCCAGCACGCCGGCGAAGCGGCCCAGCCGCTCCACCACGTAGGCGTGCTGCTGCGGGACCACCACCGCCGTCCTCCCGATCAGCCAGAACACGAACAGCGCCAGAAGGATGAAGACCAACAGCGTACCCATGCCGTGCTCCTCCCTTGAAATGGCTTCAGTCGCCCTTGACCGACGCCTCGCGAGCGGACGGGCGCGGGCCGACGACAGCGTCCTCAGGCTCGGGGGCCGCGTCCGCGACCTGGGGCTCCTCGCCGCGGACCCACAGCGTCAGCCCGTCGACGCGCTCGATGCGGCAGCGCCGGCCCCGTTCCAGCACGGACGGGCCGTCCGTGCGGGCCGTCCAGGTGCTGCCGCGCAGCTCGGCCCGACCCACGCCGCCGGGCGCGACCGCGTCGACGACCACCGCCTGCTCACCCTCCAGCCGGTCGACCGGCGGGCCTGAGTGGAGCGCCAGCCGGCGCAGGTCCCTGCGGAAGGCGATCAGCAGCGAGACCGAGAGGGCGGTGAAGGCCAGGAACTCGAGCCAGGCCGGGCCGGTCCAGCCCAGGGCCTTGGCCCCGCCGACCAGCAGCGCGCCGGCGCCGAAGAACACCGCGAAGAACCCGCCCGGCGTGGTGACCTCCACCAGGAGCAGGCCGAGACCGCCCAGCACCCAGATCCACCACGCCATGGCCACCTCGCTGCGGACGCCCGCCGTCCGCGGGTGCTTGCGGGCGGCCGCGGGCCGTCAGGGTAGCACAGCGGACGCTTTGGGCGGCGAGAAGCGGGCGTCGTCGAGCGGCGGGTTGACCTCCACCGACTCCACCAGCAGCGTCTGCCGCTCGCCCCCCTCGCGGGGGCCCAGCTCGAGTCGGTGGGGGTAGACCAGACCGCCCTCGGAGCGGTAGTCGCCGACCTCGGTCACGAAGGCGACCGGCTTGCCGTCGACGGTGCGCTGCTCGTCTGTGCGGACCACCAGGTGGGTGCGGGCGTCGATGTGCAGCGTGCGCTCCGGCTCGCCGTTGCCGCGGACCAGAAGCCTCCAGGTGTCCCCCCCTTCGGGCAGCCGGTCGCGGCCCACCAGCTCGACGGTGTAGCCCTTCGCCTGGGCGTCGACCAGAGGGGAGAGGTCGACGTCCGCCTGGGCCCTGGCCTCGGCCGCCTCCTCGGGCGCCATCAGGCGGGGCGGCTCCCCGGGCACGGGGGGCTGCAGCCAGGCGAGGCTGCCGTCGTAGGCCCGGACGCCGACGTGGCCCTCGATGGTGATCTCGGTGCGCATCTTGGAAGGCCGCTTCAGCTCGAGGGCGAACGGCGCCGGCGCCATCCCCGGCAGCGCCAGGGTCCCGCGCAGGCGGAGCGACTGCACGGCGCGCAGCCTGGCTGCTCCACCCCGCGCCTCCAGGTAGCGCCGAACCACTTCGTCCACGGTCTGTGCGGACGCCAGGGACGCCGCCAGCGCCACCGCCAGCGCGAGTGCCCCGACAAGCAGGCCGCCTCTTCTGGTCACGAGTCCCCCTCCGCCGCCCATCCTCTCACGCACCCGCATCGAGGTGGGAGGTCGAGGTCCCGTGAGCCGGTGGCCGCCGCACGGGCGGCCGCGGCGTCAGGCTCAGGTGAAGCGACCCGACGGCGCGCAGCCCCCCCCGCTCGAGCCGCCGCCGGCCACCGCGCCGGCGAAGGTGGAGTACTCTTTCTCGACCTCGGCCCGGCCGCACTCCGGGCACGCGAGGCCCGCCGCGTCCTGGCCGACGCGCCGGAGCACCTCGAAACGGTGTCCGCAGGTGGTGCAACGGTACTCGTAGAGGGGCACGATCGAGTCTACCTCCTCTTTCGGGTCTTGGACGGCGCCGCCACCGGACGGTTACAGCCGCCCGGCCGGTGGCACGGACGCTGCAAACAGTCTACCCTTCGCTTGGCGGCCGTGCGCGACCCACCGCCACCTCTGCCCGACATGACCCGGGAACGACAGCCCGTCGCCACGCTCGCGCTCGCGTCGCCGCACCGGCGGTACAACCCGCTGCTCGACGAGTGGGTGCTGTGCTCGCCGCACCGGTTGCAGCGACCGTGGCAGGGCCAGGTGGAGGACGAGCCAGAGGAGTCGAAGCCGGCGTACGACCCCTCGTGCTACCTGTGCCCGGGGAACGTGCGCGCCAACGGCGAGCGCAACCCCGCCTACACGCGGACCTTCGCCTTCGACAACGACTTCGCCGCCCTCCTGCCGCGGAGCGACGTGGCGGCGGTCAACGACGACGACCTGATCGTGGTGGAGCCGGCCACCGGCCGCTGCCGCGTCCTCTGCTTCACGCCACGGCATGACCTCACCCTCGCCGAGATGGCGCCCGCCGACATCCGGCCGGTGGTGGACGCATGGGCGGAGGAGACGACCGCCCTCGGCGGCGCCGGGAAGAACCGCTACGTCCAGGTCTTCGAGAACCGGGGCGCCACGATGGGGGCCAGCAACCCGCACCCGCACTGCCAGGTGTGGGCGACCGGGCACGTGCCGACGATCGCCGCGCGCAAGCTGCTGGCGCAGCGCGCCTACATGCAGCGGACCGGCCGCGACCTCCTCGGCGACTACCTGGAGAAGGAGCTGGCCAGCGAGGCGCGCCTGGTCTTCCGCAACGAGCACTGGGTGGCACTGGTGCCGTTCTGGGCGGTCTGGCCCTTCGAGACCATGCTGGTGCCGTCGCGCCGCGTGCCGGACCTGCCCTCGCTCTCGAGCGACGAGCGCGACGCGCTCGCCGACGCGTTGCGCGGCGTCTGCGTGCGCTACGACAACCTCTTCCGCACCTCGTTCCCGTACTCGATGGGCTTCCACCAGCGGCCGACCGACGGGGACGAGCACCCGTGGTGGCGGCTGCACGCCGTCTACTACCCCCCGCTGCTGCGCTCGGCCACCGTGCGCAAGTTCCTGGTCGGCTACGAGCTGACCGCCGAGCCCCAACGGGACCTGACCGCTGAGGATGCCGCCGCCCGGCTGCGGGCGCAGAGCGAGGTGCACTACCGGAGATCCGGCCAGAGATGACAGCCAACACCCACGGCGTCGACCCGCAGCTCCTGCGCCGCGCCTGCGAGCGCTTCGACCAGCAGTTCCCCGGAGGCGGACGGCACGTCGCGGTAGCGCCGGGTCGCGTCAACCTCATCGGCGAGCACACGGACTACAACGACGGCTTCGTGCTGCCGATGGCCATCGGGCGCGCGGCGGTCCTCGCCTTCCGGCCGCGGCCGGACCGGCTGCTCCGGGGCTTCTCGGTCGCCTTCGACGAGGCGAAGGAGGTTTCGCTGGACGAGCTGTCCGCCCCCGGGGGCACCGACTGGATCTCCTACGTCGCCGGGGTCGCCTGGTCCTTCGCCAGCCAGGGGCTGCCCACGCGCGGCCTCGACTTCGTGCTGGACGGCGACGTTCCCATCGGCGCCGGTCTCTCCTCCTCGGCGGCGGTCGAGATGGCCACCGCGCGGGCGATGGCCTCCGCCGCTGGAGTCGAGTGGGACCCGGTGCCCATGGCGAAGCTCGCTCAGCGGGCGGAGAACCGCTACGTCGGCGTGAACAGCGGCATCATGGACCAGTTCGCCTCGGCCGCCTGCCAGGAGGGCAGCGCCCTCCTGCTCGACTGCCGCACCCTGGAGACGCGGTCGGTCCCGGTGCCGCCGCGGGCGGCGGTGGTGGTGATGGACACCGGCGCCCGCCGGGAGCTGGCCGGCAGTGCCTACAACGACCGCCGGGCGGCCTGCGAGCGGGTGGTCGCCGAGCTCGGGCGCACCCACCGCGAGGTCAAGGCCCTGCGCGACGTCGGCCCCGGCCAGCTGGAGGCGGCGCGGGGCCGCCTCGACCCGCTCGACTTCAAGCGCGCGAGCCACGTGGTGCCCGAGAACCGGCGGCCGATCGAGATGGCCGACGCCTTCCGCCGGGACGACCTCGTGCTCGCGGGACGCCTGATGAACGACTCGCACCACAGCCTGCGCGACCTTTACGGGGTCTCCTGCGAGGAGCTGGACCTGGTCACGGAGCTGGCCCGGCAGCAGCCCTCCTGCTACGGCGCGCGCATGACCGGCGCCGGCTTCGGCGGCTGCGCGGTCGCCCTGGTGGACGCCTCTGCCGTCGAGCCGTTCATGGCCGCGGTGCTGCCGGCCTACAAGGCCAGGATCGACCTGCCGGCGGCGCTCTACCCCTGCCGACCGGAGGCGGGGGCGCGGCTGCTGGAGTAGGACCTTCGCCGGCGACACCTCGTTGGCCCGACGCGCACGGAGGTCACCATGAGCAGCCCTCGATCGACGGCCGCGACGGACCCGGCCGCGCGCGCGCGGGCGGCCCTGTGCCGGCCCGGCGCCGCCTGGAACGCGATCGCGGCCACGCTGGTGGTCGTGCTGCTGGCGCTCGTGCTGGCCACCTTCCGCGACTACGGGATGACGGTCGACGAGCCGGTTCAGAACCGCTACGGCAACCGGCTCGTCTCCTGGTACGCCACGCGGGGCGAGGACGCTCGCGCCCTCTGGCAGAACAACCTGTACTTCTACGGGGGCTTCTTCGAGCTCGTCGCGCAGGCGGGCCGCGCGGCCCTGCCTTTCGGCGTGTACGAGAGCCGCCACCTGGTGAACGGGCTCTTCGGCATCCTCGGCGTCGTCGCCGTGTGGGGCCTGGCCTCTCGTCTCGCCGGCCCCCTGGCCGGCCTGCTGGCGGCGGCATTCCTGGCGCTCACGCCGCGCTTCTACGGCGACTGGTTCGCCAACCCGAAGGACCTCCCCTTCGCCAGCCTGTTCGCTCTCGCCGCCTGGGCGATCCTGGCCGCCTCGACCCGCGTGCCACGGCTGGGCTGGCGCGAGGTGGCCGCCACCGGTCTCGCCATCGGCATGGCCTGCGGCGTGCGCGTCGCCGGCTGCGTCCTCTTCCTCTATGCGGCGGCGCTCTGGCTGGCGGTGGCCTGCTGCACGGCATGGCCCCGCCGCCCGACGCCTGGCGATCTGGGCCGGGTGCTCGGGGCCTGGCTGGGGGCCCTGGCGGTCGGGTGGACCACGATGGTCGTCTTCTGGCCATGGGCGCTGATGCGGCCGCTGCGGGCGCCCTTCCTGGCCTTCCAGAAGCTCTCCCACTTCTGGGAGGACGTCACCATCCGCTTCGACGGCCGCCTGCTGCTCTCCCGGGACCTGCCGCCGGACTACGTCCCGCGCCTGCTCGCCCTGACGCTGCCCGAGGGGTACCTGGTCGCGGCCGTGCTCGCCCTCATCGGCTGCGCGATCCTGCTGCGCCGTCGCGCGGTGAGCCGCGCGGGCGTCGTCCGCGGGGCCTGGCTGCTGGCGCTGCCGGTGGGGCCGGTGGCCTGGATGGTGCTGCGCCACACGCCGCTCTACAACGGCGTCCGCCACGTGCTGTTCGTCCTGCCGCCGCTGGCGGCGCTCGCTGGAGCCGGTGCGGCGGCGTTCTTCGCTGCGCGCCCTCCTCGGTTGGCCCGCGTGCTGGCGGCGGCGGCGCTGCTGGCGAGCGCGCTCCTGACGGCGCGCGATATGATCGAGCTGCACCCCTACCAGTACGTGTACTTCAACCGCGTCTTCGCCGGCGGCCTCGCCTCCGCCACGCATCGGTACGAGACCGACTACTGGTGCGCTTCCTTCAAGGAGGGGCTCGACTGGCTGGTCCGCGAGTACCGTCCCCAGAGCCCGGGGCCGATCACCGTGGCCGGCTCCTGCTCGGACGAGCAGCTCTCGTACTACCTCGCCTCCCCGCAGGCCGCGCGCTTCGAGCCCGGCCGCTGGTCACGGCCGAACCTGCTGCTGGCTGGCAGCGAGGACGAACGGCCGCTGCCCCGGCAGCGCGCCCTCCACCGGGTCGAGCGCCAGGGAGCGAGCCTCCTCGACATCCTCGAGCTGCAGCCGCCGGCGCGGTGACCGTGCTGTTCTCTGGTCGGCGTGGCATTCGGCGACATCCAGCCGCTATGATTCTCTGGGAATCCCCGAGGCGCCACTGATGCCCGACCAGACCGCCTACCTCGACGAGAGCCAGGCCCCCAGCCGGGATGAGGTCGACCACGCGAGCGGACTGGTCCTGCTGGAGTTCGGCACGGAGTGGTGCGGCTTCTGCCGCGCGCTGGCGCCGCGCATCGCCAGCCTGCTCGAGCGCCACCCCGAGGTGCGCCACATCAAGGTGGAGGACGGGCCGGGCCGGTCCCTCGGCCGTTCCTTCCAGGTGAGGCTCTGGCCGAGCCTGGTGTTCCTCCGCGACGGCGTGCCGGTGCGGCACCTGGCCCGGCCCGGTTACGAGCAGCTGGAGGAGGCGCTTCGCGCTCTGGTCGGTGGCTAGCCGCCGTCCGCCCTCCGGCCGGTGTACCCTGATGCGGTTGGGAGGCCATCTTTGAGACGCGACGACCTGATGAGAGACGTGAAGCGGGGCATCGACGAGGCCCTGCAGACGAACGCGCGGTACGAGATCGTGCCCTTCTGGCACGCGGCGAACCGGGCCTTCGCCTTCAGGGTGAAGGTGAACCGCCGGATCGTCACCGTTCCCGAGGAGCTGCGGCTGCTGCCGCAGGAGGACGCCGAGCAGCACGCCGGCGGCTGGGGCGGCGCGGCTACCGAGCGGACGCGGGCGATCATCGAGTACCTCGAGCGGCAGGCGAAGGAGCCCGGCCGCCGCGGCACCCGCCGCACGGTGTAGGCCGGGGCCTCAGTCGGCCGGGGCGTCCCGGAACAGCTCGAGGGCGCAGACGAGGTCGACGTTCCCGCCGGAGAGGATCACCCCGACCCGCCGGCCGGCGGCCCCCACGCGGCCGGCCAGGAGCGCCGCCAGGCCGAGGACGCCCGTCGGCTCGACCACCAGCTTCAGCCGCTCCCAGACGAGGCGCATGGCGCGGACGAGGTCGGCGTCGGGGACGGTGGTCATGTCGTCCACGTTCGCCCTCACCAGCGGGAAGGTGAGCCGGCCGAGCGAGGGCGTCCGCGCGCCGTCGGCGATCGTCTCCGGGTTGCTGACCGTCTGCAGCACGCCGGTCCGGAACGAGCGCGTCGCGTCGTCGGCCGCTTCCGGCTCCACGCCCACCACGCGGCAGCGCGGGCAGAGCCGACGGGCAGACAGGGCGGAGCCGGACAGCAGGCCGCCGCCGCCGCAGGGAACCAGCAGCAGGTCGAGCTCCCCCGCCTGCTCGAACAGCTCCTTGGCGGCTGTGCCCTGGCCGGCGATGACGTCCGCGTGGTCGTACGGCGGGATCAGCACGGGATCGCCCTCGCGACGCAGAGCCTCGGCGACCTCCTCCCGCTTCTGCCGAGCCGGGTCGTAGGCGACGATACGGGCCCCGTAGCCCTCGGTGGCCCGGCGCTTGGCCGCGGGGGCGTTCTGCGGCATCACGATGGTGGCCCGCGTGTCGAGCAGTCGGCAGGCGAGGGCGATCGCCTGCGCGTGGTTGCCGGAGGAGTAGGTGAGGACGCCGCGGGCGCGCTCGGCCGGCGCCAGCCTGGCCACGGCGTTGTAGGCGCCGCGGAACTTGAAGGCGCCGACCCGCTGCAGGTTCTCGCACTTGAGGTAGAGGTGGGCCCCCGTGCGCTCGTCCAGCGTGCGCGAGGTGACCACCGGCGTGCGGTGGGCGATCCCCGACAGCCGCCCGGCGGCGGCGACGACGTCCTCGAAGCGCACCGATGCGTCCGTCGGGCTGGCCATCGCCGGCCACGCTAGCAGAACACGGCAGGCGATGCATTTCCGGGCTTTGCCCGCGGCGGGACGACCACATACCATGGCGAGCCTCGGGCCCGGGAGGCGAGATGAGCCAGGCCGCGAAGAAGGTCGTCGTGCTCGGCGCAGGGATGGTGGGCTCGGCTATCGCCCGCGACCTGGCGGCCGAGGCGGGGCTGCGAGTCGAGGTGGCGGACGTGCGGAGGGAGGCCCTCGATCGCGTCGCCGCGAAGGCCGCGCTCGGCACGGTTCCGGTCGACCTCGCCGACCCCAAGGCCGTCGCGCGACTGGTCTCCGGCTACGACCTGGTGGTGGGCGCGCTGCCGAGCGTCATCGGCTTGCGGACGCTGCGCGCGGTGGTGGAGGCGGGCCGCGACTACGTCGACATCAGCTTCATGCCCGAGAACGCGCTCGAGGTCGCCGCCCTCGCGCGCCAGCGCGGCTGCACCGCCGTGGTCGACTGCGGGGTGGCCCCCGGCCTGTCCAACATGATGGCCGGCCACGCCGCGGCGCGGCTCGATCCCTGCGAGAGCGTCGAGATCTACGTCGGGGGGCTGCCCGCCGAGCGTCACTGGCCCTTCGAGTACAAGGCGGGCTTCGCGCCCTGGGACGTGATCGAGGAGTACACCCGGCCCGCGCGCCTGGTCGAGCACGGCCGGGTGGTGGTCAAGGAGCCGCTCTCGGAGCCGGAGCTGCTGGACTTCCCCGGCGTGGGCACGCTCGAGGCCTTCAACACGGACGGCCTGCGCACGCTGGTCGACACGCTGAAGGCCCCGTTCATGAAGGAGAAGACCCTGCGCTGGCCCGGCCACGCCGAGCTGATGCGGGTGCTCAAGGCGACCGGCTTCTTCTCGCTGGAGCCGGTGGAGGTCGCCGGCCAGCGGGTGCGGCCGCGCGACCTCACCGCCGCCCTGCTGTTCCCGCGCTGGGCGTTCGAGGAGGGCGAGCCGGACCTGACCGTGATGCGGGTGCGCGTGGAGGGCTACGCCGGCAGGCAACACCTCGCCTACACCTGGGACCTCCTCGACCGCTTCCACGAGGGCACGGGCCTGCGCAGCATGTCACGCTCGACCGGCTTCGTGGCGACGTCCGTCACCCGTCTCCTGGCTTCCGGCCGCTTCCGCGAACCGGGGGTGCACCCGCCGGAGGCGCTCGGTGCCCGCGACGGCCTCCTGGACCAGGTCCTCGGCGACCTCGCCGCGCGCGGCCTGCGCTGCCGCGGCACGGTCGCCCCGCTCGGCTAGCGCGGCCGCAGCCGGCGGGACCAGCCCGTCAGAGGACGGCGGCCGTGGCCGTGCCGGTGCCCTGCCGGCGGACCTCCAGCCGGGCCGGCAGGCGCTCGGCCAGCTCGCGGAGGTGGGTGACGATGCCCACCATGCGTTGACCACCGTGCAGCGCGTCGAGCGCCCCGACCACGACCTCGAGGGTGTCGCCGTCGAGGGCGCCGAAACCCTCGTCGAGGAACAGGCTCTCCAGCGCCTCGCGGGCGCGGCCCTCCGTCGAGAGCTGGGCGAGGCTCTCGGCCAGCGCCAGGGCGAGCGCCAGCGAGGCCAGGAAGGTCTCTCCGCCGGAGAGCGTCCGCACCGAGCGGACGCTGTCCCCGTTCCAGTGGTCGACGACGAAGAAGTCCTGCTCGGCCCGCGCGGCCTCCGCCACCTCGCCGGAGCCGAGCCGCAGGGCGTAGCGGCCCTGCGAGAGCCTCGCGAGGTGCTGCGAGCCCGCCTGGGCCAGCCGCTGCAGGGCCTCCTCCTGCACCCAGGCCACCAGCTCGTTCGCCTTCAGGTGGTCGGCGAGGGCCTTGTGCAGCGCCGCCGAGGCCTCGAGCCGCGCCCGCTCCGCCGTCAGCTCGCCGGCGCGCACGATCGCCTTCTCGATGTAGTCGACCGCCTCTCGCAGGCGTGCGACCGCCGCGGACCGGTCGGCGCAGAGCCGCTGCGCGGCCTCGCGCAACGCCTCGACCAGGTCGGCCTCGTCGCGGCCGTCGGCAACGGCGTCGAACCCCGGCCACTGCCGGGCCGAAGCCATCGCGCGCAGCGCCGTGCCCGACTGGGCCAGCCGGCCCTCGACGTCGCGGCGGCGGGCCGACAGTGACTCCAGTCGGGTCCTGGCCTCGTCACGCTGGGCGCCGGCGGCGGCCACCTGCGCCTCGAGCCCGCTGAGCTTCTGCTCGGCCTCGCGCTGGCTTGCCTGGAGCCCGGCCCGGGCGCGCTGCGCCGCCTCCAGCCCCGCCAGCTCGTCGGCGATGCGCGCCAGCAGCGCGGCGGGGTCCGCCGCCTCGAGCTCCAGGAACCCGGCGGGCGCCAGCCGTGCTCGCGCCGCCTCCGCCATCTCGCGGGTCGCCTTCCGCTGCTCCTCGTTCTGCTCCAGCTCGCGCTCGAGCACGGCGACGGCTCCGCGGCGCTTCTCGAGACGGAGGCGCTCCTGCTGCAGCGCGGCGCCGGCGGCCTGGGCTCGGGCCTCGGCGTCCTTCGCTCGCGCGTCGGCCGCCGCCACCGCCGTCGCCTCGCCGGCCGGCACCAGCCGCACGGTCTGCTGGCACACGGGGCAGGGCTCGCCCGGCTGGAGGCGGGCCCGCAGCTCCCCGGCCGCGTGCTGGCGGTGGGCGGCGTCCCGCGCCGACTGCGCCTCGGCCGCCTGCTGGCGGGCTGCGGCCTCGGCCTTCTCCGCGTCGGCGACCGCCGCCTCGGATCCCGCCAGCTCGGAGCGCTCCTCCGCGACGCGCTTCCGGCCGGCCTCCAGGGCGGAGTCGAGGGTCTCGAGCCGCGATCGCAGGCCGGCCAGCTGCTCGGCCGAGGGGCGGGCCGCGGCCAGGATGGCGAGCCGGGCGTCGTCCACCGCCAGCGCCTCGAGCCGGCTCCGCGCGCGGGCGACCTCGGCCTGCAGCGACTCCCGTGCCTGCACGGCGCCGCGCAGGGTCTGCTCCGCGGTCTCCAGGCGGCGCCCGGCCTCGGCCTCGTCCCGCTGCAGTGAGCCGAGCTCGCGGCGCGCCGACCGCACGGCCTGCGCCAGGCTCCCCGCCTCGCCCACCTCGCGCAGCGCCGCGGCCGCGGCCCCGGCATCCGCCTCCGCCGCCCGCAGCTCCGCGCGGCGCGCCTCCAGGGCCTCGGCGCTGGCGCCGGCAAAGTCCGTGTCCAGCTGGCGGCGGATGAAGTCGGCCTCCCTCCTGGCGTCGGACCCGCGGTTGTTCGCCAGCTGCTGCATCCGCTCGTAGATGCCCAGGTTCAGCAGCGCGACCAGGATCTTCCGGCGCTCCTTCGGCTCGCCCTTGAGGAAGGCGTCGAACTGCCCCTGCGGCAGCACCACCGAGCGGGTGAAGCCGTCGTAGTCGAGGCCCAGGAGCTGCTCGACCTCCGTGCGGATCTCCTTCGCCCTGTCGGCGAGCGGCTCGGGGCCGCGGGCGGTGAGCCGCTCCAGGCGCTGCTGCGAGGGCCGGTCGCGGCATACGGAGCGGGCCACGCGGTACCGCTCGCCGCCGACGGCGAACTCGAACAGCACCGAGAGACGCTCCGCGCCGTGGCTGATGAGCTGCTTGTAGTCGTCACCGACCCGCGGCACCTGCCCGTAGAGGGCGAAGACCACCGCATCGATGAGGGAAGACTTACCGGCTCCGGTCGGGCCGGTGATGGCGAAGAGGTCGAGGCCGGAGAAGTCGAGCTCCAGCTTCTCGCGGAACGAGGTGAAGCCCTCCAGGACCAGCCTCTGCGGCTTCACCGCGAGGCCTCCTCGTAGAGCGTCTCGAAGAGCCGTTGCAGCTCGGCGGGCGGCTCCGCTCCGTGGCGGTGGTGGTAGTACTCCGTGAACAGGCGTCCCGGCTCGAGCGCCACGCGTCCGCCCCTCCCGGCGGCGCCGTTCCCGCCCGGGAGCCGCGGATGCTCGACCGACACCTCGAGCGCGTTCGGCAGCAGCTCCTTCACCCTCTCGGCGAGCCCGGGCAGCGGGGCCTCCGCCCGTACCGTCACCCGCAGGAAGGCGTCGGCCAGGTCCCCGGCCACCGCCTGCAGCTCGTCCAGCGTCCCGGCGACGTCGCGCAGGCGCCGACCAGCGGTCACCGGCACCGACTCGACCGACGCCCGCCGCCCCGGCTTGGCCTCGACGACGATCACCCGCTTGTCCTGCTCCTTCTCCCCGAAGTCGAGCTCGAGCAGCGAGCCCGCGTAGAAGGTCCTCGCCGGGGCCAGCACCTCCTGCGGCCGGTGCAGGTGGCCGAGGCCGATGTACTGGACCGAGGACGGCAGCTGCTGCGGGTTCACCCCGTAGATCTGCCCGAGGTGCAGCTCGCGCTCGCCGGTGCCCCGCCGCGCACCGTCGACGAGCAGGTGGCCGAGCACCAGGTTGACCGTCGCGGGCGTGAGCCCCCGCACGAGCGCCGCCAGCAGCTGCTCGATGCGGCGGGCGTACTCGTCGAACCACTGGTTCTCGGGTCCCATCACCAGGCAGGCGTCGACCACCTTCCGCTCGGGCACGAACGGCAGCACCGCCACCCGCGCCTCCTCGCCGCCGTCGCGCGAAGCGAGCGCCACCACCCCGCCGCCCTCGGGTGGCCGTACCTCAGGCCGCACGTGCACGTGCAGGCCCTCGAGCAGTGCCGAGAGCGCTCCCAGCTTGCGGGGGTGGTCGTGGTTGCCGGCGATGATCACGCAGGCGGTGCGGGACGCCAGCAGCCGGGCCAGGAAGTCGTAGACGAGCTTCTCGGCCTCGGGCGGTGGTGCCGGCGAGTCGAAGACGTCTCCCGCCACCAGCACCGCGTCGACCTTCGCCTCCGTCACCACCCGCGCCACCTCTTCGAGGGCCTCGGCCTGCTCATCGAGGCGCGAGCGGCCGCGCAGCGTCTTGCCCACGTGCCAGTCGGCGGTGTGCAGGAAGCGCATCAGCGACCGCTCACCCCCGGAAGCCCGCGAACGGGTCGGAGGCGAGCGCCTCGGGCACCTCGCTCTTGCGGGTGGCCCAGGCCGGGAAGGGGAAGCGAACCAGCAGGGGCGACGGGATCTCGGGCTGCTGCACGATCATGGTGCCGGGCTTGAGGATGCCTGCGCGCCCGCGCGAGGCCGCGGGCAGGAAGCCGTACTCGGGCCGCTCGGCCTCGGCGCTGTCGAGACGGCCGACCACCCGCAGCGCCGCGTTCGCCACGATCCGGCCCTCGACTTCGCTGGCCGTCTGCTGCGCGCCGACCAGGACGATGCCGAGGCTGCGGCCGCGCTCGGAGACGTCGAGCAGCACCTCCTTGATGGGCCCGCTGCCCTCGCGCGGCGCGTACTTGTTGAGCTCGTCCAGCACCACGAACACCAGCGGCCGCGCGGTGCCGAGCGCCTCCTTCTCCTCGAACATGCGCTTGAGCACCGCGCCCACCACGAAGCGCTTGGCCCGGTCGTGCAGGCCGTGGATGTCGACGACCGAGAGCTGCTTCCTCTTCCAGTCGAGGCGGTGGTCCTCGCGCCGACCGACGTCCCTGCCACGGACCAGGTGCCCGACGTGCTTCGCCGCGGCGTGCAGGCGCCTCTCGAACGCCGCCACCGTCCCCGCCGCCGCCGGCCGCGTCCAGCGCTCGGCCAGGCTCTCGTCGCCGTGGGGGTGGTCGGCGATCGCCTCGACCAGCGCGTCGAAGGTGTCGACGCGCCGGCCTTCCACCTCGATCCAGGGGTCCCCCGGCTCGCCCGAAGCCGCCGCGGCGGAGGCGAGCTTCGCCTCCACCCGGTCGACCACGAAGCTGAGCTGGCTCGAGGCGTCCTCCGTCTCCGCGAACAGGAACCGCAGCAGGCGCTCCTCCACCACCTCCCGGATGGTCCAGAAGAACGCGGCGACGCCGCCGCTGCGGCTGCCGGCCGCGGCCAGGCGCTCCGGCGAGCCCTTCCGGACCGGCGCCAGCAGCTGTACGCTGGCGAACGGCTCCGCCGGCAGGCCCAGCTTCCGGTAGGCCTCGCGGTCCTCCTCCCGCAGCCGGGCGTTCGGCTGGTCGAGGAACAGCAGGTCCTCGCCCTTGACGTTGAAGACGAGGGCGTAGGCGTTCGCCGCCTCGCCGCCCAGCGCCCCGCAGGTGAACAGGCTGTGCAGCAGGAACGTCGCGTAGCTGGTCTTGGTGGCGACGCCGGAGATCCCGGAGATGTTGACGTGGGCGCCCCGCGAGCCGTCGAGGAAGTCGAGGTTGGCGAAGCACGGCTCGCCGTCGCGCGAGAGCCCGATGGGGACCCGCCGCTCCATGGCGTCGAAGAAGAGCGCCTCGTCCCGGCGCAGGCCGGAGGCGCGGCGCACCGGCTGGCCTGGCCGCGGCGGCACGAACACCTCGGGCTCGACCCGGGTCACCCGCACGTGCGCCGCCTCGGCCACCGTGGCCGGCAGCACGCCCTTCTCGATCAGGAAGACGTCGGAGTCGAGCCTCGCCCCCTCGTGGCGGGCGCGGACCAGGTCGACCACGCCGTAGAGCCGGATCTCCCGGCCGTCGGGCAGCCCCGTCGTGACCTCGACCACGTCGTCGAGCTGGAGGTAGCGCCCCTCGTCGACCGCCACCCAGAACTCGAGCGGCATGGCGTCCTGGGTGCCGAGCACACGTCCCACGGTTTCGCTCACGCGGTGACCTCGTCGTGCAGTTGCGACTCGATCGCCCGGCGCACCACCGCCGGGTCGCCGAGCAGGTGCTGGAGGCGGGATTCCAGCCCGCCGACGGGAAAGAGGTTCTGCGGGGCGCGCGGGTCGTGTCTGGAGTCCGAGGCGAAGCGCGGCAGCTCGCGGGCGGCCAGGTCGGCGAGGCGCCGCGCCTCGTCGAGGCCGCGGCTGGCGGGCGTCTCCAGACGCACGACACCGGTCAGCGCCGACTCGATCGGCCGCCCGAAGGCGATGCGCTGGTACCACGAATAGCGCAGCTCGCGGCCCTCGATGAGGAAGAGCGGCGTGCGCTCGCCGGTGTCGAGCCGGGGCAGCAGGGCGTGGGCCGCTGGCTCCAGGTAGGCCCTCTGCAGCCGCTTCACGAAGCCGACCACCGCGGCGGCCGCCGACGGGAGCAGGAACGAGAGGGGCCCGTCCTGGAAGACGACGTCCACCTCGGCGGAGAGCCGCTCGGCGAGCCGCGCCTCCTGCTCGCGCATGGCCTTCTGCAGGCCGTCGACCGGCGCCACCGGCGTGTTCTCCGGCTCGCTGCGGGCCTCGAAGACGAGCGCCGGCCCCTTGCCCACGGCGACCCGGAAGGGCTCCAGGACCACCCCGCCGCTCACCACCAGCACCCGGCCGACCCGCTCGGACTCCACGCGGGCGGCGGTCCCGACCATGGCGGCGCCGACCGCGTAGGAGCCCACCAGGCCGAAGACCGTCGTCGCGCCCGCCTCGACCAGCAGCCGGTGCTCGATCCGCCGCACCCCGTCCACGAAGGCCAGCCGCTGGGGACGCGGCCGCGTCACCGGCCGAACCGCGGCCCAGGCCGCGCACTCGACCCGGGTGTCGACCCGGGCGGGCTCGGAGTCCTCAGTCACCTGGATGGACGCCTCGTACTCGGCGGCCCAGGGGTCGAGGCGCAGTTTTCGGGCAGCGCTGGTCACGCGGGGGCAGTGTATCCTCGGTGAACGTCAGCCCAGGTCCGATCGGCCGGGAGGCTCGCCGGCATGCTGGCGCCCACGACCGTCACTGGAGCCCTGACCCGGCAGATCGCTGAGGAACAGGAGAGGGGTCAGGTCTGTCGTGTCAGCGCGGGCCGACACTCGGGACCCGACCCCTGCGAGTCACCAGACGTAGACGTGCACCTGCTCGTTGCCGTCGTGCACCTTCACCAGGTCGGTGAAGCGCACGCCGCCGAGGGCGGCCGCCAGCGCGGTGGTGCGGATGTTCCCCTCTGCGTCCGGCAGGGCCTGCAGCGCCAGCTGCAGCGGCACGTTCACGTCGACGTCCTCGCCGTGCCCGCCGTGCACCTGGACGTGCAGCGAGCGGCCCTGCTTGGTGATCACCACCTGCTCCTCGCGCTCCTCGACCCGCACCAGCTCACCGTCGGGGGCCTCGGCCAGCGCCTGCAGCACCTGGCGGGCGAGCGGCAGGTGCCTGAGCGCCTCGGCGTCGTGGATGCGCAGGTCCTTCTCGTGGGCGAAGGTGGGGGCGACGGCCAGGGCGGTCTGGGCGAGCACCAGGGGCACGGGCACCACGATGTGGTGCCCGTCCGGCCCGCTCTCCCGGACGTCGACCACCATCACGCCGAGGCTGGCCACCGTCGCCAGCAGCGCGAGCGGGATGGCCAGGACGATCGCCAGCTTTGCCATGGTCGGTTACCTCGTCGACGGTCCCGGCGAGTTCTGCTCGTCGATCCAGATGCGCACGTCGGCGTCGGTGTCGTGGACGCGCACGATGTCGCCCCTGCGCTTCTGCACCTCGGCCAGCGCCGCCTGGAGGTTGACCTCTTCGCCCTCGCCCGACAGCAGCGCGTCGACCAGGCTCACCGGCACCTCGACCCGCACCTCGCCGGGCCCCTTGTCCTTCGCCGCGGTCTCGGCCTTGCCCGCCTCGGCCTCCGCCTTCGCCGGGCGCGCCGGGTGGCCCTTGTGGTCCGCGTAGACGATCACCAGGTCGCCCTTGCGCTGCACGCGCACGTTCTCGTCCTCGGACTCGACGGTGACGAACTCGGCGTCGCCGGCGGCCATCAGCTGCTTCCAGGCCCGGCGGCAGTCCGCGAGCTTCATCCCGTGGTGGTCGCCGAGGTTGACCTTCCCGTGCTCCTCGATGAGCTCCGGGGTGGCCTTCAACACCGCGTCGATCACCGTCATCGGCAGGTTCACGCGCACCTTGGACGCCTTCTGCGCCTCGTCGACCCGTACGTGGAGCCAGGCGGTGTTCGTCGTCTGCGCGGCGGCAAAGGCGGCCGCCAGCAGCGCGAGCCCGAGGCCTCCCACCACGACGCTCTTCCTCATCCTTCCTCCTCCTCGCGGCGCCGCCCGGTCGCTCCCCCGGCCCTGCCGGTGGTGTCCGGGGCGATCCCCGACGTTCACACGCTCTTACGCACGGGCCCGGACAGGGGTTCTCGTTTATCATCGCCGGCCCTGTCCATTCCCCTGGACGCGGCGCTGCCGCTCCGCGTCTGCGGGTAGACTCGCGGCCATGACCTCGTGGAGCGGACACCGGGAGCTGTGGCTGGTGCGACACGGCGAGACGCCGGCCAGTCGAAGCCGGCGGCTGGCCGGGTGGGAGGACGTGCCCCTGACGGAGCACGGGGAGGAGCAGGCCCGGGCGCTGCGGCCGGCGCTCGAGGGCGAGCGCTTCGACGGCGTCTGGTGCTCGGACCTGCAGAGGGCCGTGCGGACGGCCCGCCTGGCCTGCGATGACGAGCCGAGGCTGGATGGCCGTCTCCGCGAGATGAGCTTTGGGCAGCTCGAGGGCGTCCCCTGGGAGACAATGGACGCGCACTGGCGGGAGGCGATGGTACGTTTTGCCGGGTTCGAGCCGCCCGGCGGCGAGACGTTCGAGGCGCTGCGGGAGCGCGTGCTCGCCTTCGTCGATTCGCTGCCGCCCGGGCGGCACCTGGTGTTCACCCATGGCGGCGTCGTGCGCCTGCTCACGCGCGAGGTCGGGGAGGACGTCTTCGTGCCGACGGGCACGCTGCTGGTCGTGGACTGGGAAGCGCGCGAGCTCGTCTTCCGCCGCGACGGCGAGGGGGAGCCGAGCCGCGGGCTGCCAGGGGCCGGACAGGAGGGCGCATGAAGCGACGGGAGTTCGTCGGCGGGGGGACGCTCCTGGGGATCACGGGCGTGCCCGGCAGCGGCGCCGGGGCGCAGGAGCGAACGCCGGTGTCACGGCCGGTCGAGGTGCCGCCGTTCGAGCTGGAAGAGGTGACCGTCGCCGAGCTGCAGAGACGGATGGCGGCCGGCGAGCTGACCTCGCGACGCCTCGTCGAGAGCTACCTGGGCCGCATCGCCGCCGTCGACCGCCGGGGGCCGGAGCTGTGCAGCGTCATCGAGGCGAACCCGGAGGCCGAGGCGATCGCCGACGCGCTGGACGCCGAGCGGAGGGCGAAGGGCCCGCGGGGCCCCCTCCACGGCATCCCGGTGCTGGTCAAGGACAACATCGACACGGCCGACCGGATGACCACGACGGCCGGCTCGCTCGCGCTCTCCGGCTCGCATCCGTCCGTCGACGCCGCGGTTGCTCGCCGCCTGCGCGACGCCGGGGCGGTGATCCTCGGCAAGGCCAACCTCTCCGAGTGGGCCAACTTCCGCTCGAGCCGCTCCGTCTCCGGCTGGAGCGGTCGCGGCGGCCAGTGCCGCAACCCGTACGCGCTCGACCGCAGCCCCTGCGGCTCCAGCTCGGGCTCGGGGGCGGCGGTGTCCGCGAACCTGACGGCGCTGGCAGTGGGGACCGAGACCGACGGCTCGATCGTCTGCCCCTCCTCCACCTGCGGCGTCGTCGGCATCAAGCCCACCGTCGGCCTCGTCGGCCGCGCCGGGATCATACCGATCTCCCAGACGCAGGACACCGCCGGCCCCATGGCGCGCACCGTCGCCGACGCGGCCGCCCTGCTGACCGCGATGGCCGGCCCCGACCCGGGCGACAGGGCGACGGCCGACGCGGCCGCGCATGCCACCGACTACGCCCGTTCGCTCGACGCGGACGGTCTGCGCGGCGCGCGCCTCGGGGTGGCCCGCAACCTCGCCGGGTTCCACCCCGACACCGACAAGCTGTTCGACGAGGCGGTGGCCGAGCTGCGCCGGGCGGGGGCGGAGGTGATCGACCCCGCCGACGTCCCCAACCTGAAAAAGCTGGGCGATCCCGAGCTCGAGGTGATGCTCTTCGAGTTCAAGGCGGGGCTCGAGGCCTACCTGGCCGCGCTGGGGCCGAAGGCCCCCATCCGCACGCTCGCCGACGCCATCGCCTTCAACGAGAGGAACCGCGAGCGCGAGATGCCGTACTTCGGCCAGGAGCTGTTCCTGAAGGCGCAGGAGAAGGGACCGCTCACGACGCCGGCGTACCGCGAGGCGCTCGAGAAATGCCGCACGCTCTCGCGCAAGGAGGGGCTGGACGTCGTTCTCGACAAGCACCGCTTGGACGCGGTGGTGGCTCCGACCGGCGCGCCGGCCTGGGTCATCGACCCGGTGAGCGGCGACCACTTCGTGGGCGGCAGCTCGACGCCGGCGGCGGTGGCCGGCTACCCCAGCCTCTGCGTGCCGATGGGGTTCGTCTTCGGGCTGCCGGTGGGGCTCTCGTTCATTGGCCGGGCCTGGAGCGAGGCGCTGCTGGTGCGGCTGGCCTACGCGTACGAGCAGCGTACGCGGCACCGCAGGCCGCCGCGCTTCCTGACCACCGCCTCGCTGACGCCCGCCTGAGGCGCGACTTCGCGGAACCCCGGAACCGGCGACGTCGTTGTCGCCGCGGGGGGAACGTGCGCGTCTGATAGGATCCCCGGATGCGTGCCCCTCGCGGGCCCTGGCGATGATCGGCGAGACCATCAAGCACTACCAGGTCGAGGAGCTGCTCGGCAGGGGCGGCATGGG